>JACCDH011537782.1_pt1 | contig 10174 bp, 10 predicted proteins | sample 7442481 | NCBI WGS metagenome assembly JACCDH01 (sample SAMN15323433, study PRJNA562643) | freshwater metagenome | isolation source: river surface water | place: USA:Blue River Watershed | collected 2017-08-15
AGTACTTTCAACTCCTTGATGCGGGCGGCCACATGGCCGATATGCTCGTCGTGCAGGTCGATGCCGCACTGCAGGGTTTCGAGCCAGTCGAAGAAATCGCGAATCGCACGGGCGCCGGCGATCGGGGCGCCGTGCTGCGGCACGATCATGGAAATGTCCAGCTCGCGCGCCATGCGCACCCACAGCCGCAGGATCTTGTTCGAGACCATGTAGCGGCGGTGGAAGCCTTCCATCCTGGCGATGTGCGGCTTCAGCTCGGTGATCGGCTGCTGCGCTTCCTTGCCCGACATCAGCGACACGCCCAGGTCACCGGTGAACAGGATGCGGCTGACCGGGTCGTAGAAGTGGAAGTTGCCTTCCGAGTGCATGAAGTGGGCCGGCAGCAGCCACAGATCGTTCGAACCCAGCGGCAGGCGGCCGCCGGCATCGGGCACGCCGACCACGCGGTCGTCGGTCTTGCCGACCTTGGTGAAGTGCGGGGCGAAGCGCTCCCAGATGCGCGAGATCACCAGCTTGGCCTTGGTGCTGGTCATCCAGCGGTCCAGCGAGGCGATGATGTCGGGGTCGGCATGCGAGGCGATCAGGTACGAGAGCTTGCTCGGCATGAAGTGCTTCGACATGTTGAGGAACAACTCGTTGAAGGCCAGGTTGCCGCCCGGATCGATGATGGCGCCGGTGTCACCGTCGCAGATCAGGAACTGGTTGGCCTGCACGGCCTGTCCATCGCCCGCGATGAGGTCCGTGTACATGACCACCTCATGCGTTTCGTCTCTGTATAGTTCTACTGCTGTCATCGAAACTCTCATTCAATATCCGTCGCCCAGCAGACGCAAGTCATCTCGACAGCACATTGCACCACGCTCTGGAACGATCGCCAGTCGACGCCATGAAGCGTGGCTCGCCAAGCTTGCTTTCCAAACACTGCGTGGACGCCCCGCCGCAAGCACGGGGCATTCCTGACAGAGGCATCGATTGCATCGAGCCTCAACTTGACGGCCATTAACGCAGCGTCAGACCACGCCTGATCACGACGGGTTTTCCCCCAAGGCGCTTCTTGCACATCCAGTGCGCGAGGGCCGAGTCCAGATGTACTGCGTGCCTTGGAAACCAGTCCGCCAAAGCATCTACCAGGGAAGGAACCATGGCATGGTCACCCCGAGCAACCCGCTGTCGAACCTCATTGATCGAGCGCAGGACCGCTTCGTGCTCATCAATGTGACAGTCACGCGGCGGGAACTCCGTGTCCACCATCCAGGTGTTTTCAAGATCAAAATGCGCCTGTGTGTGCGTCACCAAGGCATTCATCAGATCAGGAAGCTCGGCGATCGATGCGCGCTGCAGTCTGCCCAGCAGACCCACGAACTCCTCATGAACGTCGTCCATGGGGTGAAATCCGAGAAGAAGGGTGTCGTCCCACCGCACTACGTCCTCGGTGGCAGAAGATTTCTCTAGCATTGAGTTAACTTTCAATCATGTGGCTATGCGCCAGCGTGATTCGTCGATGCGTCTGCGCGCCGTCTATGTGGAAATCAAAAGACTTCTTCGCGTCTTTCGAAAACCCTGGCTCCAGGATGCTTCGTCGCTCTAGAGATCCAGGACCAACGGGCCTTTTCTACACCCGGACACGCAAATCATCATGGACCTAAGGCTACGCTGAACAAGTCCGATCAATAGGCAGCGCAAGGTGATTCGTGTCCCGCTGTGCACCTTGGAAAACCAAGGAATCACTGGAACTTGCAACGCTTGAATGGGTGTCCTGGTTTAACAACCACAGGCTCCCCAAACCTATCGGATATATTCCCCCTGCCGAAGCGGAAGAAAATTACTATCGCCAATTAGCCAGTCAGGCAGCGAGCCCCGCCGGACTTAACCCAACGGGCCTCCACGAATCCCGGGGCGATTCAATCTAGAGGGACTTGAAATTATTCCGCTAGTCACCCCGTACTGGTTTGGTAACGACTCGCGCCGTTACCAAACCGGGAATCGACGTACGTTGTGAATCGCTATTTCAGTTCAAGTCGTATTTCTACTATTAAAGTGGGATTACTAACAAAGTGTCAGTAACGTAGCTATCACAGACGACAACTCTTTCCGCAAGTAGTAACTTCTCACCATGCTTGACAAAACGGTCGTTGTAAACACCCGATGCGAACACCACTGACTCTCCGGTGTGCATGATTCGAATCACCGCAAACGGAGTGATCGCAGTCGCTTGAGTTTCATCACTCGACTGCAATTGTGGAAACGCCACAATGTGTCTATATCGCTGACGCTCAAACACATTGGCCTCGCGCATTGATGTAATTCGATCATGCAGCATATCGCGCGAGTCGACCCACACGAGACCGGCGGGGAGTCCCGCTTCAATGTTATTTACGTTCGTAACACGGTAGTGGCAGTTTTCTGTGAAGAACAGTGGCCATTCTTCCAAATTGTCGCTATCAATGGTTTGGGCGTATGCTGCATTAAAGGCAGCTAGCTGCAGTTGTTCGATCATGCTTGGACTCCTTCTTGACCCATGTGGCGGCGATATGCCTTCCAAAATCCGCGAATTGCAGCCTCAGTGGCTCGGCTTTCGCTTGACTCAGCAGAGTCGCCTCCCATTTCAACAACGGCGTCCATATCAGTCGCACCGGCAATTCCGCGCTGCACGAAACTACCCACGCAACCATCCTCCATAGAAATGAAGCCAGCAGGGCCAACCAAGTTGAGTTGCTTTAGCCTAACCTTGCGAAGTTCCGGCGTATCATCAACATAGCCCAGATACGTCCAATTGAGATCGGATCTGCCAACCCCCTTGGGAAGCACCTGGCGAACGGCTAGGCAATTTAAGTGCTGTTGAAGCACAAATCCCGGAAACACCGACAAAATCTGCACCGTAATTCCATCTTCGATTTCGGGATACAGTTCAAGCACCGTAGTATCTTTAAGTCGGAACTTCATGTTGTCCGACCGAAGGCCTTGCTCCCGATAGGACGCGTCAGCTGCAGCCTTGTCAACCATGGAATAGCTAACATGGTTACCGCCATCACCGTCCACGATCACACCTCCTTGTTGGGAGAGGCGGTTTAGCTCAAACGTTGTGAAGAACGTATGCAACAAGCTGGCGTGGTAGCTGTCACGAACATTTTCCACGTAAAGCTTCCAGTCATTGGGCAGCGCCTGTGTGTAGCGTCCGATAACTTCAACAGGCTTCCGTAGAACGCGCGCAATGCGCTGACTAACCTTTGGTCCTAGGTACTCTTCAATGGATTCGACATCGTCGGAAAAACTACCGAATACCAAACCGCAGAACGTTGCAATACGTAACTTGCGTGGACCATGATCTTCTTTACAAAATGACGCGGGCATGCCGCCCTTACCCTTTACACCACCTTCAAAAGCAACACCTGTCAGATCGCCCTGGCGGTTGTAGTTCCAAGCATGGTAAACGCATTGGAAGGACTCTGTATTGCCTTTGTTTTCAAGCGCAATCAGTGCTCCACGGTGTGCACATCGGTTCTCAAATGCATAAAGCTCCCCATCCGCGTCACGGTTCACGACAACCGGTGTCTCCCCTGCAAAGGTTGTGATGTAGTCTCCAACATTTGGAACTTCCACATCCAAGCACAAATAGTTCCAGACGGCGCCACGAAAGACGCGTTCCTGCTCAATGTCGGAAATTTTTTTGTCGTTGTATATGCCAAATGGAATACGGTCATTTGTTTCCCGTTTCCATCGTATTGCCTGGTCTTCCATTCATGTCTCCTAGTTGGTTAGAGGCTTTTGAATCGGCTGCCCTGATCTGTTAAATGGCAACCGTGTACGTTACATTTCAGCCAACATCTGCGCATAGCTAGCTGGCTTTAGATCAGTGGCGCTGAATGTAATGGACGGTTCCGTGAATCAAAGCGTTTTTTTTCGCAGAGCGAAAAAATGACCAAAATCGAGGGTCTTTACTATGAGTGGTGACTTCGTAGAGTCCCTGGCAAAAGGGCTTGAGGTTTTAACGTGTTTTAGCCGCCAGACAGTGCGGCCAACTCTTAGCGAAGTGGCAAAGCTGACTGGCATGTCCCCCGCATCAGCTCGGCGATCATTGATGACTCTTGTGGAACTCGGCTACTTGCAAACAGACGGCAAGCGATTTTGGATGCAACCTCGAGTGCTTCTTATTGCATATGCCTTTCTGTCATCCAGACCCATGCCATCACTTGCACAACCACTACTTGATTCGCTATCTCAGCAGACGCAAGAGTCGGCATCAATCGGACAGCTAATTGGGGAGGACGTCATCATCATTGCGCGATCCACCGCAAGACGCAGCTTGAGCACAGGCCTTGCCATTGGCTCTAGATTGCCAGTCTATTGCTCTTCGTTAGGTCGGGTTTTGCTCGCTGGAATGGACAGGAGTGATGCCATTAAATTGTTGGAGTCAGTACCTAAGGCAGCGCTAACACGATCAACTATTTTCAACCAAAGCAAAATTTGGGAGCTTGTTGAGACATGTCGGGAACATGGCTGGACTGCCTGCGACGGCGAGCTCGAGTTGGAGGTCCGATCAATAGCAGTTCCAATACGCGATCAAGACGGTGTTGTCAAAGCTGCGATGAGCATAGCGGTGCGCGCTGAGCGCATGGGAGTGACGGAATTTCGTGAGCGCTTTCTTGGTCCACTCATGAGAGCACGCAACTCCCTTGAGGACAGAATGTTCCCATCCCGACACCGTACTAAAAACCCTCGGACATGAGGCGTGGTCGATTGTGCTCGAGCTTTATGCCCAACGCTAAAGCAGCGAGGAGAACAGCATGCGAGCGGACTCAAGTTCAGGAAGCAAGTTAGCCACGATTGCTTCAACGGTCATGCGCCTCGTCGCCACAGAAATGCTCATTGCAGCAACCATTTCTCCTCGTGCATTGCGAATAGGTATCGCCATGGATCGAATGCCAATTTCAAGCTCTTCGGTGGCGATTGCATAGCCTTGAATTTTTACCAATCGTATTTGCTCAACAATCTCGCTCACACCGGTAATCGTGTGTGGTGTATATGCAGGCCTAGTCATTCGATTGAGTAGAAACAGTACATGTGACTGCTCCTGGCCCGATAGGAGTACGCGTCCGGTTGCACTACAGTACGCAGGAAGACGTGCGCCGATCGCAAGTCCAGATGAAAGACTTCGACGTTGTGTAGAGCGTGCAACAAACAGAGCGTCCTGTGAGTCCAACACCGCCAGCGAAGCGGACTCCTTCGTTCTTTCACTGACCATCTCCAGGATCGGTTGTGCGACTTTCGTCAAAGGGTCTGAGCCGATGTAGGCATGTCCCAATCGAAGTGTGCGCGGAGCCAATTGAAATAGCCGTCCTTCTTGTGCTGCATAGCCAAGCCTGCAAAGCGTATGAAGACTGCGCCGAACAGACGCCTTTGAATGTCCAGTGATGTTCGCTGCTTGACTCAGAGTCATTGGCGCCTTGCTTTGAACAAAGGCCTCAATGATTGCCAAGCCCTTCTCCAGGCCCATCACGTATTCCTTGTCTGAATCACTAATTGGCATGGCAAAAAACTCCACAAAACGATTTCATCGTTCGCATATCGAACATTTTAGCATAAAGCGTTGACCCAAATCAACCCTGTTTTTAAACTCCGCTCAAACAAGAAACGCCGCGCGTAAAAAGTCTATAGATAGACCATTACTGTGCATGAGAGAGACGAGGCATTAGACATGAAATTAATTGAAATGAGACTTTTTTTGTACACAACGGGAATTTACAAAGACGTATATCAAATGACAGACGATAGCCTTCAGCTGGTAAGTCGCATCGTGGTATGCGACAGCTTCAGGTTTGACACACTATTGGCGGTGCCCTTGTAATGAATAGGAAACAAACCAAGAAATTGGCGATTCCAATTGGTGATTCAAATGGAATTGGTCCAGAGATAACAATAAAAACTGTCGCCAGATACTCAGATAGGAAGGATATTAGGCTGACCGTTTTTGGGCCAAGGTCAGTTATTGAGAAAACGGCACATGCTCTGGGGATGGAGCAGTTGCTCGAAAAGTTGGACGTAGTTCCTACATTGGAGATTCCAAGTTCGAGCTATATGCCAGGGCTTGTCAACGCGGATGCAGGTCGCTCCGCTGTCGATGCTGCCACACAGGCGATCCGTGCTGTGCAACGCGGGGAATACGACGCGATTGTTGCCGCCCCCCATCACGAAACCGCTATTGCCATGGCTGGAATTAAATTTTCAGGTTATCCGTCACTAGTGGCCAGCGTATGTGATTTGCCTGCGGAAGAAGTATTCATGCTTTTGATCGGAGGCGGGCTCAGGATTGTGCATGTAACTCTTCATGAGGGAGTCGAAACCGCCCTTCGAAGATTGACTCCTGACTTGATCGTAAAAGCAACGATTGCCGGTGTAAGTGCTGTGCGGCGACTTGGAATCCAAAACCCACGGGTCGCGGTAATGGGAATTAATCCCCATGCAGGTGAAGGTGGCTTATTCGGCAAAGAAGACAGTCAAATCACCGAGCCTGCCGTGAGGCAACTTATTACTGTAGGAATAGACGTATTTGGACCTGCAGGAGGCGACATGTTGTTGGCCTCCCGCAAACACGACCTATACGTGGCCATTTTCCACGATCAAGGACATATACCGATTAAGTTACTCAGCCCTAATCGCGCATCTGCGCTGTCCATTGGTGCAAACGTCTTGATGTCGAGCGTAGGTCACGGTAGCGCTATGGATATTGCAGGAAAAGGTGTTGCATCTCCAAACGCAATGATTGAGACGATTGCATTATTGGCGAATATTACTCTTTGAAATTATTAGTGGAACCTAAAAATATGGCATGCGAAATAAAGATTGATGGAACGGACGTCTCATTTGAGGCGCAGTCCGGACAAACTGTTCTGGAAGCTGCGTCGAAATGCGGCATTGAATTGCCATATTCCTGCCGCAAAGGTGTATGCGGGAACTGCAAAGGAAAGGTGATAAGCGGCGACCTAGTTCTAGGAACAGGAGGCGGAAGCCATGAAACTGGCTGCGATGAAATTGATGACCATTTATTTTGTGTTGCACAACCCGCCAGCAATTTAGTCATCAAACCTCACTCATGGCGCAAAGTAGATCCAAATGCAAGAAAAACAATAACCGCCACTGTATTTAAGAACGAATTGGTTGCAAATGATATATCGATATTGAATTTGCGTTTTCCGACGGGAGTACGTGTGAGATTTGCGGCAGGGCAATATCTTGAAGTGCTATTGCCAAACGAGGAGCGTCGAGCATTCTCAATGGCTAATGCACCACACGAAAATGACAGCGTTCAGTTGCATATAAGACATATGCCTGGAGGTGGATTCACGCAAACTGTTGTTCCCAAATTGGTGAAGGGGGACAAATTAAATATTGAATTACCACACGGTGACTTTTTCTTACGCGAAGACACAAATCGACCACTGCTTTTTATCGCAGGCGGGACAGGTTTTGCTCCTATTAAATCGATTATCGAAAACGTGATAAAGCGCAATATACAAAGACAGATGACGCTTTTCTGGGGAGCTCGTGAGCCTGAGGATTTGTATGCCCTAGAGCTGATAAAAAAATGGCAGCTTTTAAAAAGTAACTTCAGATTTGAAGGAGTAATTAGTGATGGCTCTCAAACAGAAGCGTGGACTGGGATGCGTGGTCGTTTGCATCAGGTCATATTGGACAATTTTGAAAATGTTTCAAACTTTGATGTTTACGTATGCGGCGCCCCAGTCATGGTGAATGCAGTGCGTTCTTCGCTGATCGATAAACGTGGATTGCCTGCCAATCAATTTTTCAGTGATTCTTTTGTGGAATCTTCAATCAATCACTAGTTTATGGAGACTATATAAAAAATGACAACAGATAATATTGAATTCGATGTCCCTAAGTTTATAGATTCAAGGAAGCTTGGATGGACTCAGGCAGGGACTATATTTTTGTGTGCACTTATTATGTTTTTAGATGGGCTTGACACTCAAGCGATTAGCTATATGGCACCACATATAGCAAAAGAATGGGGGCTCTCAAAGGCTGTACTTGGACCAGTTTTCTCGTCCGCATTGGCTGGTCTGATGGTCGGCTATTTAGCAATTTCCCCTCTGTCCGACAAATACGGGCACCGTCGCATTGCGCTGATTAGTACGGTCATATTCGGTTTGCTCACACTCGCCACGATACTTGCATACGATGTTAATTCATTGATTGCCTTACGTTTCTTAACTGGGATAGCATTGGGAGCAGTAGTTCCAAGTGCTATCGCCCTCACGACTGAGTACAGCCCCAAACGCCTACGAGCGACCTTTGTATTGATAATTTATTCGGGCTTTTCTCTGGGTTTTGTTGCGGCCGGCGCTTTGGCTGCAAATCTCATACCTGAATACGGTTGGCGTTCATTGCTTTGGGTTGGAGCCATTGCGCCGCTTGCCCTCGCACTCATCATTAAATTTTATCTACCAGAGTCAATTGACTATCTTATTCGACAAAATGCCGATCCAAAGATTGCCTGGGGTATCTTGAGAAAAATTGAGCCATCTCTTGGTGTGGACGTGCCTCAACGATTCGTCGCATCTGAAAGTGAGAAACGAAATGCCGTCACTAGTTTATTCAAACCAGGCATGATCACAGGCACCATTTTACTTTGGGTTACGTTTCTGCTTAACTTGGGTTTATTTTATGCTCTCCAAAGTTGGATGCCAACCATACTAACTGGTCTAGGATATACACTTGGGACTGTCGCATTGGCAACTTCTATGACAACAGTTGGTGGAATCGTCGCTGCATTTGTGATTGGACCTGCAATGGATCGAATTGGACCTTATGCATCACTTGCGTTTGTATATATTTCCGGCGTTTTGTTTGCTTTATTGCTAGGATATTCAATTCAAGCTTCCACTTCGGTTCTTTTAACAGTGTGCTTTTTTGCAGGTTTTTGCATCAGCGGAGGCCAAAAAAGTGTGATTGCATTAGCTGCCATCTTTTACCCGACATTCTTGCGATCCACTGGCGTGGGTTGGGCATTAGGAATTGGACGATTTGGTGGCATTGGCGGACCTTTGCTGGTAGGAGCCTTGGTGCAAATGGGATTCAAGGCTGATCAGATTTTCGACATGTTTGCCATTCCCATGCTACTTTCTGGCGCATTAGTCGCGTGGATGGGTAAGCTTTATGGCAAAGGAAAGATATCTAAATAACGTGCTTTGAGTAACTCGCCTACTCTTCACCTGCGAAGCTGGTCTTCTCTACACAGAGTCGTACGCGAGATGGCGAGTTCTTGAATCACTTATATGAGATAGTCGACAATAATTTACCTAATGATTAGAGATTTTTGGTATATCCTTTTAATCACTAAATTTAGTATATAAATGTGTATGCAATGAATAGTATTCAACTAGACAAGCCGTTCGCGTGGGGAGACTGTTTTCTACTTGGTTACGGTCCAATGGATCGCCTCCACCATGATTTCGTGGATCGTGTGGCAGAAGCAATGGCAGTAGATAAAAATGGAATGTTGCATGCGCTAGAAAAAGTTGGCACCCATCTTGAAGAGCATTTCAGTGAAGAAAGGCTGTGGATGGAAAGCAGTGGATTCCCAGCTACTGAGTGCCACGTTGAAGAGCATGAGGCAGTATTGAAGTCATATCGAGATGTTCTAACACACCTGCAGGAAGATCTTGGCTTTGAAAACGCTAAGTCCTTTGTACTAGAGTTATCGCGCTGGTTCCCTGGACATGCTGACTACATGGATGCTTCCCTAGCCCAATGGATGTCTAAACGTACATTGGGAGGTATTCCTGTTGTACTGCGCAGGAGAAAACTTTGATCACCGATTTGCATAATTAGTCATAAATGGATGAACCTAAGTGATTGACAATCAATTCACCACATAAAAATAGCCGATGTAATGGAGGTGCGCCGCTCTGCAATTCCCGGGGCCAGAGGCAAGATCGGTTGCGTGCGGTCTAGGGCCTGAATCTGGCTCTTTTCGTCTACACACAGCACCATGGCCTTGAGCGGTGGATCGAGGTACAAGCCCACAATGTCGCGCACCTTCTTGACAAACAAGGGATCGGTGGAGAGCTTGAACGTCTCTTGGCGGTGCGGCTGCAGACCAAAGGCATGCCAGATGCGGGTAACGGCGGTCTGAGATACATGCATGGCACGCGCC
>JACCDH011703555.1_pt1 | contig 10174 bp, 5 predicted proteins | sample 7442481 | NCBI WGS metagenome assembly JACCDH01 (sample SAMN15323433, study PRJNA562643) | freshwater metagenome | isolation source: river surface water | place: USA:Blue River Watershed | collected 2017-08-15
CAAAGCGCGCAGCGAGCTGTTCGCTAAGCGGACCGGTGATCGACCCGCCAACGCGCATGAAATCGTAGTTGCCATAGGTCGCTTCACCCGAAGCGCCAAACTGGAACTGCGGCTTCTTCGAATAGATCGAGATCAGGCCGGCCGACGAGTTGCGGCCACCAAGCGTGCCCTGAGGGCCGCGCTGCACTTCGACCCGGTCGATTTCGCCCAGTTCACTAAGGCCGATGCCCGAACGCGAACGATAGACGCCGTCGGTGAAGACCGGAACCGAGCTTTCCAGGCCGGGGTTGTCGCCCACCGTACCGATACCGCGAATACGAGCCGAACCATTGGCCTCCGAGCCGGTCGACGAAACGATCAGCGACGGAGCAAGCTGGTTGAGCTGACGGATGTCATTCGCACCGCTGTTCGAAAGGGCTTCCGCGTTAACGGCCGAGATTGCGACGGGAACATCCGCCAGCACCTGCGCGCGGCCCTGAGCCATCACGACAATTTCGCCAGGATCCTGGGCCTGCTCTTCGGTTGCGGGGTCAGCCTGGTCGGTTGACTGCGCCAGCGCCGGTGACACCGAAAGCAAAGTCAGAGCAACAGCGGAAACGCCGACACTCAAAAAAGCATTCTTTCGCATTTGGGTACTCCCTGTCCAAAACTTCTCACAGACCCTTGCCACTCCGCATACCGATACGCCGGGTGGTCAGTCTTTGATTTGTGGCAATAGCGCTGCACTCTGTGGTGTCAACGCACCCCCCTCCGCGAATCGACGAATGCACTGAAGAGCAGGGATAAAATGCATTTAATCATCGATTGCAGAGTGCCGATTTTGTGCAGGTGATGCCAAAAAGACACAATCTGGATCGAGATCAGTGCGAAATGCGCAAAATAGGTTATCGCACTTGATGTGGTCGGAAACTGCATTTCGTCGATTGAACAGTTGCTCACCGATCAAGCCAGCGGCAGACAGAGCCATTGTCATAACAAGATCTTGAACAAGGGAACCCATTTCACATGCGCCACCTGTTGCTCGCGCTTACTGCGCTCACTCTTCCAGCGGCAGCCGAAGCTCAAGAGGTTCGCGCCATCGCCGCAAAACCGGCAGCACTTGAAGCGGACGGGATCCCTTCGGTGCCCATGGACTTGGTGGAGGCAACGCGTCCCTACATGGAATTTCGCACAGCCGGGTTTGTGGATTGGGACCCGGTTACCCGCTCGATGCTGATCTCCACCCGGTTCGGCAACGTCGCGCAACTCCATTCGGTCAAGTCGCCAGGAATGACTCGGCGCCAGATCAGCTTTGAGCCCGAGCCGCTGCGCGGCACCTATCTTCCCGGCGACGGCACCCTGGTCGTCACCAAGGACATCGGCGGCAACGAATTCTTCCAGCTCTATACGCTGAAGGATGGCCGACTGAATCTTCTGACCGACGGCAAAAGCCGCAACGGGCTGAATGCGGTAAGCAAGGATGGCAAGTGGATCGCCTACAGTTCGACCCGGCGCAATGGCACTGATTCAGACCTTTACATCATGGACCCGCGAGACCCCGCGACGAACCGGCTGGTCAAGGAGGTCAAGGGCGGCGGCTGGGCGGTGGCGGACTTCGCCCCCGGCAATGGCGCGGCAGTCGTGGCCAACTATGTTTCGGTGACCAAGACCGACCTCTACTGGCTTGACCTGGCGAGCGGTGCGATGACCGCAATCGGCAATCACAAGAAGAGTGTCGCCTATGGCGGCGCGCAATTCGCTGCGGACGGTACCTTGTGGGTGACCAGCGACGAAGGTAGCGATTTCCAGCGGTTGGGCACGCTTGACCTAAAGACCGGCAAGTTCACGCCCAAGAGCCCGGAACCGAAGTGGGACGTCGAAGCCTTCGACATTGCCGATGATGGCAGCTTCATCGCCTACACCGTGAACGTTGCGGGCGTGAGCAAGCTCAAGCTGCTCGACACCAAAACAGGGTCGGTGCGCGAAGTCACCGGCCTGCCCAGCGGCACCATCGGCGGGGTCAACATTGCACCCTGGGGCGACATCGGACTGACGGTTTCGTCGGCCAAGGTCCCGGCAGATGCCTATTCGGTCGATCCCCGGACTCTGGCCGTTACCCGCTGGACCGAAAGCGAAACGGGCGGGCTTGATCCTTCGGTCAACGTCGAACCGGAGTTTGTCGAGGTGAAAAGCTTTGATGGCGAACCGGTGAGCGGTTTCCTCTACCGTCCCGATCCCGCCAAATTCCCGGGCAAGCGCCCGCTGATCGTGAACATCCATGGCGGACCGGAAGGCCAATCGACCCCCGGCTTCCGCGGCCGGACCAATTATCTGCTCAACGAGCTGGGCGTCGCTGTGTTCTACCCGAACGTGCGCGGCTCGACCGGCTTCGGCAAACGCTTCGTCAGCCTCGATAACGGGCCGTTTCTGCGCGAGAATTCGGTCAAGGATATCGGCGCATTCCTTGACCGGCTGGAAGCGGATCCGGCGATCGACAAAGACCGCATCGCGGTTCAGGGCGGCTCCTACGGTGGTTACATGTGCTATGCCACGGCGATCCGCTATGGCGGGCGCTTCAAGGCAGCTGACTGCATTGTCGCGATCAGCAATTTCGTGACCTTTCTGGAAAACACCCAATCCTACCGCCGCGATCTGCGCCGCGTCGAATATGGCGACGAACGCGATCCCAAGCAGCGCGCCAAGCTGCTGGAAATCAGCCCGTTGACACAGATCGACAAGCTTTCGATCCCGTTGCTGGTTGTGACGGGCGCAAACGACCCGCGCGTCCCCAAGAGCGAGGCCGACCAGGCGGTTGCCGCGGTCCGCGCCAAGGGCCGCACCGCTTGGCACCTGATCGGTAACAACGAAGGCCACGGCTTCGCCAAGAAAGAAAACGCCGACTATCAGTTCTGGACCGAACTGATGTTCTGGAAGGCCAATCTCCTCGGCCAGAAGTAATGCAAAAGGGCGGGGGTCACTCCCCGCCCTTTCCACATCAGGCCGCTTGGTTCAGCCGAACAGCTTGGTTGCCGTTTCGGCCACCCGCTTGCCCAGATAGCGCGCGCTTTCCAGTTCGGTTTCGCTCGGCTGGCGGCTGCCATCGCCGTTGGCGATCGTGGTCGCCCCATAAGGTGCTCCACCCACTACTTCGTCATTTCGCATCTGGCCCTGGAAGCCATAGTCCAACCCGACAATGGTCATGCCAAAGTGCAGCAGGTTGGTGATAATCGAAAACAGCGTGGTTTCCTGCCCGCCGTGCTGGGTCGCACTGGACGTGAAAGCCGCACCGACTTTGCCGTTGAGAGCGCCCCGCGCCCACAGCCCGCCGGCCTGGTCCAGAAAAGCAGCCATCTGCGCGCTGATCCGACCAAACCGTGTGCCGGTGCCGACGATGATCGCATCATAATTTTCCAGCTCCGCCACAGTGGCAACGGGAGCGGCCTGATCCAACTTGAAGTGCGCACTTCGCGCAATATCTTCAGGCACTGTTTCGGGGATACGCTTTACGTCGACCTGCGCGCCCGTGGCACGCGCGCCCTCGGCAATCGCATTGGCCATGGTCTCGAGATGACCATAGCTGGAATAGTAAAGGACCAGAACCTTGCTCATTTGCATTCTCCAACCAGGCGGCGGCTGCCGCAGCAACTGTAGAGACCAGATGGTCGTTCCCGCGCTTTCTTTTGAGTGCAATAAAATGGATCAAATTGTTCGGAAATTCTGAACGCTGCCGTCCGATTGCGCCAGCAGCGAATTTGGCGTAATGGCGCGAACGAGTGCCCCGGTCCCCGCGATTCCGCCGGAATTGCTTTGGCCGGGGCTTACCGTTTCGCGCATGTCCGCGTGACATAAGGAAGCATGCCATGTCCCGTCGCCGCCAGATCTATGAAGGCAAGGCCAAGATCCTTTACGAAGGTCCTGAACCCGGCACCATCATCCAGTATTTCAAGGATGATGCGACTGCCTTCAATGCTCTGAAAAAGGGCACGATCAATGGCAAAGGCGTGATCAACAACCGCATCAGCGAGTATGTCTTCACGCGCCTGAACCACATCGGCATTCCGACCCATTTCATCAAGCGCCTCAACATGCGCGAGCAATTGGTGCGGCAGGTAGAAATCGTTCCAATCGAAGTGGTCGTCCGCAACGTTGCTGCCGGCTCGATCTCCAAGCGGCTTGGCATCCCCGAAGGCGAGGCGCTGCCACACACGCTGATCGAATACTATTACAAGGACGATGCACTGGGCGATCCGCTGATCGCCGAAGAGCACATCGCCTGCTTTGGCTGGGCATCAAACGAAGAGATGCAGGACATCTCGGCGATGGCGATCCGCATCAACGATTTCATGTGCGGTATGTTTGCCGCGATCAACATCCGCCTAGTCGATTTCAAGCTGGAATTCGGCCGCCTGTGGGACGGGGATTACAGCCGGATCATTCTTGCCGATGAAATCAGCCCGGATGGCTGCCGTTTGTGGGACATGGTCACCGGCGAAAAGCTGGACAAGGATCGCTTCCGCCGCGACCTCGGGGGCGAGGAGGAAGCCTATCAGGAAGTAGCGCGCCGCCTGGGGCTGCTTGATACCGATAATGGCCCCAGCGAAGTGTTTGACCTTTCGGCCCATCGCAAGCTGCGGGGCAAGTAAAGGATCTGGCATTTTTGGAGCAGGTCGGATGCAGCGGCTGATATTCCGACGAACAACACTTGCTCCTGGCCAGGCGATCAATCACCAGTAAGGGCATGAAGAACCGCAGACTGGCCTTAGCCCTTTCTATTTCAATCCTGTCCCTTGCGGCCTGTGCCCCTCAACCCGGAGCAGTGGCCAGCACAGCTGTACCGCCCGCCCCACCAAACTGGGCTTTTGAAAAGAGCGACGTCCCAGTCGATCCTGGCTACCGTTTTGGTCGCCTCGCCAACGGCATGCGCTATGTCATCCGCCAGAACGCGACACCGAAAGGCACTGCCCTCGTGCGGATGCAGGTCGATGCCGGCTCGCTTGATGAAAGTGACAGCGAACGCGGCTATGCGCATTATGTCGAACACATGGCCTTCAACGGCTCGACCAACGTACCCGAAGGCGAAATGGTCAAGCTGCTTGAACGTCACGGGCTGGCCTTCGGTGCGGATACCAATGCTTCGACCGGATTCGAACGCACCACCTACATGCTCGACCTGCCGCGCAACGATCCCGAATTGCTCGACATCGCGCTGATGCTGATGCGCGAAACGGCCAGCGAACTGACCTTCAGTCCGGCAGCCGTGGCGCGGGAGCGCGGCGTGATCCAGGCTGAGAAACGTGATCGCAACACCTATGCCCTGCGCAATGTCGAGGATCAGCTGACCTTTGCCTTCCCTGAGTCAAAGGTGGCCCAGCGCCTGCCCATTGGCACGGATGAAACTTTAAGGAACGCAACCGCCGAAGGACTGAAGGCCTTCTGGCAACGCGAGTATGTGCCTGAACGGACAACGCTCTACATCATCGGAGACTTCGATCCCGGCTTGGTCGAGCAAAAGATCCAGGCCAAATTTGACGACTGGCGAAAAGCCGCTGCCGACCCGCGACCACTCGCCGGACCGCTGACCATCACCGCAAAGGACAAGGTCGATATCTACATCGACCCGGCGCTGTCGGAACGGGTCTCGATGAGCCGCCAGGGCACCTATCTGGTGGAGCCGGACACCCTGGCGCAGCGCCGTGAAAATCTGCTCCGCCAGATTGGCTACGCGATCATCAACCGCCGTTTGCTGAGCCGGACACGCGAAGCCGAAGCGCCGTTCCGCAATGCCTCGTTCGGCACCAGCGATATCTTCAAGGAAGGGCGCAGCACGGACCTGTCAGTTGATTCCGTCGACGGCAAATGGCGCCGCGCAATGATCGCCGCGGTGATCGAATATCGCCGCGCCATGGCTTTTGGCTTTACCGCGCAGGAAGTTGCAGAGCAGGTGGCCATAATCCGCACCGCCAATGCGAATGCTGCCAAGGGCGAAGCAACGCGCAGCCACGCACAATTGCTAGGCGCAGCCCAAGCGCTGGTCATGGATAACAAGGTTCCCGACACGCCAAGCAATTCATTGGCACGGCTAGAAGAGTTCATCCCCAAGATCACTCCGGAAGCGGTCCAGGCCGCTTTGGACCGCGAGGCCATTCCTTTGGAATCCCCGCTGATCCGGTTCCAGGGACGCACTCCACCCGCAGACGGGGAAAAAGGGCTGAAATCGGCTTGGGCCGAGGCCATGACTGCCCCGCTAAAGCCGCTTGAGCAAAAAGCTGCATCCAGCTTTGGCTATACCGATTTTGGCCCTGCCGGACAGGTGGTTAGCGATACCGTCGAACCAAAGCTGGGCATTCGCACCCTGCGCTTTGCCAATGGGGTACGGCTGAACCTTAGGCGCACCGATCTCAAACAGGATCAGGTGCTGGTCCAGGTATCGGTAGACGGCGGCGACATGCTGGCCACCAAGGACCAGCCGCTGGCCACGCGGATGGTATCCGTCCTTGCTCTGGGCGGATTAGGCAAGCATTCCAAGGATGAGCTGGACACGATGCTGGCGGGACGCACCGTTTCGGCCAATTTCGGGTCCACCGACGAAACCTTCGTCCTGCTGACCGGAACCACGCCGCGCGACCTGGAATTGCAATTGCAACTGGCGGCGGCGCAGTTGGTTGACCCGGGTTACCGCAAAGAAGGACAGGTCTTGTTCCTGCAGTCGATCAACAACCTGTTCGCCAGCCTGCGCGCCACTCCGGCTTCGGCCCTGTCGGCCGACATGGGCGCGATCCTGTCGGACAACGATCCCCGCTTCAGCCTGGGCAAGGTGGAAGACTACCGCAAACTCAATTTTGAGCAGCTGCGCGGGGCGATCACCGATCGCTTGCGCAGCGGTGCGATCGAGATCGGCATCGTCGGCGACATCGATGAAGCGGCCACCATCGGCATGGTCGCCCGCACCTTTGGTGCCCTGCCCCAGCGTGAGGCCGATTTCCGCCCTTATGCCGAGCAGCGCAGCCGTCCCTTCACCGCAGGCCGCAGCCGCCATGTTCTGCGCCATACCGAGGCGAAGGATCAGGCGCTGGCCATGTTCGTCTGGCCGACGCGGGACGGCGAAGACCCGGTAGCGGCGCTGCAGCTGCAGATGCTGGAGCGGGTGATGCGGATCGAGATCACCGACACCCTGCGTGAAAAGCTGGGCAAGGCTTACTCTCCCGGGGCGAGCAGCAATACGTCGCGGACCTGGCGCAATTTCGGGACCTTCTCGGTCACGGCTTCGGTCGATGTGAAGGAATTGCCGGCGACCCGCGCTGCCATCCGTGAAACGGTCGCGGCACTGCGCGATGCGCCGGTGAGCGAGGACGTCATGCTGCGGGCGCGCGAACCGGTGCTGGAGGGGCTCGACAACACCTTGAAGGCCAATGCTGGCTGGCTGACCTTTGTCGACCGCGCCCAGACCGAGCCGGACCGGATCGACCGCTACCTGCGGGCGAAGGAACTGCTCAAGGCGATTACGCCGGCGCAGATCCAGGCTTTGGCCCGACAATACCTGAAAGAGGGCACGGCGGTCGAATTCAACGTCCTGCCGGAAGGGGTCGAGGATCCGGTTTCCATCCAGCCCAGCAAACCCTGAACCAAAGAAAAACGGGCGAGGTGCCAGGCACCCCGCCCCAGTTCAGGGAGGAACTCAAGAGCAAAGGTTAGAACTTAACCGTCGCTTCGATGCCGAAGGTTCGCGGAGCATTGAAGTTGGCGTAATCCCCAATCACGGTGTTGTAAGCACCATCAATCGGATTGCGGTTGGCATTTGAACGGCGATAAATGTGCGCCTCGTCAAACAGGTTCCGGGCCCAGAGCGCCACGGTCAGGGTCTGGCCGTTGTCGGACATCGGAATATCGGCAACCGACAGGCGCGCATTGACCAAGAAGCTGCTGTCAACCAGCACCGGCTCATTGTCGAAGCTATAGTGCGGGTCCGAATAGTTTGCATCCACATGCACCTTGAGTGCCATGTCGCTGTCACTGCTCAGCGGCATCGACCAATCGGCATTGGCAGAGAAAGCGTGTGGCGGGGTATAGACAAGATAGAGCGGCTGCAGCGGATTGCCTGCAACCAGCGGGTTCGGGGTCGGCGGAACCTTCCAGTAGGTGTAGGCGTAGGAAGCACCGATTGTCAGGTTATCCGTCGGCCGCACTGTCAGATCAGCCTCAACCCCGCGGATTTTGGTAGTTCCAGCAGCATTGACGGTTTCCAGCGTGTGCAGCACGGTACCGTTTGACTGCGGAATGTAGAAGTCAAAATCGAACTGGCTGTTTTCGCGGTCCATCATGTAACCGATGACGTTCAAGCGGACCCGGCGATCGAAAAACTCCGTCTTGGCGCCGACTTCGTAAGACTTGACGTGTTCCGGACCGAACGTCGCGAAATTGACCGACCGCGAGCTCGCTCCACCAGCGCGGTAACCGGTCGAATATTTTGCATAGAGGTTGATGCTGTCGGCTGCCTGCCAGGTCACGATCGCCAGCGGATCGAAGCGGTCATATTTGAATGCAAAGGGATAGCTCGAGGCGACATTCTTGACCTTGTAAAGGTCACCTTCCTTCTGGTCGTGAGTGTAGCGACCACCCAGGGTGAACTTCAGCGCCTCGCTAGCATTCCAGGTAAATTGCCCGAACGCGGCGTAGCTCTTGGATTCGGCAAAGCTTGCGCGCGAGATCGAGATCGCACTCCGCTGCCAAGTCATCGCGTCGTTGATGGTGTAACCGGTTCCAGTCGCGTTCCACTTGTTGGTATTCGGAGTTCCAGCCACTTCTTCGGCACGCTCATTGAAGTAGTAAAGCCCGGCAACGTAATCCAGGGCGGACACACTGCCGACGGCCTGCAGCTCCTGGCTGAACTGCCGGGCGTTAAGAAAGGAGAGAGAATAGCGGCTGAAGGAGCTGTTGGGGAGGAACGAGGGAGTCCGATGTGCTCCGCCGGAATTATCCCATTGCTCTGAGTCCACGGTCCGCCAGGCAGTCAGTGAGCGCAGTTCAAGCGCATCGCCAACCTTCCACTTCAGGTTGCTGGAGAAGCCCTGGGTTTCTCCGATGCTTTCCTGTTGCGGCACGCCAATATCCGCCATGTCCATGCGCTCGCCGGTAACAACCACAATCGACGGCAGCGGGGCGATTTTGCCTGCCGGGAGCTTGTTGTTGTTCGCAGCAATCTCGGCCAGCGTGGCGACCGGATAGTTGGCCGGGTTATAGTTGATCAATTGGCTGTAAAACGGGGTATTCGCATCCCGGCTGATATCGAAGGCAAGATCAGCCGTGAAGTTGTCGGATGGCTGCCAGCGCGTCGCGATACGGCCGCCGTAACGATGATACTGGTTCCAACCGGTCTGGCCTTCCAGCGGGTTCTTCACAGTTGGATCCTGGTGGCTGATAACGCCATCGAGCTTGAACGAGAAGCCAGCCAATTCGGGCAGGTTGAGATGGAGCCCGGCCGTATAGCTGCCAAAGTTGCCGACCCCGGCGTTGACCTTGCCACCAAATTGGCCCGTCGGGGCCTTGCTGACCAGATTGACCGCACCGCCTTCGGTGTTGCGACCAAACAGGGTGCCCTGCGGACCTTTCAGCACTTCGATCCGCTCGACTTCGAACAAATTGGCATTAAGCCCATGCTGGCGGGCAAGATAGATCCCATCGATGTACACGCCCACGCCCGGTTCACGGGCCGGCTGGTTTGCGTCTCCTGGAACGATCCCCCGGATACCAACGGTCAAAGCGGTCTGGCGTGACTCATAGGTTGCTACGCGCAGCGATGGGATGGAACCATCGCCAAGGTCCAGAAGGCTTTGGACATGACGCTTCTTGATATCTTCATCGCCCATCACGGCAATGGCGATGGGGGTCTTCTGCAAGTTGGTTTCGCGCTTGGTTGCGGTCACGACGATTTCGGTCAGGCCGCCGGTGTCTTGTCCTGCTGCGGCTGCTTCTGGGCTTGCCTGCGGTTCGTCCGCGCTTGCGCCATCCAAGGCACCATCGACCGTCACAGCGTTTTCCGTGACGGTGACGGCTGCCTCGGCAGCCTGAGCGTTAAAGATGCCCAGCGCTGCGGCCAGAGCGAGAGCAGAAGCGGACGAACGCGATAGATTGCGGTTCATGGTCTTTCCCTGAGTCCTTGTGACAAATGTCCGATGTCGGACCAGGGAGCAGCACCCAC
>JACCDH010478719.1_pt1 | contig 10170 bp, 10 predicted proteins | sample 7442481 | NCBI WGS metagenome assembly JACCDH01 (sample SAMN15323433, study PRJNA562643) | freshwater metagenome | isolation source: river surface water | place: USA:Blue River Watershed | collected 2017-08-15
GCCAATGTACCTGCAGAGCTGGGGCTCATCTTTCGTAGCCCATAAATTTGGAAGAGGTTTGCTAGCGCCATAGTGACTGCACCCAGATAGAGAACAACTGCAATTCCGCGCCATGATCCCACCCAAGCTAAATCTTCAGAGAAAATAAGTGGGATTAAGAAGAAAGATCCAATCAAGTAGGCAGTCGATGTTAGTTCGATTGGGTTCTCATGATTTCGTAACGCAATTTTGGCAGCGTTTACGTAGATAGCTACAGACAACCCAGCGCCGAAAGCCATGAATATGCCAAAAGTACTTTCGACCTTTATTTCTCCGGAGAAACGTAGAGCTAACCCCAAAATTGCAAGCGCAGTTGCTGAAAACCAGAGGAGTGAAAAACGTTCATGGAAAATGATTGCGCTTAAAATCCCAGTAAAGATTGGGATGCAACCAACGGCCAATAAGGTACTGAGCGCAACACCATTGCTTGTCGTTGCCGAAAAGAAGAATGGTTGAAAGGCTGCAGCGCCAACGGCCATAAAGAAAACAGATTTTTTTCGGGCATGGCGAAAGAAGTTGGAGCGTTTTCCGCCAAAGATTGGCATAAAGATAAGTAGAAGAACTGCACCGATTGCTAAGCGCCCAATTCCAAGTGCAGACCCACCTGCGTTTGCGGGGGCGTAGGCAATGGCAGTACCTACGGTTCCAAAAAGGACTGCACTGGTGAGTACTTTTAATGCGGGGGTGTGGTTACTCAAAGAATCATCCCTAATGTGCCCACACGCGATTGTAACGCGATTGTTGAAAAAGTTTTTAACCTAGCATGACTGCAAGTTTATAAAAAAGTGGGATACCCAAAATTAAATTAAATGGGAATGTGATTCCGATACTCGATGTCAAGGCTATTGTGGAGCTAGCTTGTGGGAGCGCTACCGATACCGCTGCAGGTGCTGCAATGTAGGAAGCGCTCGCGCACAAAACACCTAAAATTGTTGCTCCACCAACACTTAATCCGATACTTGTGCCAATCGTTACTCCAATCGTCCCACTTAAAATCGGGAAGGCGATTCCAAATAGCGCAAGCGGCGATCCAACTTTCTTAATTTCAACAAAATTACTTCCTGCCATATATCCAAGGTGAAGCAGGAAGAGAACAAGCAAACCATTGAGCAGTTCAACAAAGAAAGGACTTACTTTGAAATAACCATCATTTGATGTCAGTAGCCCTATGAGTAGTCCACCAGCTAAGAGCAAGACAGTCTTGCCAAGTAAAACCTCTTTAAGCGTTTGCGCCCAATGAACTTTTGAAGTCATTGAACGAGAAGCCAAGAAAATACCGACAATGAGCCCAGGTATTTCTAGAAGAGTAAGAAGTGCTGGCGCATAACCTTCTACAAATATCCCATTGCTCTCCAAGAAGAGAAGTGCAGCTGAAAAAGTAACTAATGAAGTAGAACCGTAATGCGCCGCAATTGATCCTCGATCAATGTCATTAAGAGCCCTAATTAATTTTAAAATCAAGAAAGCCAGCAGCGGGATGAAGACTCCTAGCAGCAGCGTTGCAGTCGCAGGAATAGCCAGGTCTGATACTGAAGTGGTTTTGAGTGAATGCCCACCCTTGAGTCCAATTCCAAAAAGTAGGTAGATGGAGAGAAATTGATATATCGCATCAGGAACGCGGACGTCACTTTTAATGCGCGCAGCCAATACACCAAAGGCAAAGGCAAGTACGCCAACAGATGTGAGATTAGATTGGGCTATAGACCAAGCACTCATTAGATCTCCTTGATGTATTTCACAGCGCTATGACGAGACTGGTTCGATAATCTCACTGAGACAGCGTAATCTGTGCACATGACTTCAACTGCAACCCTACATACAACTCTTGGCGATATCGTCATTGAACTCTTTCCTAACCATGCACCAAAGACCGTCGAGAATTTTGTCGGCCTTGCAACTGGAACAAAAGAGTGGTCTGACCCACGCACGGGTAAGAAATCAAATGAAAAACTCTATAACGGAACTATTTTTCATCGTGTAATTAGCGGATTCATGATTCAAGGCGGAGATCCACTAGGACAAGGATTTGGTGGACCGGGGTACCAGTTTGCAGATGAGTTCCATGGCGAACTTCAATTTGATCGCCCATACATCCTTGCGATGGCGAACTCAGGACCAGGAACAAATGGTTCACAATTCTTTATTACCGTCGCGCCTACTGCATGGCTTAATCGCAAGCACACAATTTTTGGCGAGGTAAAAGATTCAGCTTCACAAGCTGTTGTCGACAAGATTGCTACGACTCCAACTGGGGCACAAGATAAGCCTGTAACGCCTGTTGTAATCAATAGCGTCACAATCGCTTAAACCGCGCAAGCGCATGAAGCAACGTTCTACAGTTTTAACCATCATCGCAGTTATCTGCGGGTTCTATCTGTATGAACTTTATGACCCGGGGCTAATCGGGACTTACGCCTTAATTAGTACTGAGTATTTGCAGCAATCTAATCAGTGGTACCGCCTAGTGACTGTGGCGTTGGTGCACGATAATTCCAATGCGCTACCGATACACCTTGCATTCAATATGTTGGCGCTGCACTCGCTTGGTACCCCCATCGAAAGACTATTGGGACGCGCTCGATTTCTAATTATCTTCTTCGGCTCATTGATTTGTGCCTCACTTTATTCCGCACTTAATTTGGGTTACAACGGTTACTCAATCGGTGTCTCTGGCGCAGTCTTTGGCCTATTTGGAGCCTGGATTGCGATCGGCCGCAAGCTAGGTGGCGACATCCGTAGCACATTGGTAATTGTTGCAATCAATTTTGCACTTGGTTTTACCATCGGCGGAGTAGATTGGCGCGCCCATTTAGGCGGATTAATTGCTGGCGCTGCGATTACAAAGTTACTGCTGCTTAACGCTGCGAAGTAGAACTTGCGCAACATCGAGCACTTCAACATCTGATTGACGCGCCACCATTCCGTCGCCAACCATGACGCGACAGAATGGACAAGCAACGGCTACCTCTTCTGCTCCAGTATCAATCGCTTCATCAACTCGATTGAGATTGATACGAGTACCGATTTTCTCTTCCATCCACATGCGACCGCCACCGCCACCGCAGCAGAATGAGCGCTCCTGATTTCGTGGCATCTCTTCGATGTCGCAACCGCTTGCTTGTAAAAGTTCGCGCGGCGGTGCATAAATCTGATTGTGGCGACCGAGATAGCAAGGGTCATGGAATGTCAGTTTCTTATCTGACTTATGAGGGCTGGGCTTCAACCTTCCCTCTTTAATCAAGGTGTTGAGCAGTTGAGTGTGATGAAGCATCTCTAATTCAAAACCACTCTGCGCATAGTCACGACCGATAGTTGTAAAGCAATGTGGGCAGGTAACTACAACTTTCTTCTTACCCTTTGGACGATTTCCAAATGTTTCAGTTAAAGTCTCAATATTTTCGCGTGAAAGAATTTGGTATAGAAATTCGTTTCCGGATCGACGAGCTGGGTCTCCAGTACATGTTTCGCGCTTACCAAGTACGGCGAAGTTAACACCCGCCATATGAAGTAGCTCTGCCACAGCCTTTGTAGTCTTCTTGGCACGCTCTTCATAAGCGCCAGCGCAACCAACCCAGAAGAGATACTCGACATCTTCAGGAAGTTCGCCGCTGACAACTTTTACAGGGAAATCACATTCAGCGATCCAACCTTCGCGATCTTGCTTATTTGCTCCCCAAGGATTGCCTGCCTTTTCCAAATTTCTAAAGGTGCCGCCAAGTTCTGCAGGGAATTCTGATTCCACTAAGACTTGGAAGCGGCGCATATTGACGATGTGATCAACATGTTCGATATCAACAGGGCATTCATTAACGCATGCTCCGCACGAGGTGCAGGACCATAAAACATCAGGAGTAATTGGGCCGTTTTCACTTACTAAGTTTTCGCTATCTACAACCTTGGCCATCGCGTGATCGCGCATAGCCATAATCAATAGTTTTGGAGATAAAGGTTTATCAGTATGCCAAGCAGGACATTGCGATTGGCAGCGTCCGCATTCGGTACAGCTGGTCATATCCAGCAGACCTTTCCACGAGATATCGCCGCGCGTTCCAATACCAAAGACATCGTCCTCAGCAGGATCTTCAAAGTTAACCGGCTTACCCTTAGAGAGCATCTCTGGCAGAGCGCCTAGTGCAGGTTCACTGATATTGCGCTTGTAATAGATATTAAAGAAGGCCAAGAAACGGTGCCAAGCAACTCCCATAGTCAGATTTGTTGCAATCACAATAAACCAGACCATCGAGATTATTATTTTTAGAGCTGCAATTATTGATATTGCACTTTCGATTGAAGATTGTGACCAAGAGTTAAAGAACTCAACTGCAGGCCACGAAATTGCAAAGTGCCAATTCCATTCGGTTTTTCCAGCGAGTGCACCCTCGAGGCCACGAAGTGCAAAGACGCAGAAGACAATAGCCAGAATCGTGGCTTCTACGTAATACGCCTTACCCATCCCAGATCCACTGAAGCGATTAAGCATGCGCAACCGAGTTACTTGGCGAATACCGATGAGGGCAACGATGCTGACACCAGTCAGAGCTGCAATAAGTTCTGAGAAAAATTCATAACCAACAAAATGACCGATAATAGGAAGAACAAATTCTGGATTTAGAACCTGGCCATATGCAGTAACCAGCGTTCCGAAAAGTGCACCAAAACCAATCATTACAAACCAGTGAGCAATTCCGGTTCCGGTGAAGTTGAGCATCTTGGTGTGGCCCAAAACCTCTTTGAGCATATTCTTTAAACGCGCAGATTTGTCACCGCTTCGAGTTGGGTCTGGCTGCTGCTTCTTATAAAGAGCAATCAAGTGGCGAACGCGAACAGCAAATAGAGTGACAGCAAAGATTGTGATGAGATAAGAGATACTTGCTAGCGCCAAGTTCATAAGCGCTAGGGTAGAACTATCGCCACTTAGTTGCTAGCGAGAAACCAACTGCAATAAAGCTAAATCCGATAATCATGTTCCAAGCGCCAATGCCTGGAATTGGATAGCGAGTCTCGCTGATATAGAAGATCACGATCCAGAACAAACCGATGAGGAAATTGGCGACCATTACTGGAGCAAGCCAAGAAGGGCTCTCGAGGAGTGGTGATTCTTCCTCGATGTGGTGCTGTTCTTCGTGAGCGTGGCGCTCCTGAACCTTCTTACGCAATTTCGACTTTGGCATGGGCACTAGGTTACAGCACAATTACGGCATGGCTCGAATCCTCGTCATCGATAACTATGACTCGTTCGTCTTCAACTTGGTGCAATATCTTGCACAGTTGGGTGCCGAATGCACTGTAGTTCGCAACGATGAAGTTGAAGCAACTGACGCCGCACAGTACGACGGCGTTCTGATCTCACCAGGCCCCGGAACCCCCGATAAGGCGGGCGTCAGCATTGCAATGATTAAGTACTGTGCAGAGAATTCAATCCCCCTCTTTGGAGTTTGCTTGGGGCACCAAGCAATCGGCGAAGCTTTTGGAGCAACCGTATCTCGCGCGCCAGAACTGTTGCACGGAAAGACATCGCAAGTAATTCATAACGCTCAAGGAGTTCTGGAAAATCTTCCTTCACCATTTACTGCAACGCGCTATCACTCATTAGCAGTAGAACGCGAAACAGTTCCTGAAGTTCTCGAGGTCACTGGTGCAACCGAATCAGGTGTTGTCATGTCTATGCGGCATAAGAATCTTCCCATTGAGGGCGTTCAATTCCATCCAGAATCAGTGTTAACAGAACATGGACACCAAATGCTTGCTAACTGGTTGGTCAGATGTGGTGATGCCGACGCACCTCGTCGCGCAGTTGGTCTTTCACCAGTTGTTGGAAGTTCGAAGTAAAAACTTTCGTTAAGGTTTTTTGTTGATAGTGATTGTCACCGAATTGCCGATGATTTGCGTTGCGCCTGAATCAGGAGCTTGTCTAATCACCACTCCTTCGGGTTGTGCTGGGTCATAGTCATAAAATTCTTTAATCAAAAATCCAGCTTGGATGAGAAGTGTTTTTGCCTGAATAGCTTCAATCCCAATCAAATTCGGAACTGTTACTTCTCCGCTTGCAATGGTAAGAATTACAGAACTACCAGCTTCGGTGACAGATCCCACTGGCGGAAACACTTCCAAAACAGTTCCTTGCGCTTGGTCGGATGGCATAGCCACCGTCTGTGAAACCACCAGACCCACTGCCGTCAAAGCAGAGCGGGCATCAATCAGAGACATTCCAATTAAGTTATCGGGAACGATGGCATCTCCTGGACCATCGGAAATAGTAAGAGCAACTACTGAACCTGCGCTCAAGCGAGTTGTTGCTAATGGGTTTTGGCTAGCGACGCGATCGCGCGGTATGGCCCCATCATGGGCGCGAGTGATGGTAACTGTGTAATCAGAGAGAAGTGCGCGCGCCATTTCTTCACTCAAGCCCACGACATTGGGCAACATTGGCGCTGAATTATTTGGATTTCCACTCATTGCTAATCCAGTTAAAGCGATTGCAATTGCCGCAAAGAAAGATCCACCCCAGGCAAGGGCTGCGCGGCGTGACATAAATGGTTTTTTAGGAAGTTGTGTGCTGATTGCTTGACCGGCGCGAACTTTCGCGATGTCATCAAGCATTTCCTGTGCACTCTGGTAACGATCTTCAGGTTTCTTAGCAAGCGCTACAGCCAAAACAATTTCAATTCCTTCAGGCAGAGATTTATTTATTGTGCGAGCAAGAGGCGCAGTACTTGAGGCATGTTGATACGCGATTGATACAGGTGTCTCACCTGTAAATGGTGGTGTGCCTGTCAATAACTCAAAGAGTAAACAACCAGTGGAGTAGATATCGCTTCGCGAATCTGCTGGTTCGCCCACTGCTTGCTCTGGAGATAAATATTGTGCAGTTCCAACAACATTCCAAGTACTTGTGAGCGTAGCGCCAAGATCGTCCATGGCGCGGGCAATGCCAAAGTCCATCACTTTCACATCTCCGCTATTGGTAATCATGACGTTAGCTGGCTTGATATCACGATGGACGATGTGCTGGCGATGTGAATATTCAAGGCCAGCAAGAATTCCTTCAGCTATTTCTAGCGCGCGCGATATCGGTAACTTCTCACCATTTTGAATTAGTTCACGCAGCGTGTGGCCCGATACCAGTTCCATCACTATGTAAGGCGCAGGTTCTTCGCCAGAGTCGTACACCGCAACAATCGCTGGGTGATTTAATCCAGCAGCAGCCTTAGCTTCTTTTCTAAAACGAGCAACAAATGCAGGGTCTCTTGCTAAATCACTACGGAGAATTTTTACCGCTACTTCGCGAGATAAACGTTGGTCTTGAGCGATATAGACATCGGCCATTCCGCCGGTGCCAATCATCTGTCCTAATTGATAGCGCCCGCCAAGCAATGAGTTCATCATTCGGCTGCTCCAATTAATTCAAAGTTATCTGCTTGATCTTCTTCGACTATATCGGCAACGATGAGGGTGACATTATCTGGAGCACCGTTTACATAAGTTGCCTCAACCAAGGCTGCAACGGCATCTTCTCGGTCCCTACCTTTAAGAAGAGACTTAATTTCTTTCTCGGTTAAGACTGATGAAAGTCCATCGCTACAGATCAAGAATCTATCTCCTGGTTTTACATCGAATAAAGGTAGGGGAACTTCAATATTTCCTTCACCCATTAAGACCTGAGTAAGCACCGAACGTTGGGGATGTGAGGCGATATCCGATTGAGAAATTGCGCCTTGATTAAGCAATTCTTGAATTACTGTGTGATCAACGCTTAATTGATCAAAAGAACTACCGCGCAGACGATAGGCACGTGAATCTCCAATATGGAGAAGAGCAACCGCGTTGCCACGGAGAAAGAGTGAAGTAAGTGTTGTTCCCATCCCAGAGAGCGCTGGGTTCTCTTCAACTTCACTCTTGATTGCAGCATCAACATCTTGAATTGATTGAAGATATAGGTCGTCGCCAGATTCTTCATCAATCTCTGGATGTGTGAAAACTTTTGCGGATTGCGCCAGAGTTTTTACTGCAATGGAAGATGCAACTTCACCCGCAGCGTGCCCACCCATGCCATCTGCAACAGCGACTAAGTGCTTTGAGGCAAGGGCGCTATCTTCATTTCCATTTCGCACAAGACCCACGGCAGAGCGCGCAGATGTAGCGAAGTAGAAAGGTGCCATGTAGGTAAGCCTAATCTCTTTGCTACTCTCGGTCTCATGCAGATTTATGCTCATCGCGGAGCCAGCGCAGATTTCCCAGAGTTAACCTTGGCCGCCTACGAGGGCGCAGTGGCGCAGGGTGCCGATGGTCTTGAGTGCGATCTGCGTTTAACTAAGGATGAAGTGCCGGTGCTGTGGCATAACGCTTCGATGATGGAGCGTGCGGGTAATCCTGGCCTGATAGCTGAGATGACTTATGCAGAAGTTGCACGTGCCTACCCACAAGTTCTGACTCTGGCGGAATTTCTAGATTTTGCAGTCAGCAATATAAAGGGAGTGCTGCTTGAAACCAAGCATCCAGTAATTTCTGGAAATCGCATCGAAGAGGTAATTGCAGAGACGCTCAATAAAACTCGAGGAATCGAATCTATTGATGTATCCGTTATGTCATTTAGTTGGTTTGCAATCGAAAAAATGAAGAGAGTTGATCCTCAAATTCCAACAACTTTTCTCATGCATAAGAGCACAATGTGGATGCAAGCAAAATTATCTTCCGCAACGGCAATTGGTCCAGGAATAAATGAATTGCGGGCAGAGCCCATCAGAGCCAAGCGCATCAAGGATTTAGGGCGCTCGCTACATGTATGGACGGTCGATGAAAGTAGTGATATCAAACTATGCGAGAAGTTAGGCGTTGATATTCTCATTACAAATAAGCCGGCGCATGCACGTGAGGTACTCAGGTATCCTTAACCAGTGAGCAACCCGCAAAGCCATACATTTGCCTATTTGGGGCCAGTTGGCACATTCACAGAGGCGGCTCTTCAAAAAATTACCTGCGATACAGATAAGAAAGTTCCTTATGCAAACGTCACTGCAGCGCTTGATGCAGTGCGCACGGGCGAAGCAGATTATGCGTTGGTGCCCATCGAGAATTCAGTCGAAGGAGTTGTCGCGCGCACTCTTGATGAATTAGCAAGTGGAGACCCGCTCACAATTGCCGGCGAAGTGACTTTGCCCGTCACCTTTGCATTTATGACAAAACCTGGAACTACTGCAATCAAGCGCATCGGCACCCATCCTCATGCTGAATCTCAATGTCGCGAATACATTGCGAAAAATTATCCGCATGCAGAGGTCGTTCCCACCGCCTCTACCTCTGCCGCTGCAGAAGCAGTGAGCAAGGGAGAGCTAGATGCCGCAATCGCTTCAAAAACAGCAGCGGCTCATTTCGGTTTAGAAATTCATGAAGAGAATATCGGCGACAACTCAGGAGCTGTCACACGATTCATCTGTGCACAAAAACCAGGATGGATCCCAGAACCCACAGGCAACGATCGCACCTCGATGGCGGTCTTTATTGATATTGACCATGCGGGAGCGTTGCTGGAGATCTTGCAGGTATTTGCCAAATATGACGTCAACTTAACTTTTATTCAGTCACGTCCAACAGGACGCGAATTGGGTCACTACCATTTCATTATTGATGTCGAGGGGCACATCAACGACCTTCCTGTTGGGAAGTCCGTTGAAGAACTCCGCGAAATTTGTGATGACATCAGATTCCTTGGTTCTTATCCCAGAGAGGCGCGCTCATGATTGATATCAAATTTCTACGTGAGAACCCAGATGTAGTTCGCGCTTCACAGAAGGGCCGTGGCGAAAACGTAGATTTAGTTGACCAAATCATCGCTGCAGATGAGAGAAAACGCGCTGCACTCACTGAGTTTGAAACGCTGCGCCAAGAACAGAATTCCTTATCTAAATCTGTCGGAGCTGCAAAGGGTGATGAAAAGGCAGCCCTTCTTGCCAACGCAAAAGAGCTGGCAGATAAAGTTAAAGCAGCTGATTCTAAACGGGCCGAACTTGAAGAAGAGGCAAAGAATCTACTGTTGCAACTTTCTAACTTGTTGGATCCCGATGCACCACTAGGTGGCGAAGAAGATTTCATCACAATTGAACATATTGGCACGCCACGTGATTTTGCCAAGGA
>JACCDH010947113.1_pt1 | contig 10170 bp, 9 predicted proteins | sample 7442481 | NCBI WGS metagenome assembly JACCDH01 (sample SAMN15323433, study PRJNA562643) | freshwater metagenome | isolation source: river surface water | place: USA:Blue River Watershed | collected 2017-08-15
GTGATAGCTATGATGAGGCTTCAGCGCACGCTAAAAAGTTGGTTGAAGAGAAAGGCCTGACCTACGTACACCCCTTTGATGACCCGGATGTGATCGCGGGGCAAGGCACGATTGCCATGGAAATGCTGCGCCAGCTGCAAGGCCTGAACATTCACAACTTAGACGCAGTGTTCGTCGCCATCGGCGGCGGCGGCCTGATCAGCGGCGTGGCCAACTACATCAAAGCCGTGCGCCCCGAAGTCAAAGTCATCGGCGTGCAGATGAACGACTCGGACGCCATGATCCAGTCGGTCAACGCCAAAAAGCGTGTGACCCTGGCCGATGTGGGCCTGTTCTCGGACGGCACCGCCGTCAAGCTGGTGGGCGAAGAAACCTTCCGTGTTTCGCGCAGCCTGGTCGATGAATACATGACCGTGGACACCGATGCGGTCTGCGCGGCCATCAAGGATATTTTTGTGGACACCCGCTCGATCGTGGAGCCCGCTGGCGCGCTGGCCGTGGCCGCGATCAAGCAGTACGTGGCCCAGCACAAGACCAAGGGCGAAACCTACGCCGCGATCTTGTGCGGTGCCAACATGAACTTTGACCGCCTGCGCTTCGTGGCCGAACGTGCCGATGTGGGCGAAGAAAAAGAAGCCCTGTTCGCGGTCACGATTCCTGAAGAGCGCGGCAGCTTCAAGCGCTTTTTGGAGCTGATCGGCAGTCTGCCCGGTGGCCCGCGCAATGTGACCGAGTTCAACTACCGCATGAGCGATGCTGACAAGGCCCATGTGTTCCTGGGCCTGAGGACGCACGGCAAAGGCGAGAGCACCAAGATCACCGCCAACTTCAACAAGCACAAGTTTGCGGCCATGGATCTGACCCACGATGAACTGGCCAAAGAACACATCCGCCACATGGTGGGGGGCCATTCCGCCTTGTCGCAAGACGAGCGCCTGCTGCGTTTTGAGTTTCCGGAGCGTCCGGGTGCCTTGCTCAAATTCCTGAGCCTCATGCGCCCCGGCTGGAACATCTCCTTGTTCCACTACCGCAACCAGGGCGCCGACTACGGCCGCATCCTGGTGGGCCTGCAAGTGCCGCCCAAGGACGACAAGGCCTTTGCCAAATTTCTGGATGCGTTGGGGTATCCGTACGCGGAAGAGACGAACAATCCGGTTTATCGGATGTTCTTGCGCAGCTGATGCTCAGGGCGAGGCGCGCAACACGCATCCAAGATCACGTGTGCACCAATCCGAGCGCTGAGGGATGGTGCCCTGCGGATGCGCACACGTGCAGCAGGCGATCCGCACCAACGCCCATCACACAGGGTCTACGAGACTGGCCGCCTTGCCACTCAAATTCATTTTTGATTTCAAAAGTCGGTCAATTGAAGCAAGCAATACATTCGCTTGAAATGGTTTGAGAATGACGTCGCTCAATCCAGCCGCACGGAAAACGTCCAAATCAACAAGATTGACGTTCGCGGTCAAGCCAATGATCACCAACTCTTGACCACCCAGCGCTCTGGCCCTGATCACACGCGTCGCTTCGGTCCCATCCATGACAGGCATGACCATGTCCATGAACACCAAATCGACGTGGTGGGTCTCAAGTTGACGGATGGCTTGCGCGCCATTTTCAGCTTCCAATACATCGCAAAGAGGCCAAGCATTCATCAACACCTGCTTGACCAGCAGACGGTTGACCAAATGGTCGTCCACAATCAGAAAACTCCAGACATGTCCCGCTGAAGCAATGGTGTTGTGCAGCGGCGAAAGTTCCGTGCGCAGCGGAGCGCCCTGTTCCAGCAAAGGCAAGTCAAACCAGAACGTCGAGCCCACGCCAAGCGTGCTGTCAAAGCCCATTTCTCCTCCGAGCAGTTCCGTCAATTTTTTGGAAATTGACAAGCCCAGTCCATTGCCGCCAAACCGCTGCTGAATGGTTTCATCGGCTTGGCTGTATCGCTGGAAAATCTTCGGTTTTTGTTCATCGGTGATGCCGATACCGGTGTCTTCGACTGAAAAACGAACGCCTTGACGGCATTGTTGAACGCGAAGGTGAACATGCCCGTTCTGAGTGAACTTGATCGCGTTGCCGAGCAAATTGACCAAAATTTGCATCAAACGGTGCCGATCGGTCAAAACCCATCGGGGAACGTCATCGGCAACATCACAAGCGTATTGGACTGAGCCATCTTCAAGCCGCAGCAAAAACAACTCGAAAGCGTAGTGAACCGTCTCCCGCAACTCGAACTTCTCCGCATGCGCTGACAAGCGTCCCGTGTGCAATTGGGAGTAATCCAAAATGTCATTGATGACGGTCATCAAGTGCTCGGCCGAGTGCTCGGAGTGCTTGAGTATTTTGAGCACCCCGGGATGGTCCTGAAAGTGCGCCGTCAGCAAAGCCGTGAACCCCATGATGGCGTTCATGGGCGTTCGCAATTCGTGGCTGATGGTCGAGATGAACTGTTCGCGCATCTTGGAGATGTGCTCCAACTCGAGCCGTTTTTGCGTCAACTCCTCGTTGTGTTTCTGCGTGATCTTCAAAGCATCTCGGCTCATCCACTCATAAAGAACAGGCACAACCGTGAGAAACACGGTCAGCACCAGATACGTCACCAAAGACGTATAGGCGTAACCGCTGGACAAGTCCATTTTTTCAAAAATCCATCCATGCCGGGTCATGGTCCCTACTGCCAGCTGAGCACCCAAGGTGACCAGCAACCAAGCATAACCAGCGCAACGGCTGATCACAAAAAAAGGCGTCAGAGGCAAGACCAAAGACCATGTCAACTGTGGCGAGTAAATCCCCCCGGTTTGAGAGACCCCGTACAAGAAAAGGATCAAGCCAAGAAACGAGGCCAGATGAATTCCCAGATGGATCGACAGGCCATGGGTGACCCCCACCATCAAACCGATCAGTGCACATGCATACAGCAAAGGATAAAGACAACCATTGGGGTAAGGGTTCACCACGGCATAGACAAGCATGAGGCCCATCAAGGCCAATGCAAGTAGGAACACATAAGGGTTCTTTCCGACCCTGAACGCCTCAGGCATCCAAGGCAGAAAAGCCTGAATGAACGCATTTTTTTCGGGTGTCTTCATGACCACCTCTCGGGATAACGCTGGCGCAAAGCGCGTGAAATGATGGACACCATCAATTTCTCATCCATGGGCTTGGTCAGCACATCACACATACCCGCATCGAGGCAACGGTGGCGTTCATGCGACTCCACATTGGCCGTAAAGGCGATGATGGGCATCTGCGCCACAGCAACCTCAATGTGGACGCGCAAATGCCCCGTCAACTCAAGGCCATCCATCTCAGGCATGACCATGTCCACCAAAGCAACATCAAAGCCTGAACGCTCTACGGCTTTGAGCGCCTCCATGGCACTCAAACAACTGACGATGTCGATTTGAGGCCAGGCTTTTGCCAATTGGATTTCAGCCACCATCAAATTGATTTTGTTGTCATCCACCAGCAACAACCGAAACGCGGTGTCCGAGGGGATGGCACACACGTCGTCGTCGGATGCCGTCAAGGATGACGCAGAGGTCACCTCTTGCAACGGGATTTGAAGCCAGAAGGTCGAGCCGAATCCTTCATGACTGCTCACCCCAATGGTTCCGCCATGGAGGTTGACCAAGCCATCGCAAATGGCGAGGCCTAAACCCGTTCCGCCATATTTTCTGTTGGTCTCAAGGTCGGCGCGTTCGAATCTTTTGAAAATCCGACTTTGCATGCTTTGCGCTATGCCATGCCCTGTATCACTGACCTCCACCCTCAGCCATTGACCTTGACGCCCCCACTTCAGGACCACCGCACCCGATGCCGTGAATTTGATGGCATTGCCCAGCAAGTTATCGACGATTTTCTTGAACTTTTTATCGTCGAGCAAAATTTGAGGCGGAAAGTCGTGGGCTGACAACAGCATCAACTCGATCCCTTTGAGTTTGGCCGCCTGCTGCCAAGGCGCACAGGTCTGTGTGAGCAGCGACCTCACATCGCAAGGGCGCGCATGCAATTGCATTTTTCCGGCCTGAAGTTGCGAGAAATCCAGGACGTCATTGACCAGCCCCAGCAACTGATGCGTTGCATCGTGAATGTGATCGACTGTCGAGATCATTCTGGCGTCAAGCCCAATCTGGTCGCGCAATACGCCGTTGAAGCCAAGAATGGCATTCATGGGCGTTCTCAACTCATGTCCAACAGACGCCACAAATTCATCGCGCAAATTCTGAATGTGGACCAAAGCCTCGTGCGTACTCTTGAGTTCCTCGTTGCTGTCTTGCAATTGACGCATTTGCAAGGCATGCAAATAGTCATACATCTGGACCCCCACCATCAACAAAATGGTGAGCACAGAAACGGTCAGCAGACCCCAGTTGTAATGCTCAAAAACATGCGCATTGCTCCCGGATACCCAATGGTTGACGGTGAGGTAATGCAAGGACAAAAAGCATCCAAGGGTCATGCAAAACCAGAAAATTGTCCCTCGCAGACCAATCAAGAGCAAGGCGACGACAGACAAAGCGGTGGGCCACATCAGCGTCACTGAATTGATGCCACCGGTTTGTGCCGCAATCAAAAAGATGGTCAACAGGCTCGAACCGATCAACAAATTGGCCACCACTTCGTAGCACCTGGGCCAATAAACGAACGGCAAACACAGCGCCAAGAAAATACTCAGTCGAAAATTCAAGGTGGCGTCGTATGGCAGTTCAACCAACCAGCCAAAAAGGAACGAGGTGCCACCGATCAGCACCAAGCTGACCAGCAACATTTCTGTACGAGCGAAAGGCAACCTCCACAGTTGACAAAACCGCCGAACAAACCCCAAACGCATAACCACCCTTTTAAATTTATTTTAAATAAGAATTGATACTTTTTTGTCGGTATCTCAGATTTTTGACTTACTTCAAAAGAATACCCCTTCAAACCAAACAGGGGCACGTGATGCCTCGGGCCGCGACAAGCAGGCCGACCGGTCAATCACACGGTGTGGCGATGATCAAGAATTGATCTGCACGCAGGCCTGCGGCCGAGCAGGCAAAGGCTCAGGGCGTTGCACCCTGGCGCAATGAAATATCCCGCAAAGTGGGGCCTGTCATGCTTGCCCCTAGCAGTGCATGTTTGGGACTGAGGCTCTGCAAAACCAAGCCTTCGCCCACGACCTGCCCCACACGATAGGGCTTGGGCGCCTGCCCATCCAGGGCGATCAAGGCGCTGCCTTGCCCTGAAAGACTGGCAATGACCCCCACCAACTGAACTCGAGGGGCATCTGTTTCAGCCGTCACATTGGCCGCGCTCACACCCAGCGCTCGGGGCAATTGTCCGGTCGCAGGCTCTGCAGTCTCGTTGGGCGCCCATGGGGCCGAAACACTCAACGATGCCGACGTGGCAGGGAAGTGCCAAAACCAATAGCCCGCGCTCAGTGCGGCAGCACACCAAAGCAAGCCCGTCAGCAAGGGGGCAAGACTCAGGCGGACAGCGCTCAGGCGGGGAATGGAGGTCATGCTCAGATTATGATGGATACCATGCAAAAACCACTGTCTCCCCGCCCACGTCGCCAGCGCGGCTTCACCCTGATCGAACTGATGGTGGTGCTGGCCATCATCGGCGTTTTGGCGGCATTGATCGTGCCCAACGTGCTGGGCCGGGCTGACGATGCCCGCATCACCGCTGCCCGCACCGACGTGGGCAACCTGATGCAAGCGCTCAAACTCTACAAACTGGACAACCAGCGCTTTCCCAGCAGCGAACAGGGCCTGAAAGCCTTGATCAGCAAGCCCACCACCGAGCCTGTGCCCGGCAACTGGAAGTCTTACCTGGACAAACTGCCCAACGACCCCTGGGGCCGCGCCTACCAATACATGAACCCCGGCATCAAAGGCGAGGTGGATGTGCTGTCCTTTGGCGCTGACGGTCAAGCCGGTGGCGAGGGCAACAATGCGGACATCGGCAGCTGGCAATAAGCGGCCCCGCCCCCCTGCAGCCCAAGGCTTCACCCTGCTGGAATTGCTGGTGGTGGTGGCGCTGATCGCCATCGCCACAGCGGGCGTGAGCCTGTCCCTGCGCGACAGCGCTGACAGTGCCCTGGAGCGCGACGCCACGCGCCTGGCCGCGCTGCTGGAAACCGCACGTGCGCAAGCCCGCGCCAGCGGCCTGCCCGTGGTCTGGCGAAGCACCCCAACGGGCTTTGTATTCGAAGGCCTGCCCCCCCCGGGTCTGCCCCAGAGATGGCTCAGCGAGACCACGCGCACTACAGCCAGCCAGCCTGTGGTGCTGGGCCCAGAGCCACTGATTCCACCGCAAAGCATCGCACTCACACCGGCCCAAGGGCCATCGCTCACCCTCTGGGTCAGCAGCGATGGGCTCAGGCCGTTTCGGGTGCAACGCACCCCTGGATGGACAAGCCCATGACCCGCACGTCCGCGCGAGGCTTCACCTTGATCGAAGTCCTGGTGGCACTGGGCATTGTGGCTGTGGCCTTGCTGGCAGGACTCAAGGCCACGGGCTCACTGAGCCGCAACGCAGACCGCCAAACCTTGAGCATGCTGGGCCAAATGTGCGCCGACAACGAATTGATCCGCTTGCGCCTGCGCAGACAACTGCCCGATACCGGCAACAGCCAAGTGGAATGCATTCAGGCTGGACGCACCATGCAAGTGGAGATGCAGGTCAAAACCACACCCAATCCGAACTTCCGGCGGGTGGATGCCAGGGTGCTCAGTCAAGGGGAATTTGTACTGCAAGTCTCGACGGTGATGGGGCGCAACTGATGAATGCCCGCCACAAGCCCTGCGCAAACACCGGATGGCGGCGCTTTGCCCGCCCCGCCCAGGTACATGGATTCACCTTGATCGAGGTGCTGGTGGCCATCAGCGTGATGGCGCTCATGTCGCTCATGGCCTGGCGTGGGCTCGATGGCATGCTGCGCTCGCAAAGCGGCATGCAAAGCCGTGCCGACGACATCCGCACCCTGCAAGCTGGTCTGGCCCAATGGCAAACCGACTTGGACCAACTGAGCGAGCTGCCGGGCACCAGCAGCTGGAATTGGGATGGCCAAGTCTTGCGCCTGACCCGCCGCGCCAACGCCGCCGATGAAGCCATCCAGGTGGTGGCATGGACTTGGCGGGGCAACCCCGCTCGCCCAGGCGGCGGCGATTGGCAACGCTGGCAGTCCGCCCCCATGACCTTGCGTGCCGACTGGCAAAACGCCTGGGCGCTGGCTGGGCAATGGGGGCAGACCCCCACCGAGGCCACCCGCAAGGGCCAAGTGCAGATCCACCCGATGGCAGGCTGGCAAATCTTCGTCCACCGTGGCGGCAGCTGGACCAACCCTTTGTCCAGCGATGCGGTCCATACCGGCAACGCCTCATCTGCCCCGATGCCCGGCAGCACACCCGATGGTGTGCGCCTGATCCTGACCCTGCCCCAAGGGCCTGTCGGCGCAGGCACACTGACCCTGGATTGGGTGCGCCCCTCCTTGTCAGGCGGTCCGGCATGAAGGCGCAAAAAGGCGCCGCCTTGCTGGTGGCCATGCTGACCGTGGCCCTGGTGGCCACCCTGACCAGTGCCGCCTTGTGGCAGCAATGGCGGCAAGTCGAGATCGAATCGGCCGAACGCGGCCGCAGCCAAACCGCATGGATGATGACCGGCGCCCTGGACTGGGCGCGCCTGATCCTGCAGGAAGACGCCCGCGCACAGCAAGGCGGCCAAGTCGATCACCTGGGAGAGCCCTGGGCCCTTCCCGTGCTGGAATCGAAGTTGTCCACCTTTTTGTCGCAAGATCAGAAATGGCAAGAAGGCGATGCCGAGGTGTTTTTATCGGGCTACATCAGTGATACCCAGTCGCGCCTGAATGTGCGCAACCTGGTGGACAAGGGCAAGATCGTAGCGCCCGAACTGATGGTCTGGGTGCGGCTGTTTGAACGGCTGAACCTGCCTCTGAACGAACTGGAAAGCCTCACCCGTCGCCTGCCCGTCGCCCTGTCCAGCGCCACAGCCAACGCCAGCGAATCGGCCTCTACCAGTCCCACGGCAACGGCCGCTTCACCCCCCCCATCCACAAGCCCGCTGATGCCGCAGCGCAGCGCTCAACTGGTGTGGCTGGGTTTGAGCCCACAAACCCTCTCGGTCCTGGACAACTTCATCACCGTGCTCCCCGAGCCCACCCCGATCAACCTGAACACCGCGCCTGCCGAAGTCCTCATGGCCTGCGTGCCTGGCCTGGACCTGGCCAGCGCCCGCCAGCTGGTGGCCCAGCGTGAGCGCGGCCATTGGGACAGCCTGGACGCCGCCCGAAAAAGCCTGGGGGCGTTGGGAAAAGGGCTTGACGACCAGCGCCACAGCATCCAAAGCCAATACTTTGAAATCCATGGCCGCATGCGCATCGACCGCGTCGTGCAACAAGAACGTGCGCTGGTCAAACGAGAAGGCACACTGGTGCGCATGTTGTGGCGTGCCCGTTCACCGTTGGTGAGCCACACAGCGCCCCTACAATGAACCCGACATGCGCACACTGATCCTGCAACTGCCCCTCGAACTGCCTCAGGCGCCAACAAGCTACCTGCACGCCTGGGTACAGGCCGATGCGCAGACAGCGCCGCTGGACTTGCAATGGAGCCGCGCCAACTTGTTGCCGCAAACAGCGCGCGACACCGAATGCGTGGTCATGGTCCCCGCTGCGGCCCTGTCCTGGCATGCCGTGGATTTGCCCAAGGGCTTGCACAAACAAGCCGGTCGCCTGCAAGCGGCCTTGCACGGGCTGCTGGAAGAGCGTGTGCTCGACGACCCGGCTCAATTGCACATGGCCTTGGCGCCGCATTGGAAAAACGACCCTCGCCCGTGGGTGGCTGTTTGCAACAAAGCCTGGCTGCAGGCGCACCTGAACGCGCTCGATGCGGCGGGCTTGACCGTCCACCGCATCGTGCCCGAGTTATGCCCCGACAGCAGCAGCCTGCACATCACCGCCACAGGCGATGAAGACCATGGCTGGCTTTGGCTGCACCAGTCCGATCAAGGCGTCTGGGGCTTGCCCTTGTCTGGCCTCCGAGCGAGCAGCCTGGACCTCAATGAGGAGGAACGCCAAACCGCCCTCATCCAGGCCGAGCCAGGCGTGGTGCGCCTGGTCTCCCAAAAGCTGCAAGCCTCTGCCCAACTGATGTCGCCCGGCCAGCACTGGCTGGCCGCACTGTCCAGCGGCTGGGACTTGGCGCAGTTTGAGTTTCAAACCGATGCCCGCGCACGCCTGCTGAAAACAGCGCAACGGCTGGGCCACCAAGTGTGGCAACACCCGCAATGGCGCTGGGCACGCTGGGGCCTGGCCGCCTTGTTGTGCGGCCAGCTGGTCGGCTTGAATGTCTGGGCTTGGAAAACACGCACCAACTGGCAAGCCCAGCAGCAGTCTTGGGCGCACATCCTGCAAGAGACATTCCCGCAAACCAGCGTGGTGGTCGATGCCCCCTTGCAAATGAAACAACAAATGGCACGCCTGCGCCAAAGCTCCAGCGCACTGGCGCCGGACGACCTGGAATCCATGCTCAGCGCATTGGGCGCGGCCTTGCCCCCCCCAGTGCAAGCCCCTCGGCAGTGGCACTACCAGGCAGGACTGTTGCGCCTGATCGGCTGGCCACTGAATGCACAAGACCAACAAACCCTCCAGCAACAACTGGTCCAGCCGGGCTATCGGCTTCGCGCCGAAGGCGACGACTGGCTCATGAGCCCGGCAGGGAGCGCGCCATGAACACCGCCATTCCATCCCTGCTCAGGCCTGTCCGCCAGATCTGGCTGCAACGCAGCTTGCGTGAACGCCTTTTGCTGCAAGTGGCGGCGTGGCTGATCGGTGCGGCGATTTTGTGGACCTTGGGCCTGGCCCCCGCGATGCGCACCTGGCATGAAGCACCTGCCCGACAAGCCGCGCTGGACCAGCAAAGCCAGCAGATGCTGCAATGGCAAGCGCAAGCCACACGGCTGAAAACCCCACAGACCCTCAAGCGCGCAGATGCGGTGCAATGGTTGCAGGCCCATGTCTCGGCACTGGGCCCCAAAGCCAAGCTCCAAATGCAGGGCGAGCAAATACAACTGACTCTGGACGCTGCACCTGCCGAAGCTCTGGCCCTGTGGCTGAGCCAGGCCCGCGAACACGCGCATGCCCGCCCGGTGCAAGCCCAGTTGCAACAA
>JACCDH011668597.1_pt1 | contig 10170 bp, 9 predicted proteins | sample 7442481 | NCBI WGS metagenome assembly JACCDH01 (sample SAMN15323433, study PRJNA562643) | freshwater metagenome | isolation source: river surface water | place: USA:Blue River Watershed | collected 2017-08-15
GCCTTCGTCGTCGATGTTGAGCGAACCACGGCGGTCTTGCAAGGTGCCGTCGTCGAGCACGGTCACACCTTTGGCCGCCACGCGTTGACCAATGCGGCCGCTGAAAGCACTTGAGCCTTTGCGGTTGAAGTCACCTTCTAAACCGTGACCAATGGCTTCGTGCAACAAAATGCCAGGCCAACCCGAACCCAACACCACACTCATTTCCCCAGCGGGTGCAGGACGCGCTTCTAAGTTGGTCAAGGCCGATGACACCGCTTCGTTGACGTAGTCTTGCACCAAGGCGTCGTCAAAATGGTCTAAACCAAAACGACCGCCACCACCAGCCGAGCCCATTTCGCGGCGGCCATTGTGTTCGGCAATCACGGTCACACTCAAACGCACCAAGGGGCGCACATCGGCTGCCAAAGTGCCGTCTGCACGGGCCACCATGACCACGTCGTATTCGCTGGCCAAACCGGCCATGACTTGCGACACCCTTGGGTCTTTGGCACGCGCCATTTGTTCAACCTTGCCAAGCAAGGCTACTTTTTGGGTACTGTCTAAGCTGGCGATGGGGTCTAAGTCGCGGTAGAGGGAACGGCTTGAGGCCACTTTGTGTGCGGGCACTTTGACATGCGCACTTTTGGCAGCCGCTGCGATGGTGCGCACGGTGCGTGCGGCATCTAACAAGGAGTGTTCTGAAATATCGTCTGAATAGGCAAAGGCGGTTTTTTCGCCGCTCACCGCACGCACGCCCACACCTTGGTCGATGCTGAAAGAGCCTGTTTTGACAATGCCTTCTTCCAAGCTCCAACCTTCAGAGCGTGTGTATTGAAAATACAGATCGGCTTCGTTCACACGATGCGCTTTGATTTCGGCCAAGGTGCGTGTGAGGTGCGATTCGTCTAAACCGAAAGGCTCTAACAACAAGCGGCGCGCAATGGCCAAACGTTCGAGGGTGGGTTCGCGTGAAATCATGTGACCGATTGTAGGTGGCGCTGTTATTTTCGGCGCAACCATTGCAACATGGCCGCATCGTCGCGGTCTGCAAAACCTGCGGCACTGGCGTCGGCAAAGGCTTTGGCTGCATGTTGGCCCAACACCCCCTGAAACCCTACGCTGTGTGCGGCTTGTTGCGCCAATGCCGTGTCTTTGGTGAGCAATGTCATGTGCGCACGCGGGGCCCAATCGTTTTGCAGCGCACGTTGCATGCGGTCGCTGCCAATCCAACTTTGACCACTCGATTGCGCAATCACGGACAGGGTGGTGTCTAGCGACAAACCCAAACGTTCGGCCAACGCCATGACTTCAGCGGCACCCACCAAATTGATACCGGCCAGCAAATTGTTGACGAGCTTGGTGCGCGCACCATCGCCCACGCGCTGGCTGATGCGAAACACTTGGCTAGACAGCGTGTTGAGCAAAGTTTCGTGGGTTGCAAACACAGCGTCTTGACACGCCACCATCAAACTCATGCTGCCTTGCTCAGCACGCAGCGGTCCACCCGACATGGGGGCGTCGATGGTGTGAACTTGTTTGGCCAACAATAGCGTGGCTGTGTTTTCCACATCTTCAGGCGACAAGGTGGGGCACAGCATGACGGTGTGGTGCGGCTGCAATGCATGCAACAAACCATCTGATGCGTCAGGCGTGCCCGATAAAACGTCTTGCACGTCTTTTGCATTCACAACACACACAATGACGGTGTGCACATGCTGAGCCAAGGCATGTGGTGTTGTGTGCACCGTGGCGCCTAAGGTTTGCAAGGCTTTGGTTTTGTGCGCATCGGTGTCGCAAACATCCACCGACCAGCCTTGCGATAACAAGCGCTTGGCCATGCCGCCACCCATATTGCCCACACCAATGATGCCCACCCTTTTGGGGCTAGCAGGCGTGGTCATGATTGCACCAGCTGTTTGGCTTTGGCCACCGACATCAAAATGCCCAAGCCCAAACCCAGCGTGACCATGGCCGTGCCGCCATAACTGATGAAGGGCAAAGGCACCCCCACCACAGGCAACATGCCACTCACCATGCCCATATTCACAAAGGCATAAATGAAGAAACTCAAGGTGACGCTGCCGGCCAACAAACGCGCAAACAACGTGGGGCCTTCAACCGCAATGGCCAAGCCACGCAAAATCAAAAATGCAAAGCTGCCGATGAGCATCAAGTTGCCCACCAAACCAAACTCTTCGCTGAAAGCAGCAAACACAAAGTCAGTTGTGCGTTCGGGAATGAAGTCCAAATGCGTTTGGGTGCCTTGCATGAAGCCTTTGCCCCAAAAACCACCTGAGCCAATGGCGATCATGCCTTGGATGATGTGAAAGCCTTTGCCCAACGGATCGCGTGTGGGGTCGAGCAAGGTACAGATGCGCTGCTGCTGGTAGTCATGCAACAAAGGCCAGCGATAACCATCGGCACACAACGTCGGTTCAAACCAAACCACCAAGCCAACACCGATCAGCCCCAACACAATGGGCGGCACAATCAAAAACCAACTCAAGCCAGCAAAAAACAAAACGGCCATGCCAGCAGACAACACCAAGATGGCGGTGCCCAAATCAGGCTGTTTGACGATCAAACCCACCGGCACAAACAGCAAAACACCCGCCACCAAAAAATCGAGCGGGCGCAATTGGCCTTCCCGTTTTTGAAACCACCAGGCCAACATGAGGGGCATGGCAATTTTCATGATCTCACTGGGTTGAATCACCACGCCGATGTTGAGCCAACGGCGCGCACCTTTTTTGGTCAGTCCGAACAGGGCCACCGCAATCAACAAGGCCACGCCAACGGTGTAAAGCGGCACGGCAAAGGCCATCAAACGCTGCGGCGGAATTTGCGCCACCACAAACATGATGAAACCGGCAATCAAGATGTTGCGTCCGTGATCAAAAAAACGAGCGCCATTGGCAAAGCCCGATGAATACATGGTGATCAAACCCATGCAACACAAAATAAAAATACCAAACGCCAAGGGCCCGTCAAAGCCTTTGAGCAAAGGCATCAAACGCGACAAGGGGCTTGGTTTGTGAATCACGGTGGACATAGGCGCTGATTATCCCTAAGTCAGCAGCGCTGATAGCATGAGGTATGGCGCACGCTTTACCTATCACCCATTTGTTGTACTTGCACGGGTTTCGTTCCTCTCCCAAATCGGCCAAGGCGCAACACATGGCCTCGGTCATGGCTGAGCGATTTGGGCAGGTGCATTGGTGGTGCCCGCAATTGCCGCCCTCGCCCCAAGCAGCGGCATAGCTGATCTTGGAGGGCACACGCGATTGGCCCGTGGCCACCAGCGCGGTGATGGGATCGTCATTGGGCGGTTTTTACGCCACTTGGCTGGCAGCGCAACGCAAGGTTCGTGCGGTGCTGATCAACCCGGCCGTGTTTCCCGCACGCGATTTGGCCAAGCACATCGGTGAGCAAACCACCTGGCAAGCGCCTGAGGAACGGTTTTACTTTGCGCCAGAGTTTGTGTCTGAGCTGACCGCGCTGGAAGTGGGGGCGCTACAAGACCCGCAGCGCGTGTTGGCCTTCATGGCCAAGGGCGACGAGGTGCTCGATTGGCGCGAGATGTCATCGCGCTATCCAGGCAGCCAGCAAGTGGTTCTAGAGGGCGGCGATCACGCTTTGAGCGATTTTGAACAGCATCTGCCAAAGGTGTTGTCTTTTTTGCAATTGGTCTAGATCATACTGAGCCACGTGATCAGCGACACGCTTGCATGGGACAATCTGCGCCATGTATGCATTGTTTGAAGAGGCTGGCAAATTCCAGACCGGACGCGTCTTGTCCGAAGCCGAGGCCTCGAGCCAAGTTGAATTGGAGAGTGGCAAACGGGTCAAGGTCAAAGCTGCCCATGTGTTGCTCAAGTTTGAAAAACCAACACCTGCCGATTTGATGCGCGAGGCGCGTGCCTTGAGCGAGACCATCGAGCTTGATTTGGCTTGGGAATTTGCGCCACCCGACGAATTTGGGTTCGCCGATTTGGCACGCGAGTATTTCAGCAACGATGCTTCGCTGGCCCATCAAACCGCTGCGCTGCTGCGTTTGTATGACGCGCCCCATTACTTTCGACGTGCAGGCAAAGGGCGCTTCAAAAAAGCGCCGGCTGAAATCATTCAACAAGCTTTGCAGGCGATTGAAAAGAAAAAACAAATTCAAGCGCAAATCGAAGCGTGGGCAGAGCAGTTGGCACAGGGCACATGCCCCGAAGCCATTCAAGCGCAGCTCTACAAAATCTTGTTCAAGCCCGACAAAAACGCGTCTGAATACAAAGCGGTGGTTGAAGCGGCCCGTCACACCAACACCGCACCTTTGGCGTTGTTGCAAAAAGCCGGGGCGATCACATCGGCCTATCAATTTCATTGGCAACGCTTTTTGTTTGACAACTTTCCCAAAGGCACGCAATTTCCTGCTTTGCAAGCGCCCGCAATTGAAGCCGATTTGCCCACGGCGAATGTGCAGGCGTATTCGATTGACGATTCGCAAACCACCGAGATTGACGATGCCTTGTCGGTGCAAGGCTTGGGCACAGGCACCGTCACGGTGGGCATTCACATCGCGGCCCCGGGCTTGGCAATCACGCCTGATTCAGCCATCGACCAACTGGGCCGTCAGCGCTTGTCGACGGTGTACATGCCGGGCTACAAAATCACCATGCTGCCAGACGAGGTGGTGCAAAGCTACACGCTACAAGAAGGGCGCGATTGCCCAGCAGTGTCTTTGTATGTCACGTTTGACGAGGCCACGTTGCAACAACAAAGCAGCGTGACGCGTCTAGAGTGTGTGCCCATTGCAGCCAACTTGCGACACGATCAACTCGACCACGTGGTCACGCAAGCTTGGTTAGAAGACCCAAGCTTTGCGCATGCAGACAATGTGGCGCTGCCTGCGATGCCGCGCGAGCAGTTGTCGTTTTTGTTTCGCTTGGCCCAACACCTCAAAGCACAACGCGAAGTGGTGCGCGGCAAACCCGAAACCTTCAACCGCCCCGATTACAACTTCCGCTTGGTGGGCAACGATGGCCAAACACCACAAGGCCATGAAACCGTTGAGATCAGCGTTCGTCAACGCGGCGCACCGCTCGATTTGATGGTGGCCGAAGCAATGATTTTGGCCAACAGCACGTGGGGCCAATGGATGGCCGAGCTGGGCGTGCCCGCGATTTATCGCAGCCAAGCCAGTTTGCAACCCGGTGTGAAGGTGCGCATGGGCACCAAAGCCTTGCCGCACGCTGGCATTGGTGTGCCCAGCTACGCATGGAGCACCTCGCCTTAGCGGCGTTACACCGACTTGGTGAACCAATGGCAAATCATTGCGTGCGCGAAGCATGGCAACACCGCCGCATTGGTGGCACCGTTCAAACCCAAAGACGCGGAGTTGTTCTCCATCATCTCAGCATTTGATGCGGCGTACAGCAGTTACAACGCTTACCAAGCGGGCATGGAACGCTTTTGGACCTTGCAATATTTGCAACAACACAAGATCACCGAGTTGCCTGCTACCGTGTTCAAAGTGTTTCCCGGTCAACCACCGATGGCGCGCGCCGATCACTTGCCTTTGGTCTTGCCTGTGATGGGTGCGGGCGATCTGCCGCGTGGCGCACAAGTGCTGTTGCGTTTGGGTGAGATCGATGACATCACACTCGATGTGCACGGTCAATTGGTGTCGGTGTTGCATGATGCACAAGCGTCCGCCAACAGCGAAGCCTCCGAGGACGATGACGACACCCCCGCTGGCCCCATCGCCATTGCAGTCGATGTGAACGAGGCTGACAGCAATGCGGGTGCGGAGGTTCCCAACCCGTGAGCGTTTGGATGGCCCGCCCCCGTCTCACCACTTTGCAAGTGGCATTGGCAATCTCAGTTGCAGTGCACGGTGGGTTATTGACCCTGCGCATTGCGGCGCCCGAGCGCTTTGACCGTTTGTTTCAAGACACACCGCTCGAAGTGATTTTGGTGAACACACGTGCCAAAGCAGAAGAGCCCGACAAAGCGCAGGCCTTGGCGCAAACCCAATTGGCAGGCGGTGGCGAATTGCGCACAGGGCGTGCAGCCTCGCCCTTACCTTCAGCGGCCAACACCGCCACCGGTGAAAGCGCCGAAGCCATGCAACGCCGTGTGCAAGCACTCAAACAAGAGCAAGCCATGTTGCTGTCGCAAGTCAAGCAAACCTTGGCTCAACTCAGACCAGCCGAGCCGCACAAAAGCAGAGCAGAAAAAGAGGCTGTGGAACAAAAGCGTCGACAGTTGCTCAAGCTGCTGGCAGAGATTGAAGAGCGCATCAACCAAGACAATGCGAGACCGCGCAAGCACTACATCAGCCCCGCCACCCAAGAAGCCAGCTATGCGCTGTACTACGATGCTTTGCGCCGCAAAATTGAAGCACGGGGCACGCGTTTTTTTCCTGAAAAAAACGGCCAAAAAATGTATGGTGAATTGACCATGATCATCACCGTCAACGTCGATGGCCGCGTGCTCTCCACCGAAATAGTGCAGAGCTCGGGCAATCCCGATTTGGACCGACGCGCACAGGGCATTGCGGCGGGCTCTGGCCCGTTTGGTGAATTCAACAGCGAGATGAAAAAACAAGCCGATGAATTGGCGGTGATTTCGCGTTTCATATTCAGCCGTGACAACGCCTTGCGCACGCAAGGTGGCGAGCGTGTGAATTAAGATTCACCTCCTCATGGCCAAGTTCACTTCTGTTCAACAACCCCTCATGCGCTGGCTGCTGCTGGTGTTGGTGGCGTGTGTGGGCTTGCAAATTTTCTTTTTGGCACGCATTGCCGTGATGGCGCGCGTGGCGCCTGAATCGACCGCATTTGAGCGTTCCGAAGCATGGCGCATTGCCAACCAAAAAGACAAATTGCGTTGGGGCCAAGATTGGGTGAATTACAACCACCTGTCAGACAACCTCAAGCGCGCGGTGATTGCTTCGGAAGACGACATCTTTGCGCAGCACGATGGTGTGCAATGGGACGCGATTGAAAAAGCCTGGGCCAAAAATGCCAAAGCCGAATTGCAAGCAAGCAAAAACGCAAACGCCAAACAAGCCAAGATTGTGGGCGGCTCCACCATCACGCAACAGTTGGCGAAAAATTTGTTTTTATCAGGCGAACGCACGTTTGTGCGCAAGGGCCAAGAATTTGTGTTGACCCTGATGCTCGAAGCAATGCTCAGCAAACAGCGCATCTTAGAAATCTACCTCAACCATGTGGAATGGGGCGAAGGTATTTTTGGGGCTGAGGCTGCAGCACGGCATTACTTTGGCAAGCCAGCCTCGCAACTGAATGCGTGGGAGGCAGCGCGTTTGGCGGTGATGTTGCCGCGCCCCAAACACTATCAAAAATTTCCGCAGTCGGAATACCTCAGCGGTCGCACCGATATCGTGGTCTCGCGCATGATGCGTGTGCAATTACCCTGAGTACACCATGCGCATTCTTGGCATTGACCCCGGTTTACGCACCACAGGTTTTGGGGTGATTGACAAGCAGGGTTCGCAACTGCGCTATGTGGCCAGTGGCACGATCAAAACCAACAAAGAAGAACAAGGCAATTTGCCAGCGCGCCTCAAGGTGCTGTACGACGGCATTCGTGAGGTGGTGACACGTTACCAACCCAACACCTCTGCGGTTGAAATTGTGTTTGTGAATGTGAACCCACAAGCCACCTTGCTCTTGGGACAAGCACGTGGCGCCTGTTTGACGGCTTTGGTGAGTTGCAATTTAGAAGTGGCCGAATACACCGCCTTGCAAATGAAGCAAGCCGTGGCGGGACACGGCAAGGCTCAAAAAAGCCAAGTACAAGAAATGGTGAAACGTTTGTTGCAACTGCCTGGCTTGCCGGGGCCTGATGCTGCTGATGCGTTGGGTTTGGCGATCACACATGCCACGGTGTCAGCCAGCTTGGCGCGCGTGGATGCGTCGGTGTTGCAACGTCAAACCAGCGGCATGTATCGCTCGGGACGCGTGAAGTAGTTAGGGCGGTTTACCAAGCCGGCGCCAATTGCGCCAATCCTGGTGGCGCTTTGCGCTCGTCTTCAAAGGTGACCACCTCGTAGGCATCGGGTTGGTCTAACAAGGCGCGCAGCAGTTTGTTGTTCATGGCGTGGCCAGAACGAAATGCGGTGTACGACGCGAGCAAGGGTTTGCCGATCAAATACAAATCGCCCATGGCATCGAGAATTTTGTGTTTCACAAATTCATCGTCGTAACGCAAGCCATCGCTGTTGAGCACTTTGTAGTCGTCCATCACGATGGCGTTGTCCAAACCACCACCTAATGCCAAGCCATTGGCACGCATCATTTCCACATCGCGCGTGAAGCCAAAGGTGCGCGCGCGGGCAATGTCGCGGGTGTAGGTATCGGTGTCCATGTCGAACACCACGCGTTGACCGGTGGAATCCACCGCTGGGTGATGAAAGTCAATTTCAAACGCCAGCTTGTAGCCGTGATGCGGTTCTAAGCGCGCCCACTTGACGTTGTCGCCCTCGCCTTCACGCACTTCGACAGGCTTTAAAACGCGCACAAAACGCTTGGGTGCATTTTGCAAAGCAATGCCCGCGCTTTGCAACAAAAACACAAAGGACGAAGCAGAGCCATCCAGAATGGGCACTTCTTCGGCGGTGATATCGACATATAAGTTGTCGATGCCCAAACCCGCACACGCCGACATCAAATGCTCGACCGTGTGCACTTTGGCGCCACCGTTGGAGATGGTCGAGGCCAAGCGGGTGTCGGTGACGGCGGTTGCGTTGATGGGAATGTCCACCGGCTGCGGCAAATCCACCCGACGAAACACAATGCCTGTGTCGGGTTGCGCAGGGCGCAGGGTCAACTCCACACGCTGTCCGCTGTGGAGGCCGACCCCCACCGCTTTGGTGAGAGATTGAAGGGTTCTTTGTTGAAGCACGTTTGAATTTTATCGATCCCCTTGTACTTTTGCAGCACAAGGGGATAGAGGTTCTCAATCTCAGTGATCGAGATTATTGAGACGACGCGATCAATCCGCTTGCTTGCGCAAGAAGGCTGGGATCTCGTAGTCGTCCATGCCACCTGACGACAAGGCGTCGACCTTGGCAGCGGCTTGGGTGCGGTTGGTACGCCACACGCTGGGCACGGCCATGCCTTCGTAGTTTTGGGTGCTGGCACTGCCACCGCCCAAACCCGTGGCGGCCAAGCCTGCCAAACCGGCAGAAGCTGCGGCCAACACACCGGCAGGCGATGCGTTGTTGGCGTTGGCTGTGGGGAAGCCCATGCCATCGGTACCAGTGCGCAACACCTGAATTTGCGGACGACGGCTGCCAGCCAAACCGGTGGCCACCACCGTGACGCGAATTTGGTCGCCCAAGCTTTCGTCATAAGCCGTGCCGTAAATCACATGCGCATCCGGCGACGCAAATTTGCGAATGGTGTTCATGGCCTCGCGAGACTCTGATAACTTCAACGCGCCTTTGGCTGCGGTGATCAACACCAACACGCCCTTGGCACCAGACATGTCCACGCCTTCGAGCAGAGGGCAAGCCACCGCTTGTTCAGCAGCAATGCGCGCGCGGTCAGGGCCATTAGCAACAGCCGTGCCCATCATGGCTTTGCCGGTTTCGCTCATCACGGTGCGCACGTCTTCAAAGTCGACGTTGACCAAAGCTTCGACGTTGATGATCTCTGCAATACCGCCGACCGAGTTTTTCAACACGTCGTTGGCAAAGGCAAATGCTTCGTCTTGGCTGGCATCGTCGCCCAACACTTCCATCAGTTTTTCGTTCAGTACCACGATCAACGAATCCACGTTGGCTTCGAGTTCAGCCAAACCTGTTTCAGCGTTGTTCATGCGGCGGCTGCCTTCAAACTCGAAAGGCTTGGTGACCACGCCCACAGTCAAGATGCCCATTTCGCGTGCCACGCGTGCCACCACAGGCGCCGCACCTGTGCCGGTACCACCGCCCATACCGGCCGTCACAAACAGCATGTTGGTGCCTTCGAGTGCATTGCGAATTTCTTGCTCTGCCACTTCGGCAGCTTCGCGGCCTTTTTCTGGTTTGCTGCCAGCGCCCAAACCGGTGGTGCCCAACTGGATCACCTTGTGCGCATTGCTGACACGCAAGGCTTGCGCATCGGTGTTGGCGCAGACAAATTCAACGCCTTTGACGCCTGAGCTGATCATGTGCTCGACCGCGTTACC
>JACCDH010311327.1_pt1 | contig 10167 bp, 4 predicted proteins | sample 7442481 | NCBI WGS metagenome assembly JACCDH01 (sample SAMN15323433, study PRJNA562643) | freshwater metagenome | isolation source: river surface water | place: USA:Blue River Watershed | collected 2017-08-15
AGTTTTTGGAGGTTTGGATCGGTAGTTCAGTTGGTTAGAATGCCGCCCTGTCACGGCGGAGGTCGCGGGTTCGAGTCCCGTCCGGTCCGCAAAAGCCCTTAACTTTCAATGAGTTAGGGGCTTTTTTGTGGGTTTTTACTTTTTACAGTACTTGAAGCAATCATTTATTTGATTAAGACAATATTATTTAGCTCAAGAAACTTGAAAGGCCCCTCATATGCTGCGATTTTTGAATTGGTCTCAAATGATTTAATAACTTTTACATTTAAGGCACCATTACTTGTTCGATACCCAACTGCATTAGAAAGATTTGAATTACAATTACTAAAAGAAATATTTGATGCTGTGCCGACAACATCAAAACTTGCCCTGATAGGATTATCTCCAGCTTTATAGCTATAGCAATTACTAATATTAACACTATCTACTTTCCCTTTTCGCTGTTCAATAATTACAGTCCCAACACCACCGTGATAACTTTTCACATTATTAACAGTGATATTTTTTGTGATACAATTATCATCAAACGACTGCACTAAAATTGTCCCACCGCGTGCATAAATATCTGTGGAATCACCATTGATAATCACGTCTTGTATTTTAACATTTTGCGCAATTTCATTGCCACCCATTGCAGATTTTACAACTATTGAGGTAAATCCACAATTATTAGCAATTACATTTCGAATATTCACATCTCCAGCCCTAATAGCAATTCCATGAAAAAATTTAGTTACAGTCATGTTTTGAATATTAATATTGGAACCTGATTGACATAATAAGCCATGCTTATATCCAAAAAAACCTGTACCCAGAAGCTCGAGATTAAAATATTTTTGATAAAGAGGCGAACTTCCTAAACCATCGCCAGTTAATATAGCATCAGACTGAGACCAAACACCTAAATTTTGAACCTGAATAAATTTTTTATTTTTCGAATTTATTGTGCCAATAATAACTGCCCCATTTACTAAAGAATCTGACCTAGTAATTGGTTTGCTTTCACCAAAAATATATAAGCTGTCATATTTTATTTCTAGATTAATTTTATAATATCCATTTGGAATAAATAAAGCAATTTTATTAGCATGTGCATAATCCTGCGCCTTAACAAATGCAGCCGTTTCGTCAGTAATTCCATCTCCAATTACTCCAAAAGATTTTACTGATATAAATTTAGTTGGAGTAACTAATGGGTCTTCCCCTAATTTTGAATCTTGGTTTTTCGAACAACTAACACTAACAATAAGAAAAAAAATTAGTAAATAGATTGAACGTATTTTTTTGTTCATAAAGCTAGATATATGTTTTTAAATACACTCTTCTTACAAAAGAATATATAAATAAAAATAATATAAGTATGGTGAATGTTAGAATAAAATTAAATATTTTTTATATATTATAAATTATCAAAAGGCAGGCAGAGGCATTTTAGTACAATGTTAAAATAGTCGTGAGTACAAAAAATGATGTAGCAGAATCTGTAGCTACTACCCCTATTTTAGTCAATTTAGACCTGTTTAGATGAGAAGATTATAAAGATAAACCCTTTATATTCGAGGGTTTCACCAGTTTAAGATAAGGTTCAAATTTGCCGTCCGGTCCGCAAAAATGAACATAACCAATTGATTTTCAATGGGTTTTTTCTTGTCCATGCCTCCGTTAACTGTGGTTCCACACTTTTCATTTATGTTATAGCCATTTTACTCAATATTTAATATCTTCCCTAATAGGTAAAAATTAACCATTACAAATTTTAGAGGAAAATTAATTTAGGTCAATTGAGGGTTAGCAGTAAAATAGCATTAGGTATCACCATTTTTTTGATAGGTGTTTTTTGTTCTACAAATACAAAAGCGCAAGGTCGTTTCGACAATTTTTGTAGTGGAAGCACCAACGATATTTCAACTGCGCTTGGCGTTTCAGGAAGAACATTTAAATGGACACTTGGAACCGTTTCATCCACAGTTACGGGCGCTTCAAGTAACGCAACATTAACAAGTACTATAACACAAACACTCAATTTATCAGGAACTGGAACTGGCGTTGTCAATTACAATGTAACTGATGATTTAGGCACAAAATATACGATTGTAGTTTCAGTTTTACCAAAGCCTACCATAAGCAACACAGCAACTTGGAATACCGTATCTGTTGGTTGCGGTAACAATATTAATTTTTCGGCAGCATCATCAATTGCAATCAATACCGATGGTTGGACTTGGAGTAGAGCAGCAGTTTTAGGTGCTGGTGCTATTGCTGGTACTGCTAATTTAATTAATGATAACTTAATTAATACTACTACTGCGGCCATCAATGTCCCATATGTAGTAAATATGGTAGCACAAAATGGTTGCACCAATACCCAAACACTTACATACACAATTAGTCCAACACCGGTAATTTCTGACGCTAGTAGATATGACACTATTTGTAGCGGCACACCAGTTTCTTTTATTCCAAAAACACAACTAACAGGAAGTGTATTTACTTGGTCAAACCCTGCAACCGGCGGCTTGACAGGTGGATCTGCCGCTGCGCTCGCCCAAAAAATTACCAACTTTAACCAAACACTTAATAATACTACAGCAAACGCAATAAATAGCACTTATAACATTGCTCCAAATTTTCAATACACCGGATTTACATGTGCAGGACCTACCTTTCAAATTTTTATAACAGTAAATCCTAAACCCAATGTAGTATCACCGGTTAATGTTACAACTTGCAGTGGAACACCTTTTAGAAGCACCCCTGTAACAGGCGGTGGCAGCATCATTCCAACAAGCACTCAATATACCTGGACCACGCCGCAGTATAGTGATACCAGCCTATCTGGCGGATCAGGATTAATACAAACACCAGTACAAGAATATCTTGACCCTCCCATTAGTCAAACCCTGGTTAATAAATCATTAGTGCCGCAAACTGCTACTTATAATGTGTTTGCAAAAGCTGGCAACTGTGTTTCACTTCCTTTTGATCTAGTTGTAACAGTTAACCCTGTTCCAGTTATAAACTACAAAGACACGCTTGTTGTTTGTAGTGGAACACCTCCTACTTTCACAACACTAACTAATATACCAGCAGGTGTTACATATTCTTGGACTGCACCTCAAATTACTCCTGCTAATTCACTATCTGGTTCAGGTATTAATGCACAAAACAATCAAGTAACTTTTGCACCCGTACTCAATAATTTAAAAACAACATCTTCGATTGCAAATTTTTTAGTAATTCCTCGAACACCTCAAAATTGTATAGGTAATCCATTTCCAATTGTAGTTAGCGTAAATCCTATTGCAAGTATCAGTACCCAAAGAGTGGTTACTTGCAGCGGATCATCATTTATATCTAGCCCAATAAACGTTCCGCAAAACACAAGTTATACTTGGAAAGCCCCCTCTGTTACAACGGGGATATTTGTTGTTAATGGTAATCAAAATGTGAATGCACTCGGTGATTCTACGATTACTGGAAACTTAACTTACAACGGCGTTGATTCGGGTGGCATTTCTACCTTTACAATTACACCTAAAAGTGGTAATTGTGTTGGAAATCCATTTAATTTATTAGTGACAGTTCGTCCGCTACCGAGTGTTTCTACTGCTTCACAAATTGCTTGTAGTGAAGCTCCATTTTCTTCGTCTCCAACAAGTAACTTAACTAATATTTCAACCTTGTATACCTGGGACTTACCAGTTATTGCACCAGCAAATTCGATACTTGGCGCTTCAGCAAATACTTCTCCAGCATCTAGCATAAATCAATTGTTAATTGACACAACAAGTGTTGTTGCACAAGCAACTTATACAGTTACGCCAATAGCACTAGGATGCACTGGTAAACCATTTACATTTATAGCAGTAATAAATCCAAGGCCTAATTTTTCAAATAAAGATACCACCATTTGTCCTGGCTATCCTTTTGCAATGAATCCATCACCACTTCCATTTATTACATCTTACACTTGGGACGCTCCTATTTTTAATATTCAAAATGCGGTACTTGGCGGACAGGCGCAAACATCACCGCTTCCTACATTTAGCCAAGTGCTTACAAATACGACCAATTCAATTGATGTAATGGCTACTTACAAAGTGACGCCTAGATATGGAGATTGTGTTGGAAAACCGTTTTCAATTATTGTAACTGTTAAAGCTTCGCCATACATAACTGACACCCTTAGTTCTGTTGTTTGTAGCGGTAATCCTTTTTCAGTTAAAATGCCTAAAAACTTACCAATTGGGTCAATGTATTATTGGGATGATCCAACTTATTCTAATGGCATAACGGGCGGTTCTGCTCAACCGGTACTTCAATCAAATATTTCACAAACACTCAGAAATATTAATAGTGACACCTCATCGGGCAATGCTTATTACTCTGTAACACCTGTGGCTAATGGTTGTACAGGTAGTTCATTTGTTGTAAAAGTATTGGTAAAAGCAAACTCTGCAACGCTAACAAGCCCACTATCTCTTCCTGCACTTTGTAGTGGCAGCACATTTAACTACACGCCTGTTAGTAATTTTCCGGGAACTGCATTTTCATGGGTAAGAGAAAGTATGTCAGGATTACAAAATCAATCAAATGCAGGATATTCAGATATTAGTGAAACATTAATTGACACCATTGGTGAACCTCTTGTTGTTAAGTATCGTTTTTCTCTATTATACAATGGTTGTGTCAATTTAAAAACGCAAGAGGTTTCAGTTATTGTAAATCCTAAACCAGTACTTAGTAGTTCCTTAAAACCTACGCCTATTTGTTCGGGAAATACTTTTAATTATACCCCTGTAAGTAGCACTAGAGATGTTACATTTAGTTGGTCAAGGAGCTATGTAGTTGGCATAACAGAGCCACTAACAACAGGCAATAATAGTATCAGTGAAACATTACGCAATACAACCTTTAACATTGTTCAGGTCCCATACGTTTACACGCTAACCGCTAATGGATGCACTAATCAACAAACAGTATTTGAAATTGTCAATCCAGTTTTGAATTTAGCAGACATGACAAGCCAAGTTTGTAGTGGCAGTAATTTTAAAATCGTTCCTGACAATATTGTGAATGCCGAATTTTTATGGTCATTACCTTCATTAGCGAATGGACTTACCGGTGGCATCGAAAATAATTTAATTCCCATCAATGGAATTACGGGCAACATTACAAATTTAACAGACACGCCAAGTGTAGCAAGTTATAGTGTACAACCAATTATTCCTGGAGCAACAACAGGCGGTTGCCTTGGCAAACCCTTTAAATTATCGGTTGTCGTAAACCCCATTCCGGTTTTAAGCAGCCCTCGCAGTTTACCTGCCATTTGTAGTAGTGAACCATTTAACTATATCCCAACAAGCAAAACACCAGGAACTATTTTTTCGTGGACTAGAGATAGTATAGTTGGTATAAGCAATAAACCCAATAAAGGTTCCTTTATTATTAATGAAACGCTAGTCGATTCAATTATTTATCCAGTACTCGTAACTTACAAATACAAAACAACTTTTAATGGTTGTACAGATAGCACACAAACAGTTCAGTTTACAATGAATCCTGCCCCAATAGTACCGGATCAAAAAGTAACTATTTGTAGTGGAAGTGCTTTTACATTACCCACAAATCTACTACCAATCAGAACAACCTATACTTGGGACATTCCAACAATTGTTCCAAGCAGTGCCCTAACAAGTTTTACAGCAAAAAATACCCCACAATCATCAGTTAGTGACACCCTCAATAATACCTCCATATCAGATGCTACGGCTACTTACACCATAAAACCATTTAATCAAACCTGTGCTTTACAGCCGTTTAATGTAATGGTAACCGTAAAACCAATATCCTTAATTGGAGATCAAACAATAAATGCCTGCAATGGATTAAAGCTCAATCATACCCCTAAGGGAACTCCAACCGGAACAAAATTCAACTGGGCATTTAGTGATATGAACCCATCTTTTGCATTATCAGGATATACAACAAACGACACTTTACTTCAATCAAGTATTACGCAAACATTATTAAATACAAGTAATAATATAATTGATGCAAATTATTTAGTTTCAACAAATACAAACGGTTGCATAGGCAAACCATTTCAACTTAAAGCAATTGTAAATCCAACGCCTACTGTAAAAATTACGGCCGCAAGTTCAGTTTGCGAAAACGAATCCGACACATTAGGATTGAGCTTTACTGGCACCTCGCCATGGTCTATTAGCTATATCGACAATAAAGACAATTTAGTTAAACAAATTAGTGGATTTACAAAACCAAATTCATTTTTTGTTCAAGCTAATTTACCTAGCGCTAGCAGTTATATGTATTCAATTATAAATGTTAGAGACGCATATTGTAGCAATGATACTTCAAATGGTAAGCCATCCATAGCTAGTGTCACACAAACAATCAATAAATTACCTACTGACACCATTTATGCTCCTAATGGACAGCTAATATGCATTGGACAATTTCAACCAATGGTTGTTAGCTCTATAGCTAAAGCATACCAGTGGTATTTTAATAATGCCATTATCCCAAATGCCACAAGCATAAACTACAACGCATACATTCAAGGGGAATATTCAGCAAAAATTACTGACAACAATGGCTGTTCAAATATGACGGTGAACAAAATTAAAATGGTTGATTTAAAAAGTTATGGCTTATTTTTTACCAACGACTCCATCAATTGTATCAATAATATAAAACAATTTGTAAATAACTCAGATACATCATCTATTAGAAACATAAAATGGAGATGGGACTTTAATGGAGAAGACACATCTAACAACTACAATGCTATTGTCAATTTCAAAAAACCTGGATTAAAGAAGATCACACTTTCTGCCACAATACCATCATGCGCATATTCAATTTCTAAAGATAGCTTAATCAATATTGCGTCTCCACGACTTGGCGTTAGCTTAACAACCATTTCTACAAATGCTGGAAAGCCTACAACACTTAATGCACGCGTTTTTGAAGCTCAAAAATATAAATATAGCTGGCAACCAACATGGGGTATTAATTTCACAAACATCAACAACCCAGTATTTAACTATAATAGAAGTCAAAATTATTTTATCAAAATGACTTCAACTGATGGATGCGAAACCGTTGATACTATTCGGGTTAAAGTATTTGACTCAGCCATTGTAAACATATTTATTCCTAAATCATTTACACCAAACGGAGACGGGGTTAATGATATATTATATCCATATTTAGCAGGGATGAAATCGCTTACTTACTTAAAAATTGTAAATAAGTTTGGTAAAATAATGTTTGAAACTAAAAATTCAAATCAAGGTTGGAACGGCATCAGCTATGGCGACAAACAACCCATGGATGTATATTTATGGATAGCAGAAGGGATCGATAACAATGGGGCAATTATTCGTAAAGATGGAAATGTACTATTAATAAGGTAATATGAATTTTAGAAATAAATATTATATCGTCTTGTTAGTGTTGCTTTTGTGCAATAAATCTAGCTTTGCGCAAGATCCAAATTTTTCACAATTTACCGCTTCACCGCTTTCCATTAATCCAGCCCTAACAAGCAACGGCGCATCATCTTGGAGAGCAATGTCAAATGCAAGAACACAATGGGTTGGCATTGGTTCATCCTACACAACCCAAAGTTTATCAATAGACGGTAAAGTAAAAAAACTTGATGATGACAATTATTTGGGCATTGGAGGAATGATGATTACAGAAAAGGCCATGGATGGAATTTTTAAAAGCACTTATCTTAATATCAATACCGCCTACCACTTATCATTAGACAATAAAGGCAATGGACTTGCAGTTGGATTAGGCTACATTAACAATAATACGCGCATTGATTTTTCGCAACTAAGTTTTGATCAACAACTATCTAGTATTGGCTTTGACAGAGCACTCCCAACAGGGGAGCCATCACTTTCAAATGCGAATTCATTTTCCTCTGCATGCGCAGGTATCATGTATACCTATGAAGTTGAAAATACTTTTCTCAATGTTGGCGCAGCTGGTTACCGTTTTGTAAAATCAAATAGAAGTATATTAGATGATAAAACTCAATACATCAGTCCTAGATACGATATCCATGCTGATTTTGGCACAGCCATAAATGAGCGTGTTAATTTAAATGTGAGTGCTGTACATATGATACAAAACGGAACAAAAAATACAGCGCTTGGCACTAGTGTAGGACTTCTTAATAATTCCAACGATTTTAATTCTGAGCAGTTAAGAATGATAAATTTAGGCATGTTTTATAAACTCGGCACTGCTGTCACTCCTTATGTAGGATATGTCTATAATAATTTTCAGGTGGGGCTTTCATATGACGTAAACGTGTCGTCAGTAAAAAGTGGATCTATGTCTGCAAGGTCATTTGAAATCTCACTTATGTATAGAGGCTTCACTTCAAATGATGCCATAAGAAGAGGAAGATACCATTCGCCTTTTTAAATTATATAGCTGTTTACAATGCTCTTGATCTGCGTTAGATTTTTATAAGATAGCACCGCTTCTGACATTGAATTAATACTCTCCACAATCATTTGACGCTTTACCGCATCATCCCATACCTGCTGCAATGGATGCATGTCTACTTTTACAAAAAACAAACAAATTTGTCCATCAACCCCTACTGTTGTTTGGGTTTCTGTTCTAAAATAAAGATCTTTAATTGATTGTGGTACTGGTTTAGTATAACTGGGTAATTGACTTAAAAAAGGTAGTGATGTTAATGTCCAAACATGCCTTCTAAACATGGCTTCTTTTTTAGAAATTAGTGCAGACACTTTTTCACTTGATCGTCTTAAAGTTTCGCCATCTCCTACCGGTAGGTGCATATCAAAAAAAGAAAGCCCTAATTTTTGTGTCGGATAAAATCCGCTCGGGAAACAAAATCCAATAGATTGTAAATAGCCGTCTTTTAAAATGGCTACGTCTTCTTCCAATCTAAAGCAAATTTCTGGTAATGACACATTCAAATCAAATCCGCAAAATGCATTTAAGTGATGTAAATAATTGTCACTAATACTTCCGCAAATGTGTTGCTCATTTACTTCAAGCTCTTTCTTTTTTTCTGATAGATATACAGGATTTGGATTCGCATTAAATGCCGGCCCTTCATATTTTACAATATCTGGCCCAACCGTGTACGGAACTTTTACTGGAAATATCATTTGAAAATTAAAATATCTTTTACAACTGCAGCACCCTGCTTTTCTTTTTTAATAAATCCTCTATACATGCCTTCGGTACAAAAAGGGAGTGCAATGTTTCCATTTTTATCTACCGCAATAAGTCCACCATCACCACCTAGCGCAGGAAGCTCTTTCATAACAAGGGTTTCAGAAGCTAATGCTAAACTTTGCCCACCATATTCCATTCGGTCACTAATACTTTTTGCCATCACAAGTCGTAAAAAATATTCACCCCAACCTGTGCAACTAATAGCCACGGTGTTGTTGTTTGCATACGTTCCGCTTCCAATGATTGGCGCGTCACCAATTCTACCCCACTTTTTATTGGTCATACCACCGGTGCTTGTAGCAGCAGCTAAATTACCATGCATATCTAGAGCAACCGCACCAACGGTTCCGTATTTGTCTTTACGGCGCTGCTCATCAAGCTCAGCAGCGTAAGCTATTTGCCCTACTTTTTTTAATTGATCGATTGAGTCTCTTTGTTTTGCACGCTGCAAGCCTTTCCATCTCTCTGGTGTATAAAAATATGAAGGGTCTACCATTTCAATTCCTTGCGCGGCAGCAAATGCTTCAGCTCCTTTTCCACTTAATAAAACGTGTTCCGATTTTTCCATTACAGCCCTTGCAGCCGTAATTGGATTTTTGATGGTTCTAACGCCAGCAATAGAACCTGCTGCTAATGTTTTTCCATCCATAATGGCAGCGTCTAATTCATTAACACCTTCGGTAGTAAACACGGCACCTTTACCGGCATTAAAAAGTGGATTGTTTTCTAGTACTTTAACGGTGGCTTCAACAGCGTCTAATGCGGTTCCTCCTTTTTCTAAAATTGCATTACCTACAACTAGTGCACTATCTAGTCCGCTTTTATATTTTGCCTCAAGTGCTGGCGTAAACTGGCTTTTATTGAGTGTACCAGCACCTCCATGAATTACCAATACATATTTACCGG
>JACCDH011137744.1_pt1 | contig 10166 bp, 7 predicted proteins | sample 7442481 | NCBI WGS metagenome assembly JACCDH01 (sample SAMN15323433, study PRJNA562643) | freshwater metagenome | isolation source: river surface water | place: USA:Blue River Watershed | collected 2017-08-15
ACTCGCCCAAAGGACCATCTACTGGAGTATATGGAATAACCTTATAAACCCAGCGATATTTGTGTAGAATTTCGAAAATCTCTTTTTCGTTAACTAATTGATATTCGAATATTTCATCGACAACTCTTCGACACAAGTCTTTTGCTTTTCTTCTATTCATATAATTTTATTTAAATTTTGAGGCTATGCACTTATCAATTTCAGTTGCATCTTTTTCATATAGGTTCATGAAAAGATATTTAGCTTTTCAATTATGAAAATAATTTCATAATTGAAAAATTTTGTTTTTATTGCTCGTGTAAATGTTTGCGATTGAAGCTTATTTTAAATACTTCATATTTTAGCGTAAAAAGAATTCGATCAAATTAAAAATTGATAAATAAATTCTTCCTAATAGACAAAATTAAATTACTTTTTTTTAAGTAAATAGGCCAGGTTACTTTTTGATATTTTTTTAGCAAAAATTGGATCATTTGACTCCTTTATTGCAAAATAGCTTCCTTGAATCTTTATATATTTACCATTGTTTAATTCTAAATACTCTTCTACAATTAATTTCAAATTTGTAATTATTACTAATTTTCTTTCCTTAGAATTAAAGATATACTTAAAGCTTTTATTATTTACACTTTCGTCTAATTGATAATTAACATGGATATATACACTTTTATTATAGGTTTCATAAACTTTTTGATTTGTATCATCTTCAATTGTCCCACCTCTTGTTACTATATTTTCTTCATTTATTGTTTCAATTTCTGTTGATTTTTTAATTGAATCATCCAAAGAATTTTGATTTTCATTTAAAGTTTCACTTTTTTTAAAGCCATAATTTTTTGTAAGGTCTGTTTGTTCATTATCTAGTTTTACCAGGCCTGATTTCTCATTTATTATTACCTCACTTTTATTAGCTCCTCCTCTTATTTTATTTATAGCAAAGCTTTCTCCATTATCAATCTGTTTATTATTATAAACTACTGAAGTAATAGAAATTATGCCAATAAATAAAGCTGCTAAAGCATATTTAGCAAAAGGAAGGATTTTGTTTGTTAAACGCTCTGAAGTTTCTATTGTAAATTCTGGCTTAAAAAATTCTTTATTATTGTGATCATTTTCCGAATTCTCCAAATCATTGAATCTAGCCTTTAGCTCATTTCTTATTTGTGCTTTAACTCCGCTTTTTAATAAGTCTTCTGAAAGATCAAATTTAGATAACTCTTCCAGATTTAATAAATGCTCTTTTAGTTCTTTTCTTCCTTGTATTTTATAGACTTTTTTTAGATTTGATAGGAATACAAGATTTTCATCTAATGAGTCTTTGTCTGATTCTAATAAGATGTTAGTTTCTAAGCCAATATGTCCAAGAAATATATGCTCGCTAATACTTTCAATAAATTCATCTTTAATAGAGTCAATATTTAGAAAATAATCTACAAAACCATAAGAAACTAAGAAATCACTTAAAAGCTCTTTATCGTTTTTTTCAAATAAGATAATTTTTTTGACCCCAGTTAAAAAACGCTCTCTTTCATCATTATTTTTTAATAGTTCATAGTATAACTCACCCTTGCTTTTCAATAAATGAATAGTTAATACTTCTTGTAATATATTTAAATCTATGTTTTGCATTACTTATTATTGTTGAATTCAACAAAGGCTAATTCCTTAAGCTTTTTTTGACAACGTGCTTTTTGATTTTTTACATTATCAGCATTGCTATAATCCATTTCGTATGCAATTTGTTCCATTGTCTGGTTTTGATACCAAAATCTTTTTAAAATTTCATGGCAACGGCCACCAAGCTCCTTTAATTTAGTCATTGCAATTGTAACTGATTTGAATTTATTATCTTCTATAACTTCATTATCATTAAGCCAATCAACAATATCTTCATCAAATTCTGAATCACTAATATCTTCATTAATAACTTTGCTTTTAGATCCTATCCTTACTAAAACCTGATTTCTACATATAGAATTTAAATATGTTTGAATCGAACATGTTAATGTAAAGTCAATATTTTGAGACTTCTCATAAAGAACTATTATTGCATCTTGATATATATCCAATAATGTTTCCTCATCTACTGCATTCATTTTACGCATAAAATTTATACAATAGCTTTTATGTTTAGTATAGATATTATCTAATGGCTCAGCACTTGTTTGTAGTGCTTTAATCATTTCTAAGTCAGAGTTTGGCTCAATAATTTTCATAATCATTAGGTTCGTGAAGACATGCCTAAAATTATGAACTTTATTTAAGGTTTAAGCCACAATTAAGGCAGGTTCCCCATTACCGAATATAACCGCTGCAAGATCATTGAAAGCCATATTTGTCATTCTATAAGCCAAACTTAATAGGAACTCGATTTCAGAGTCTAACAGGTCTCTATCGCCAATATAATGGTTGTTCTCATAGACTACACAGCCATCCTCTGGAAATAGGTAGTACTTACCAACTAGGATCTTTTTATTTAACCTATTAAGTAAATCAATAGTTTTAAATATCGACCCTTCTGGAGTTACAAAAGGGAATTCTGTTCTGATTGACAATATATTATCATTTCCAGAAGTATAGACCTTTGCATTCCATCTCCCAGAATCTCCACTCATTGGAATTGTGAACAGGTTAGAACAGGAATTAGCTTCAAATACTATTTCATTGTTAATCAGATAGTTATGAAATAGAACATCAATTTGCGTTTGGTACATTTCTTCATTTTTCATATTTAAAAAGGGTTTTGTTTCCTATCTATAAAAAATTGGCTAAAAGGTAACCATTAGAAATAAAAAAATATTTTTCTAAATCATGGTTACCTGAAATCATATTTTCTATCAATTAGAAAACAATAACAAAATGGAAAACATTAAACCAACAGAAAACACTGTTCAAGCTGAAGAAACAATTGTAGACCCTCAAGGCAATATAATTAGAAGGGTTAGAAATTTCACTGACTATGCCTTTAGAAAGGCTGGTTTAAATAATGGTGACTCATATTCATTATTAACACATTTAAATTGGATTAAAGATGGTCATTTAATAGATGAGGGTTTCAACGCCCAAGATCATCTATTAAGGAAAAAGAAAATCGAGGGACAAATAGATGAAAAAGTTGACGAAAAAACAAGAGTTGAATTTGAGACTGAAACGGCCACAAATGTTTTAAGGCCAGATTTAGAATTCAAAATAAAGGAAACTGAAGCAGAAATACAGCAAATAAAAATTGACTTGGCCAACAATAAGCTTGAAACAGGTTATCAATCAATTCGTTTTTGGGCTTATACTATTTTAACCATTCTTTTAACGGCATACCTTGTCTTTTTTTACGCATCAAGTATTTATAGTGCATTTTTTAGAAACCCTCAATCATTGATTGCAAATGCAGGTAATGATATTGCAATGCTATTAGATTCAATTTTTGATCCAAAAGGAATTTTTACACCATCCTCAGCTTTAATATTTACATATTTAGGTGCATTTATTTTCTTTTCAATTGGAATGGCCCCTCATTCGATATTAAATGATAAAGAAGATAAATACCGTAAAATTAAAGCTTCATTAGTGATAATTGGGGCATTTATTGCGGATGCAGCCTTAGCATATAAAATTGATAAAGGATTGCATGATTTAAAAATTATGGCAGGTATGCCTGATCTAGAATGGAGTTTTTATACTAGCATTAACTTCTATTTAGTTCTTCTATTTGGATTCGCAGCATATTTAGTTTGGGGATTTACTTTCGAAATGATGATAAATGAAAAAATAAAGAAAAGCAAAGAAATAAAGGCTTCTATTTTAATAAAGGGCTTGAAAAAACAAATAGCAGAACTAAAAGAAAACATTGTAAAACTAGATGAAAAAATAAAATTACTAGAAGGTCAAATTCAAATATTAAAACAGCAAATTGAAAAGTTAAAAAGAAATTTAGAAAGTGCGATGCAAAATCCAGATGAATTATCAAGAAACTTAACAAGTTTTTATTTAGGATGGCGTCAATTTTTAAATGGATCTTCGGAATTTGATGAAATAAAGATTGAATGTGAAAATACTTATAACAATTTTCTTTCGAATGCATTCTCAACAACAACTAAATAATAAAAAATGAAAAAAATAATATTATCAATGATCACGATCGTTACACTAACTTTAACTAGTTGCAATAGTAAAGATCAAAAAAGTAAGGAAATTGAAATAACTAAGCCATCAAATTACACAATAGTTCTTGACTTAAGTGATAGATTACTCGAGTCAGGACAAGCAGAAAAAGATATTGCAATTATTGAAGAAGCATTTAAAATATTTGAATCTGTTGCTAAAAAGAATTTAATACTTAGTTCAAAAGATAGATTCGCAATTAAATTAATACCACAAAGAGGCAGCAAACTAAATTGGAATTTATACGAAAACAAATTGCAATTAAGCTTAGATAAAATCGAAGCAAAAGATAAAAACATGCAATTGGTTAAACTAAAAGATAGTCTTCATCAGATTTTAATATCATTATACAAGGAAGCTTATCATGGGCCAAAATCATCAGATTATTTTGGTGTAGACATATGGGAATATCTTCATAATAATTCAAACTCCTTATCAGCTAATAACTATAATAATACAGTTTTAATAATAACTGATGGATATTTTGATTTTGAAAACAATAATCATGTAATACAAGAAGCAAATAAGTATACAAATACCAATTTTCTTAATAAATTAACTAAAGTGAACTGGAAAGAAGAATCCGAGAAAAACCAAGTAGGATTATTACCAATCAAGTTAAATTCCGAAACAAAATTTATAATAGCTGGAGTTAACTCTAAAAAAGAAGGCGACGTGTTCCAAATAGAAAAATTGGAATACTTCTGGTCAAAATGGCTAAATGAATCTGGTATCAAATCAAAGAATAATATTGTATTTATATCAAACAGTTCAGAAATAGATTTACAAAATAAAATTCAAGAAAGCGTGCAGTAGAAATTACTGTACAAAAACGTATGAAGTCCAGAGATAAGGAGGGGTATTATTTTGATAAAAATATCTTTTTGTCTCGAAAAAAGCTCTTTGATAATCTTTGTGTAAAGCTAAATTTTCATAATATTTATTAGCAAATGTAACCGAGTACTTATCACTCACGTTCCATCTTGTGGCAATAACTGATTTAACACCTTTCTCTAAAAAGTTATTTACAAAGCCCTGATATCCTAATTTTAAAAATTCATTTAAATCGGAAGATCCAGTTTGACATGCAGAAAGATAAATTAATTTAATATTTTGTAAATTTGAAAAGTACCTGGTTTCAAACGCTGTTAACAAATTATTTTTAATGCTATATTTTTTGTAATTTGAATCAGACGAGAATAGCAATAGTTGTCTTTCATCATTATTACCTACTTCTTTAATAAATGGATCCATATCTTGTATATCTAATAAATCATCTGATATATAAGCCCCATGTGTGATTAAATGTACCATTTGATAATTAGAATTATCAATTACGTTTAAAAAGTTTTCTTTATTTGCATTTATGCCAGAATAGTTATAAGTAGGGATGATTTTTGATATGGAATCTGTTTCAATATTAGAATATGCTAAACTTGATATACCAGATCTAGTAAATGGATTTATTGATTTATTGATATTACAATAAAGGTCGTTATAAATCATATTTGAAAAAACCACTGCTGAGTCATTATTTAAATAAATATTTATGTCCTCTTTAAAAATAGACTTATATAATGAGGAGTATTCTTTGAAGTTGATATAATTTTTATTTCTTTTAGCATATATATAATCAAGAGGAATTGTATTAATGCTATTAGGTGCAACTAATTTAATGACTGAATCATATTTAATATAATCATGAAATGGCTCTAAAAGAATATTATAAAGTAAATCTGATTTTTCGTTTAGTATATTGAAAAATTTATTCGAGTAAAATATACCACTTTTTGATTCTTGGAAATTAAAAATATATTTTAATGAATCAATAGGGATTAATTCTTTGATTATAGTTTTACGAGGATTCGAATATATACCAAATAATTTAAGGTCTTTATTGAGTATATTATTTTCTAAATTAGGATTACTAAAATTATTTGAAATAAAATATATTAAATGACTACTTACGGTGTCAAGTGATTTAATAATATTTTTTTGATCTACTTTAGTGAGATAATTAGTTATTTCAGAATTGTAACTTGAATTTGAATTATTAAGTAATTTCAATTCATTATTATCAATACAAAAGTAGTCATTTTTATACTGATTAATAAAAGATGATGTATTTGTGGTGTTGTCCTCAATATTATATTGAATTTGAAGCTCAGAAATTGCATTATTTAATACATCATTACCAAAAAACATATTTAAAATTAAAGAATCATTGATGTTGCCTCTTTTGTAAATATCAATAATTATATCCCTCATATGCGAAGAACTAAATTCAAGAAGAAGAGGGTCGTTGTCTTTACCAGTATTTATTTTATTTAAATAAAATTTTGTAAAAGTAGTGTCAAATTTTAATAATTCATCTTTTGATGATGATTTTGCAAATGCATAGTATCTAAATCTATCTGAGATTACATTAAAATTAAATTCTTCAGTATTTACTGGGCTTATATTAGATTTATTGTAGTATTCGTCATCTAATTCACGTATTTCTAAGTATCTCTTATAATCTTTTTTAATAAATAATATTTTATCAATAATTGACATATAATCACTTAACTTATTCGCTATTATTAATTTATCAAAAGTTAAATTATTGGTATCTAAATAGTTTTTATTTTTTATGTAATACATTAAATTGATAATGTGATTTGATGCTGTATCTAATTTTAAATCACTTTCAATTTGATTATCCGTTTTTTTAAATAAATAATCAATATAAAATCCGGGCTTATGATAAATATTTACATTATCAATTATCTTGTCGAAATCATTTTTATTATATATCGAGTCTTGAGAAGTGTTATATTTATAGGTTTCTTTTACAATTTTACTTAAAGAATTAAATTGATATTTATTTATTAGAATATTATCAACTAAGTTATAGGGATTGCCAACATTGAAAATTATTTTACATTTTTCATAATTCCAGTTTGGTTCATAAATTAAATTAATATTTGTTCTATTTATTGAATCAAGTTTATAAGCAAGTTCATAGAAAATATTTTCTTCATTTATATCAGTGTATTTAAGATATGTGCTATAATCTACTTCACCAAAATTTTCAATTAATTCTTTGATTTTTATTTTATCGAATATTTTAAAGTATAAATATTTATTTAGTTTGATATTATTGGATATATAAAAATTATATGAGGCGCAAATATTATTGTATAAATAATTTTCCTTGTCTTTAATAAGCGGGATATTATCTAATTCTGACATTGTTACAAAAGGACTTATTATTACACTATTGGCTATATAGATATTATTATAATAGGCTATTTTTTCAGACAATAACGTATCATTATTTAAAATCGAAAGTGAAAGATTGTAAAAAATAGTTTCTATATTAGAACTGTCATTAATTTCTTTCTTATATGTAATCAATTTTTGAAAAAATTGATTAGAATTAACAGTATCAAAATTTTTAAAATTTATTGCGGACAAATTAAACAATACTCTTTCCTTCATTTTAATTGAAAGTCGTTCTTCTTCTTGATTAAATTCATTTACGAATGCAGTTTTGAAACTGGGTGATTTATCTAAAAAATTATATATATTACCAGATTTAAGTTGTGAATAAAGATGATATGTTAAATGAGTCAGCATAAAATTTTTATCATATAAAGAACCTAGGATGCTTGAAAAAAAATAATACTTTTTAAGTACCATAGTAATTCTAAAAAAATCATCAAAAACGAGTAATTCTAGATCCCTGCTAATTTCATCTTTAAACCATATAGTTTTATATGAAGTATCGAAATCTATACTCAGTTCAGCCCAATATTGTTCTCCCTTAAAATCAATGTTTTCAAGATAATAATTAGCTAGCAATCCTTTTGCAATAACCTTTACATGATTATTGCTAGATTGCATTGCTTTTCTAAGAAAAATTGTATCAAGTATCTCACCTTTTTCAAAATGGTTTTCCCTAACTTTATATAATTCATTTAATTCTGTAGCATTACCCCTAAATGCTGATAAGGCTAATAATAAAACAACCAAAATTTTTAATCTAATAAATTTCATAAAATGAAAAAACTATTAATTCTTTTTCTTTTTTCTGTGCTTTTGAATAATTCTAAAGCACAAGGTTTAATTTTTGATTCTGTAGATTTTAATAAAACTCCAGAATTGTCTGTCGAGAGAGGGATACTACCCTCAAGTTACTCATTAACTAAATATTTGCCAATATTATTAGTTCAAAAAGAATCTACATGCGTAGCAGTATCTTTCTCACTAGCTAGAACTATGATGTTAGCGATTGAAGATAATATAACTGATAAGTCTAAAATTACTCGTCTTCACTTTAGTCCTTTCTTTCTATACTATCTAGCAAGAAAAAAAGGTGATCTTCAATGTGCTAGTGGATTAAATCCAGTAGCAGTAGGAGATATTGCTAAAAATGTAGGATTTGAGCGTTTAATAAATGTAGAATATCCAAAATATTACCCATTTGCTAACAATGACTTATGTCCTAATACTATAGATTTTTTTCCACCAGAGCTTGAAAATCATATGAAAAATGCAAAAAGATTTAAAATCAATGAATTATATGGTACCAAAAACATAGAAGGTGTTAAATACTCAATTAGTCATAATATGCCAGTTGTATTAGGATTGCAAATACCAAAGTCATTTGAGAAAGTAAAAACAAATATTTGGACACCATTACCTACTGAAAATAGATCGAAATCAATTGGTGGTCATGCTGTAGTTGCAATAGCTTATAATGATAATTTATTCGGAGGCAGTGTTTTGATTGCAAACAGTTGGGGTGAGTCATGGGGTTCAAAAGGGCTAACATGGATACGATATAGAGACTTGAAAAAATGGATGGATGGTGCATTTATTATGGAGCCTACTTATTCATATAAATCTGAAGCACCAGGAGAATTGCCAAAATCTACTAACAATATAAAGAGTCAAACATTTAAAGTAAAGCAGTTTGGATCAAAATATAATTATGACAATAAACAATTATTAGAGGCATTTAAAAATATTGAAAAAAAATAATTTACAAATTTACATGTATAAAATATTTATATCTATATTGTTTTTTTTTGTATTTAATTCATCTTGTATATCACAGAATTTAGATTCGCTATACAATTTAATTGAAGATAATGTAAATAATCAAAATTATACTGAAGCATTAAATAATACATTTAAATATAAAATAATTGTTCAATCATCAAAAAAAAATAACGAAAATAATAAAATAAAAATATATGAGGCATTAGCAGAAATATACAAACAAACAAACAAACATGATAGTGCAGAATTTTATTATAAACTAAATATTAAAAGTAATTTAGAAAATTACGGTGAAAATAGTTATGAGCATGCTAATTCAAATTTTAAATTAGGTATGTTTTATAACGAAATAAATAATTTGAATAAAGCTGAGGTGTTTTTAATTAAATATAAGGAAGTATTTAAAAAATCTTTTGGAGAAAACAGCTTAAAGTTTGACACATATTTGAATTTAATTTTGAATTATTATTTAAAGTCCGGAGATTATGAAAAATGTTTGCCGTATTTTAATACCCTTATTATTCATATGCGTATTAATTTAGGGGAAAATAACATTAACTACCTAAGTTCAATTATAAATCTAGCTACTTTATACTTCAAGATTGGCGACTTTGAAAAAATGGGCGAAAATTTAACTAACGCACTAGAAATTGCAATAAGAAATAATTATTCCGATAGTCTTCTGTTGTCAAGTACAATGACTGGATTATGTTTGTATTACAATACAATTGGAGATTATGAGAAATCAATAAAATACGGTTTACAGTCGTTAGAATTTATTAATAATGAAAAATCAAGTGAGTCTTCAATTATTCCATTAAATAATATTGCAATAGCATATTTCAATTTGTCTGATTATGAAAATTCAAAAAACTACTATTTAAAAGCCATTTCGAATATTGTATTAATAAGTGAAAGTGATAGTGCTTTATATGCAAATATTGCAGGAAATCTTAGTA
>JACCDH010261959.1_pt1 | contig 10165 bp, 10 predicted proteins | sample 7442481 | NCBI WGS metagenome assembly JACCDH01 (sample SAMN15323433, study PRJNA562643) | freshwater metagenome | isolation source: river surface water | place: USA:Blue River Watershed | collected 2017-08-15
GAGCGCCGGCATGGCGATTTACGACACCATGAACTTCATCAAGCCCGATGTGTCGACCCTGTGCAACGGCATGGCTGCGAGCATGGGCGCGTTTTTGTTGTCTTCGGGTGCCAAGGGCAAGCGTTTTGCGTTGCCCAACTCCAAGATCATGATTCACCAGCCTTTGGGCGGTGCGCGGGGTCAGGCCACCGAAATCGAGATCGCCGCCCGTGAGATCGTCAAGACCCGTGCCCAGTTGAACCGCATCCTGTCCGAGAACACCGGTCAACCCCTGGAGAAAATCGAGTTCGACACCGAGCGCGACTATTACCTCTCGGCCACCGAGTCCAAAGACTACGGTTTGATTGATGAAGTGATTTCCAAACGGGCTTGAGTGCGGTCGGTTTGTGCGGCCCCTTGCTGACGGCGTTGACCCGAACAGGTGAACGCCGTTTTTCTTTCGTTATCATTGATGACATCCGGATTCCGAGGCGACATTTATGGCCGATAAAAAAGGCTCAACCACTGAGAAAAACCTGTTCTGCTCCTTTTGCGGCAAAAGCCAGCACGAGGTCAAAAAGCTGATCGCAGGTCCGTCGGTGTTCATTTGCGACGAATGCATTGATTTGTGCAATGACATCGTGCGCGATGAACTCGCCACCACCACCGTGGCCGAGGGGGCCAAAGAGGGCCTGCCCACACCGCTCGACATCAAGACCAATCTCGACAACTATGTGATTGGTCAGGAAAAAGCCAAGCGCAGTTTGGCGGTGGCGGTGTACAACCACTACAAACGCCTCAAGCACAAGGAAGGCGCCAAGAAAGACGATGTCGAGCTGGCCAAGAGCAACATCCTGTTGATTGGCCCCACGGGTTCGGGCAAGACTTTGCTGGCCCAGACCATGGCCCGCATGCTGGATGTGCCTTTTGTGATGGCCGACGCCACCACCTTGACCGAAGCCGGTTATGTGGGCGAGGACGTGGAAAACATCGTGGCCAAGCTGCTGCAGACTTGCAATTACGATGTTGAGCGGGCCCAGCGCGGCATCGTCTACATCGACGAGATCGACAAGATCACCCGCAAGTCCGACAACCCGTCCATCACCCGCGATGTGTCGGGCGAGGGCGTGCAGCAGGCCCTGCTCAAGCTGGTCGAAGGCACCATGGCCAGCGTGCCCCCGCAGGGCGGGCGCAAGCACCCCAACCAGGACTTTTTGCAGATCGACACGACCAACATCCTGTTCATTTGCGGCGGTGCCTTTGCCGGCCTGGAAAAAGTCATTGAAAACCGTACCGAATCGGGCGGCATCGGTTTTGGCGCCACCGTCAAGAGCAAGAAGCAGCGTTCGTTGACCGACGTGTTCAACGAAGTCGAGCCGGAAGACCTGATCAAGTTCGGTCTGATTCCCGAGCTGGTGGGCCGTTTGCCCGTTGTGGCGACTTTGGCCGAGCTGAGTGAAGAGGCTTTGGTACAAATTCTGACCGAGCCCAAAAACGCCGTGGTCAAGCAGTTCACCAAACTGCTCGCGATGGAAGGCGTTGAACTTGAAGTGCGTCCCAACGCACTGACGGCCATGGCCCGCAAGGCCCTGGCTCGCAAAACGGGTGCCCGTGGCCTGCGCTCCATCATGGAGCAGGCCTTGATTGACACCATGTTTGAACTGCCTAACCAGGTGAACGTCGAAAAAGTGGTGGTGGACGAGTCCGTCATCGAAGACAACAAGCCACCATTGCTGGTGTACCGCGAGTCGGCCAAACAGGCCTGATTCGCACATGGCTGGCATTTGGATAAATACCCATTTTTGATCAATGGGTTGAAATTTTCAACATTGCAACCATGTGCTGCTGAATTGAATTGAGGGACACACCATGTCTGGACACACACCTTTGCCGCCCACCCTGATTGAACTGCCCATGTTGCCTTTGCGTGATGTGGTGGTGTTCCCACACATGGTGATCCCTCTGTTTGTGGGCCGCCCCAAAAGCATCAAGGCGCTGGAGTCGGCCATGGCCGCTGAGCGTCGCATCATGCTGGTGGCGCAAAAGACCGCTGCCAAGGACGAGCCTGCCATCGACGACATGTTCGACGTCGGCTGTGTCTCCACCATTTTGCAAATGCTGAAACTGCCCGACGGCACCGTGAAGGTGCTGGTGGAGGGCCAGCAGCGTGCGCAGGTGGTGTCGATTGTGGACGGTGAGGCGCATTTCGTGGCCTCGGTGACCCCTGTGGATCCCAACACCGAGCAAACCGAGCCCAGCAGCGAAATCGAAGCCTTGCGTCGCGCCGTCATGCAGCAGTTTGACCAATACGTCAAACTCAACAAAAAGATTCCACCGGAAATTCTGACCTCCATCTCCAGCATCGATGACCCGGGTCGTCTGGCCGATACCATCGCGGCCCATTTGCCCCTCAAGCTGGAAAACAAACAACAGGTGTTGGACTTGGCCAACATCAAGGCCCGGCTGGAAAACCTGTTTGCCCAACTCGAACACGAGGTCGACATCCTCAATGTCGACAAGCGCATCCGCGGCCGCGTCAAGCGCCAAATGGAAAAAAATCAGCGCGACTTCTACCTGAATGAACAGGTCAAGGCCATCCAGAAAGAGCTGGGTGAAGGCGAAGAGGGCGCGGACATTGAAGAGATTGAAAAGAAGATCAAGGCCGCCAAGATGTCGGCTGAAGCCCGCAAAAAGGCCGAAGGCGAGCTGAAAAAGCTCAAGCTGATGTCGCCCATGTCGGCCGAAGCCTCGGTGGTGCGCAATTACCTGGATGTGCTGACCGGGTTGCCTTGGGGCAAGAAAACCAAGCTCAAGCACGATCTGGCCAACGCCGAAGACGTGCTGAACCAGGACCACTTTGGTCTGGACAAAGTCAAAGACCGCATTCTGGAATACCTTGCTGTGCAGCAACGCGTGGACAAGGTCAAAGCGCCTATCCTGTGCCTGGTCGGGCCACCTGGCGTGGGCAAAACCTCGCTGGGTCAGTCGATTGCCAAGGCCACGGGGCGCAAATACGTGCGCATGGCGCTGGGCGGCATGCGCGACGAAGCCGAGATCCGTGGTCACCGCCGCACCTACATTGGGGCTTTGCCTGGCAAGGTGCTGCAAAACCTGAACAAGGTCGGCACCAAGAACCCACTGTTCCTGCTGGACGAGATCGACAAGCTGGGTACGGACTTCCGGGGCGATCCTTCGAGCGCTTTGCTGGAAGTGCTGGACCCTGAGCAAAACCACACTTTCGGTGACCACTACGTCGAGGTCGATTTCGACCTGAGCGATGTGATGTTCGTGGCCACATCGAACTCGATGAATATTCCTTCGGCTTTGCTGGACCGGATGGAAGTCATTCGATTGTCGGGCTACACCGAAGACGAAAAAACAAGCATCGCCATGAAGTATTTGCTGCCCAAGCAAATGACCAACAACGGCGTCAAAGAGTCTGAACTGAACGTGACCGAAGACGCTGTTCGCGATGTGGTGCGTTACTACACCCGCGAGGCCGGTGTGCGTTCGCTCGAACGCGAATTGGGCAAGATTTGCCGCAAAGTGGTCAAGGCGCTGTTGCTCAAGCAGATGGCGCCGCAGGTCGTCGTGAATGCGGACAACCTGAATGAATTTTTGGGCGTGCGCAAGTACACCTACGGCCGTGCCGAGCAGAAGAACCAGATTGGACAGGTGGTGGGCTTGGCCTGGACCGAGGTGGGTGGCGATTTGCTGACCATCGAAGCCGCCTTGATGCCGGGCAAGGGCGTCATCACCCGCACCGGTTCTCTGGGCGATGTGATGAAGGAGTCGGTTGAGGCTGCTCGTACCGTGGTGCGCAGCCGCTCTCGCCTGCTGGGTATCAAGGACGAGGTCTTTGAAAAGAAAGACCTGCACATCCATGTGCCTGACGGTGCTACCCCCAAAGATGGACCGAGCGCCGGTGCTGCCATGACGACGTCGATGGTGTCGGCCATGACGGGCATCCCGGTTCGAGCGGATGTGGCCATGACCGGTGAGATCACCTTGCGAGGCGAAGTGACGGCCATCGGTGGCTTGAAAGAAAAGCTGCTGGCCGCCTTGCGTGGTGGCATCAAGACTGTTTTGATCCCCGAAGACAACGTGAAAGACCTGCAGGACATTCCAGAGAATGTCAAAAACGGTCTGGAAATCGTGCCCGTCAAGTGGATTGACCAGGTCCTGGACATCGCACTGGAATCCAAACCGGTGCCTTTGAGTGACGAAGAGGTGGCTGCAGCGGCAGTGACTGCTGTGGCATCCACGGCGGCACCACAGACCGTCAAACATTGATGCAATTTTTCTGAGGCGACCTCAAAGTCGCCCGGATTTTGCATTACAATTTGCCTATTGCAGCGAACAAGGCATACAATGTCAAGTTCACTGAAATGCGGGAATAGCTCAGTTGGTAGAGCGCAACCTTGCCAAGGTTGAGGTCGCGAGTTCGAGCCTCGTTTCCCGCTCCAAATTTTCGAAAGAAGTTCCAACGTCTTTCATGTGATTGTCTTCATGCGGGAATAGCTCAGTTGGTAGAGCGCAACCTTGCCAAGGTTGAGGTCGCGAGTTCGAGCCTCGTTTCCCGCTCCAGATTTTTTTTGAAAGATGGTGAGTCTTTCACCATCGGATTGAGGTGCAACAACACTTCTCATTCGTCAAAGTCTGATTTTGGCGCGATAGCAAAGCGGTTATGCAACGGATTGCAAATCCGTCTAGCCCAGTTCGACTCTGGGTCGCGCCTCCAAATACAGTTGCCTCAGCGGTTTAAGCCCTGAGGCAATTTTTTTGGGCGCAATCGGTTCAATCAATTGGCCCTGGCCACCCAAACAGTGGCGCCTTCGGGTCCATAAAGTTCTGCGTGTGGCACTTCCCGTGCCAGTCTGAAGAAATCACCCGCTTTGAGGTGTTTGACCTCGTTGCCTACAGTCAGCCAGTATTCGCCCCGCACCACATGGGCGCTGACATCAAATGGGTGGGTGTGGGTGTCGAGTTTCAGATGGGCATCCCATTCACGGACGATGATTTCGTCAAAACCCTCGTCCAGCGATTGGGCGGTGAATGATTCCAGGGTCACGGATGTCATGGTGGGGTCCTTGGTGTTGTTCAAAAGGTGTTGTGCTTGTCAGCGGCGGCCTGCGGTGGCTCAAGCAGCCTGGTACCAATCCTTGACCGCAGCGACATACCGCTGAACGCCTTGCGCCACGGTGGCGGCATCCAGTGCCCCGTAAGACAGGCGCTGGTAATTGGCTTGGGCGGTATCGGTCAGACCGAAAGCAAACCCGGGGATGCTGGCGACCTTGTGTTTTTCCGTCATCGCCCGGTTGAAGGCCATGGCATCGGTCACGCCGGGCAACTTCATCAGCACATAAAACGCGCCTTGAGTGAGAGGAAACTGAACGAGATCGCCAAGGCCGTGCAGCGCCTGGTTGACCAGGCTGCGCACTTCGGCCAGGGCCTGCACTTTGGGTTGCACCCAGTCCCGGCCCAGCTTGAGCGCTTGCAAGGCGAGCAGCTGCGAGGGCACGGGTGCGCAGATCAGGTTGGTGTCCTGCACCTTGTTCATGGCGCCATACAAATCTGCAGGAAAGACCACATAACCCACACGCCAGCTGGCCATGCCGTAGTTTTTGGACATGGAATAAAACGACAGGGTGTGACCTTGTGCGCCGGGGATGGACGCCGGTGAAAAGTGCCGGACACCGTCGTAAGTGAAGTATTCGTAGGCTTCGTCGCTGAAGTGGTAAATGCCTGTTCGGGCGCACAAGGCATTGACGGCTCGCAGGGACTCTTCGCTGTAGACGGCTCCTGTGGGGTTGTTGGGCGAGACCGTGATGATGGCGCGGGTGCGGGGTGTGATGGCCGCAGCCAGCGCGTCTACATTCAGGCTCCAGTCATCGTTTGTGGGAACAGGGATGGGCGTGCAACCGCACATGCGGATGGCCATTTCCTGGTTGAAGTAAAAGGGCATCGGCAAGATGAATTCGTCACCGGGATCGGCCACAGCCAGCACGCAGTTCAAAAAAGCCATGTTGCTGCCAGCGGTGACCATCACCATCGATTCGGTGCCGCAGTGCACATGGTTTTCGTCGGCCAGCTTGTGGCGGAAGGCTTCGACCAAAGGCGGTATGCCGCTGACCGCCTGGTATTTGTGCAGTTGCTTGTCGGCCATGAGCTCGGGCAAGGCCGAGATCGCCTGCTCGGGCGGGCCGTAGTTGACAACGCCTTGACCCAGAGAGATGGTGCCCGGATTGTTGCGCACCAGCGCAGCAATGGTGGGAATGATGGGGCTGTCGACCTGGTCCATGCGGGCAGAATGGCGCTTCATGTGAGGGTGGTTTTCCATGTCGTGTTGCGTGGGGAAGGCGAACTTATTTGCCGTTGATGGCCAGCAACTCCACCTCGAACAGAAGTGTGGCGTTGGGCGGTATCACGCCGCCCGCACCGCGCTCGCCATAGGCCGTGGCGGGTGGGCAGGTCAGTTTGGCACGGCCACCGACTTTCATGAGTTGCACGCCTTCGGTCCAGCAGGCAATGACCCGGTTGAGGGGAAATTCAATGGCTTCATTGCGCTTGTAAGAGCTGTCAAATTCCTTGCCGTCGGGCAGGGTGCCTCGGTAATGCACCTTCACCTTGTCGTTGGCTGTGGGGCTGGCACCCGTGCCGTCTTTGAGCGAGCGGTACACCATGCCCGATGCTGTGAGCTTGGCTCCCGGCTCTTGGGCGGCTGCGGCCGTGACCTTGTTTTGGGCCTGGGCTGCGCAGGTGGTCAGCAAGGCCAGGACGATGGAGGGCAAGAACAAAAAGGGTTTCATGGTGGAATTTTTACGCAATTGTTTTTGAACAGCATACGCCTTGGAGACAAGCATTCGCAACACGGATTTGCGCCAATGGGCTGTACCTGTGACCCGCCATTTGGCTCAGCCTTGGGGTGTCAAGCAAAGGACTGCGCATGGGCCAGTTGTCCCAGACGCTTCGTGATGGCGTGAAACTCCGCCACGGTTTGATCGATGATTTGCCGTGCCGTCAGGACTTCATGCACAAGGCCGGCCGATTGCCCTGCCAAGGCGGGAGCGGCGTTCATGTTGCCGTCGAAATAAACCTCCTGAATGCCCTTGAAGGCATCTGGCCCCATCAAGCCCGCCTCATGCAGGTTTTGGGTGAACGGCGCTTTCAGTGCGCGGATGCAGGGTGTGGATTTGGTGTTGAGCATGTAGGTGCCCGTGGTCGAGGCGTCCACGATGGCCTGTTTGTAATGGCTGTGAACCGGGCTTTCGGCACAGGCCACAAAACGGGTACCCATCTGAATGGCCTCGGCTCCCAGCGCAAAGGCCGCGGCCATGCCGCGCCCATCCACAATGCCGCCGGCAGCGATCAGGGGCAGGTCTGTTTTTTCGCGAATGGCTTGCAGCAAAACCAGGGTGCTGACTTCTTCGGGGTTTTTGAAACCGCCGCCTTCCGAGCCTTCCACCACCAGACCATCCACGCCCGCATCGGCGCATTTGAGGGCTGCTTCCAGCGTGGGCACAGCATGGTAGACCGCGATGCCTGCGGCTTTCAGGGGCGCTACAAACTTGGCGGGACTGCCCGCCGAGGTGGTGACAAAGCGGATGCCAGATTCGCAGACATAGCGCAGCATGGCATCGTCTTTCAAAAAGCGGATCGGCAGGTTCACGCCAAAAGGCAAGCCGGATTCCAGCATGGCTGCGATTTCGCGTTGGCAGTTTTCGGTTTCACCCGAAGAGGTTTCGATGATGCCCAAGCCACCCGCACGCGAGACGGCCGAGGCCAGCGGACTGCGCGCGATCCATCCCATCGGGGCTTGCAAAATGGGGTAAGTGGCCCCGGTGTGTGCCAGTACGCGGTTCATGATCTGCTTTCTGTGAGAAAAATCCATCTTAAATGCCGCATCCTGGCCCTGAAGTCACCCACATGCCGCGCAGCCAGACGGTTTGTTCCTAAACTGCAGCCTCATTCACAGGAGATGGCTTCATGGCTTTGACGTTGTTCGCGTTTGACACCCCCAATGCCCGCAAAATCACCGTGGCGTTGGAAGAGATGGGCCTGCCTTACGCGGTTCAGGTGGTGGACATCACCCAAAACGAGCAGTTCGCCCCTGAGTTCTTGAACATCAGCCCCAACAACAAAATCCCCGCCCTGATCGACACCGATGGGCCAGAGGGACAGACACAGACGGTGTTCGAGTCAGGCGCCATCCTGATCTACCTGGCTGAAAAAACGGGTCAGTTCTTACCCGCCAAGGGGGCAGGGCGTGTGGCGGTGATGGAGTGGTTGATGTTCCAGGTGGGCGGGTTTGGTCCGGCCCCCGGGCAAGTCCACCACTACGCGGCTTTGACCAACGAAGCCGACAAAAACTATGGACTTGCGCGCTTCAAGACCGAAACCCTGCGCTTGTACGGTGTCATGAACCGCCGCCTGGCCATGCACGCCTTCTTTGCCGGGGACCTGTCCATCGCTGATTTCGCCATTTTGGGCTGGGTCTGGCGTCATCCCCGACACCAGGTGGATTTGTCAGCGTTTCCCCATGTTCAGCGTTGGTACGAGGCCATGATGGCGCGGCCCGGGGTCAAGAAGGGCTTTGCGGTCGCGCTGCGCCGGGATTGAGGATGTGTTTGCCCTGGCGGCCTTTTTTATGTGGCATGTGTACCCATTGGCCATGAAATTAGGGTGGCAAGGGGGCACTTGTGGCAGAAGGCGTCCGTTCTTGTGGCTTAATATCGTTTTGCATTTTTTATCTGGAGCCATCGATGGGCAACAAAATCGTTACAGAAGCGGATCGTAAATTCACCCCCCCGCTGCCAACACTGCCAGGCGTGACCTTGCGCACCGGCGGCCGTGGCCAACGCGTGAGCCTGGAGCGCGGCGTCGCTACCCGCAGCAAGAAAAACCCAGGCAAGCGCTCCAAAAAAGGCGGTTGATCCTGGTAGCCCGGCTTTTGGCCGTGCCACAGCAAGCCACTGACGAACTCAGTGGCTTTTTTCGTTGGCCAAGAGTTGGCGAGACTCAAAGGCCGGATTGGCCGCTTGGCGTTGGATGGGTCAGGAGAGCAGGATGTTGATTTCTTATGGCATGGTGTTGGTGGCGGGCATCATGCCCGTGGTGTGTGCAGGCATCGCCAAATCCGGGTTCAAGGGTTATGACAACCGTGACCCCCGGGCCTGGCTGGCGCGGCAAACCGGGTTTCGGTCGCGTGCCAACGCTGCGCAGGCCAACTGTTTTGAAGCCTTTCCGTTTTTCGCCGTGGGTGTTGTCCTGGCCTTGCTCACAGGGGTCGACCCTCGAACGGTGGATGCCTTGTCGGTATTTTTTATCGCGGCTCGGGTGGCTTATGTGTTTTTCTACCTGCGTGACCAAGACAAGTGGCGCACCATGGTCTGGTCGGCCGCATACTTGACCGTGATCGCTTTGTATGCACTGGCCATGCTGAATTTGCAACTGGGCTGAGTCGGTCTAAGACCGTTCTCAAGGCACAATACAGACTCTGCCCCGGTGGTGAAACTGGTAGACACACCGGACTTAAAATCCGTTGCTTCTCGGAAGAGGGCGTGCCGATTCGACTTCGGCCCGGGGCACCAGTATCCATGCGGCTTCCAGAGCATTCCATTGCTCGGAGGTCGTTTTTTTATGCCTAGGGCGTTGCACAGTCGTTGCACAAAAAAATAATAGGCTATACACTTTGCGCAACAAAATTTGCTGAAAATTTCAGCAATAGAGAGTGAAAATGCCCCAAAAATCAGACAGCACAGTTCATATCCTTGAAGGCAAAGCAACTCTTTACAAGCGAGAGGGATCGCCTTTTTGGAGCGTTCGCTACAAGGCTTATGGCAAGTGGGAGAGAGCGACAACGAAGCGAGGTGATTTGGATGAGGCGAGGGACAAGGCTGTCGAAATCGTCATGAACGCATGGTTCAGGGAGAAAAACGACCTGCCTGTGGTCAGCAAACGCTTCAAGTCAGTTGCAAGGCTTGCCGTTCAGCGCATGGAAGATTTGCAGAAAGCGGATCAAGGCAAAGCGACTTACAAGACCTACATTCAAGCCATCAATCGTTATTTGGTCAAATTCTTGGGCAATCACAATGTGGATCGCATTGATGGCTCTGTGTTGCATGAGTTCAACAAGTGGCGCATTCAAGAATTCGGTGGAAAGAAGCCAAGTGCAAGTGTCATCAAC
>JACCDH011438765.1_pt1 | contig 10165 bp, 12 predicted proteins | sample 7442481 | NCBI WGS metagenome assembly JACCDH01 (sample SAMN15323433, study PRJNA562643) | freshwater metagenome | isolation source: river surface water | place: USA:Blue River Watershed | collected 2017-08-15
CACGCCGCAGAGTTGTAGCCAACCACAAGAACACCGTGATCCAAATTTGAGCCACACGCAGCAGTCAAAACACCGCTCGTATAGAACTGGAATGCAGCTTGATCCGCTTCAATCGCAACTGAAACAGGTTGCTTGGCAACTGCTGCCATAAGCGCTGCATCTGAATTAGGTGTCACATCCGTATATCCAGAAATCTTTGCAGCGATAGGCTTGCCAGCGGCTTCACAAGTATTTGGTCCAGTTGCAGTATACGGATACGCATCTTCCGTAGTAAGACCACCATTCTGAATCACATATTCAAATGCATAATCCATCATACCACCATTACATCCTTGATTTCCTTGCGCTGTAGAACAATCAATGAGTTGCTGTTCCGAGAGGCTGACAAGTGTACCATTTGATAAAAACCAAGCCCCTTCAATCGCACCCGTTGTGGAGAAGGACCAACAAGACCCGCATTGTTGTTGGTTCTTAACAGGTGTCACTGCACCTGCGGTGCGCCAATCAACCTCCACAGGGAGATTCTTTGTTTGAATACGAAACGATGGATATTCGGGTATTTTTTTAACACCTTCTATAGAGGTAGAATATCCACCCGTGTAGCGTGCCTTGAACTCGTCCGCTGTCAAGTCCGCAAACTTGTTGAGACCCATTTGCCATGAATGTCCCTCAGAGTTATGTTTCAGAATCGTTTGAAGATTGTCTTCAAACACACCCTTACGGTATGCAAACTCGGCAGCATCTTTATAGATACGCCCTGTAGATACAGTCCATTCATAAAAGGATGGAGATGATAAAATGGTTGTAGCATTAAATAATGCGAGTACAGATGCGACAATAGCTGCCATGTTCTACTTACATCTAGATAAAAAAGTTTAGGTGGTTCTGGTTCACGATTCTATACTTGTACGATTCTATATTACATTGGCATCGGATCGTCATCACTGTCAATCTTTTGAATATAGAGTATATATGATTCCTCTTCTTCTGGATTCTTCACATCATTCCACGCAATCTTTTGAATATAGCAATCAGGATTTGTCTTAAATTCTTCAAGAATAGGCCATAACAATTTCACATGCCATGAATATCGTGTTTGATCTTCAAGAGATGGAAGGAAATGTTTATACGCATCCGTAATCGTATCAAAATGGTTCGTTTCAGAACCTTTACTATATACTTTAATGGCACGATACATCATGTTTGTTTTGTGTGTTGAGACGACTGGTACATACAAAAAGACACTACGCCACCATCAATTTTTTTCGGTTAGGTTAGGGGTGAAAGACAAATTGAATGTGATTGATCTGCCGATTATCAAGAATCTCAAGAGGTGTATGATTATGTACAGCAACATTTGTTGTAATGATTCGCCGATTGGTTTGTTGACGACGAATCTCTTGTTCTTCTTCTGGACGATACGGTACGTCTGGTTCATATGTTAACTTATACTTATATGAATTTGATGTGGCCATTGTGCAACTTTCATTCGGTCGGTCCTGCCAACGCCGATCCATTGCATCAGCAAACTCTACAAAATTCCGATTGTACGACAGTGGCTCATTATGTACACGTTCCTGACTGGTCACCCATATATATGCCATTTGAAGATCAGAAAACCAATTAATATGACGCATCCGTCCATTGATATAGACTTCTACAGACACTGTTGTATGCCAACGATTCGGTACTGGGAGTTCGTTGTCTGCCATACCTTTACTTGATACATGGTGGAAGACTGAGGTTGTGGATCAATTTTTTTAAAGTAAACATTACAGAATGAGATCAACACGAAAGCGGCTGCGGCGACCGCGGCGCTCCTGTAAAAAACAGCGGGCTGGATTTCAGTTGAAAATTCAGTACGGTCAAAAAACAGTTGCAGGACAAGAATTTACAGTCGCTGAGACTGCTGTAAACCCAGCGACTGAAATTCCAGCAGGACACTATCTTGTACTCTATGATCCAGATGCTGTACAACCATCCTATATCCACTGGATTTCTTCACCCACTGGAGATACAGTGTCATATCAAGGGCCATCGCCACCTCCTGGAACTGGAATTCATAGATACTGTTTTTCTCTGTGCAAAGGAATCCCGCCTACACTTGTCGGATCTCGTAGCGGACAAAATCCAGCCGATTACATTAAAAAAACAGTCGCAACTGCATTTTTTACAGTTCGGTCGTGAACTATTATTTGTACATTTATCATTTATCTGCTTGGATATTAATTTATTTCTTATTTATCGGATCATTATAGACATGTAATATTTTTTCTGTATCTGGTATATCACACAGAATATCATAACAAATACCATTCCGCCCGTGTTTGCTATAATATTCTTTTTTAAGTGCATCTTCATAACTTAGATTGGGTGTACCAGAAACTATCAATCTCTTCTGTGAATCAGTACCATCTTCCGCTACTATAAAGGTTTGGGTTGGTGTAGGTTTACCATTGACCATCTTAGAATGATCATAAAAGCATGTTTCAGAACTAGCAAACTTCTCAATGAGATCTTCATAGGATGAACAATTCATTTCCCAAAATTGTAAACCATCATATACACGTTTTTCTTTTTGTCGTGCTTGTTCTAATTGTGACACAATCCAGTCATATGCTGTCAGAAGATTTGGGAAATACTTCACAAACATACAATCATCATCATTCACATGATACGATACTGAAATCGTTCCGTTTTCTCGTAAGGATGTCATTTCTTAGTTAGTATGGGTTAAGTTAAGAGGGTGGTACTGTTGAAAAATTAGATAGGTTGATCAATTTTTTGTGTGGGTATCAATCTAATGAAAAACATCACCTTTCGGCGACGTCCTTCTTTTTATGGGTTTTATAGGGTTTTATCATATTTTTATGGGTTTTCTATGGGGTTTCTATGGTTTCTCGTTTTTTATGTGTTTTTATGTGTGTAGGGTATTTAGGCAATGGGATTAGGAGTGGAGGCGTCAATCTTGAACTTCTTCTTACCCTTGAGTTCACCGATATAAGTTTCGCAGTCGGTCTCATAGAGGTAGACTTTGTCATCCTTTTCATAACGAGCGTACATCTTCGCACCATCGCCAAAGTCATGCTCCCATGAGGTCATCACGACGGCATCATCGTCCTCAAGTTCCTCATCCTCATCATCAGATTCAGCATCGGCCTTAGGCTCAGGGGCTACGACAGCAGAAGGGACAGTGGCTGCAAGAGCCTCAGCGGCCTTCTTGGCGGCGATAGTGGCCTTGCGCTTCTCAGCAGCCGCCTTACGCTTAGCCGCCTTCTCATCATCCGTAAGTTCGGCCTTGGAGGGCTTAGAGGCCTTAGAGCCGCCACTGGTACGACTGCCAACGTCAGAGTTGTCAGCAAGCCAAGAGGTATAGGCTGTGACGATTGCAGAGGCATTCATCGTAGCCCAACCAGCTTCGTCGGCGGTCTTGAGGGTCTTGGCAAAGGCCATCACATGAGGAGGCTTGTAACCATCCACGGCCTTGATCGCCTCACGGACAGCGGCACAACCGATGTTCCAGGAGGTGGGGGCACGCTTAGGCTTCTCAGCAGCATCACCATCAGCCGAAGCGGCGGCCTTACGGCTGCGCTTGGCCTTGGGAGCGCCAAGGGGCTCACGGAGTGTCTCAAGGATCGCCATAGCGAGCTCGTAACGCTCCACAGGGCTGAGGCTCTTGGCCTCAAGGAGGATAGATTCAATGGTAGAAGAAGACATTTTCGCTGTATGCTTTAGGCTATAGGCTTCAGACAGGGGTAGGTGTAACCGGTTAGGGAATTACACACTTTATACTACTTCCTGGGTACGTTCTAGAGAGTGGGGGTTTGGTGTTCAATTTTTTTTCATAATTGAAAGATGGTCTCCTATTTGAGCTCTTAGGGCTATTCAATTTATAGGAAAAATTGAACCCTTGGGCCTATATATATGGGCTTAGGCTTTCAATTCTATAAAAAAATTGAACACCAAACTCACACTCTATGATGATAGGGATTATAGTATAAAGCGTGTAATACCAGGTCTAACCGGTTACGCCTATCCCCTTGTAAGTGAACACGAATAAGCATATAGTTAAGATGTCGTGGGAAGATGAAGAATACGTATGTGACTTTCCTGAAGTGGTAAACACGATATCAGTGGTGGAAGAGCCCAAGACGCTTGAGGATATCGCCTTTGATAAGAACTTGGAGCGTGCTCTTGAGAAGAAGGCTGTTCTTGAGCAACAACTTGCCTCAGCCAAGGCGGCTCTAGAGAAGGCTCGTGCAGAAGCCAAGAATACTGCCGCTTCTAAGGCGTATGTGGCCTCCTTTGAGAAGAAGGTAGCCGCTGCTGAAGCCGCTGTTGTACAAGCCAAAAAGGATATCCTCATTATGAATAGTAAGGAATGTAAACGTCAAGCTACTATTAGAAATGTGAAAAACGGTGTGAAAGAATTTAATTATGAGAGAGATATGTTAGACGTTGTACGAAAAAATGGAAAAGTATATATTAAAGAGCGTATTGATGTGGGGTGTGACTAAACAAAAAACAAAAAAAAAGAGAAGAACGTCGCCGAAAGGTGGCGTTTTTCTCTTTTTTTTTGTTAACAGTATGAATATATTAAATATCAATTTAACACGAATATACATTAAAAATTGAAATCATTTTTCCCCAAACTGAATGTGGGGATTCAATAGTATAAAACGCGTAATACCAATCGGTTGCGTCTATCCCTATTAAGTGAACACGTTCAAACATGGCACAACCAAATCAAACACTTGTACATATTCAATCCATATGTGCGGTAATTATACGATGTGTAACCGCTGCGGATGCTATCAAAATAGAAGAAAGATTCTCATATGAAGATCCTGATATCTATCGTGTAGTCTTTAATCGTAAAGCAGCGAAACTATTTGATCGTACAGCTATTATCAAATGTTGTAATCATCCAACTGCAAAAGGACTTCTTGAAGATTTACTTTCAGAGTATGGTTCAAATGTGGATTGGTATCTAGAACCTGGACTTGTGATTGATCCAAAATCACGAGACATAGATGAGGATGACGATTATGAATAATATACTTTAAAAAAAAGAAAAAAAAGGAAAAACAATAAAAAGAAGAACGTCGCTGAACGGTGGCGTTTTTCTACGTTGATTGTCAAAAAATTGAAAGATTCCCCGTGACGAGAAACTAGTCACGCCTAACATGACAGATATTAAAATGATCAAACACACTTTATCATCTATGATTAAATATCAACTTACGATTGATCTTATAGATGGTCGTAAAGATAATGATTGTATACCATTCACTGACAAGGAAGTTACAGAATTTCTAATTAAAAATCAATCTATTATTCAATCAATAATAGATATAATTTATCATGATTATTCAGTTAATAATCAAATAGAAGATTTAAATGATCCGAAACCTGTTTGGATTCGTGAATATGTATATGAATATATTGATCCATTCTTACCAGATCTCAAATAACTAAACATATATATCATATAAGTTATAACAAATCTTTTTAAAAAAATTGAACGATTTTTTTTCGTGATAAGGAGAGGTGTGAGACATAGTATAAAGTACGTAACTCCCTTGTGGTTGTACCTATCTCATTAAGTGAAAATGTCGTCTTCTACTGCAATCCGTAACATGATGACTTCTTCCGCCTACTTCGTCCTTGCGGACGCCGATGGTCCGTATCCCTGCTCTTGCTGCTCTCCGCAGTCGGCGTGGGAGGACGGCTACTGGAATTGCTCCAAGCGTTCCTGGCATCTCTTTGACTCGCCTCCTGATCTCTCTCAACCACATCGGTCTGAGATCTGTGAGGGCAAGTGCGGAAATCCTCTTCACTCACTCTATATCTTTGAGAAGGCAGTTCTCTTTGGTATTGGATTTGGCGATCTCCTCCTCTTCTGGGAGGAAGAGGCTTTCGCTGCACTCAGCCCTGACGAGCAAAAGCGTGTCATCGCCGAGAAGGAGGCTGCCCGTGTCAAGGAGGAGGCTCTTCTTCCCATCAAGATGGAGTCTTATCGCATTGCCGAGAAGGCTCGTAGTCATGAGATTACCGCCCATTGCAAAGGTGCAAAGCCAAAGCAAATGCGTCCCTGTAAGTATCTCTATAGTTGTGTAGGTGATCGCAAGACTGGTGGTGCACGTCCCACAACCCTCCATATCACTACCGAGTGCTGGACGCATAGTTATACGGATCCCCTCACGAAGAAGGTGATCAGTAAGCATGCGTGTTGGTTTCTTCATCCTGGTGAACCTGGTTGGTGTAAAGAGTGGGAAAAGAATCGTAACTTCGTTCCTGCCGAAGTTCCTCCTCCTGCTGCCGCTCGTGGTCCTCGCCGTGATTGGCGATCTTCTGTTCCTGGTAGTACTACAGCACCTCCTAAACCTCCTACAAAACCAGAATTCAAGAATCGCTTCTGTAGTCTAGATTCGTGGTAAAAAAATATAAAAAATACAAACATAAAAACATAAAAATATAAAAATAAATATAGAGAAATAGAGAGATAGTGAGATAGAGAGATATAGAGATATAAACATAGAAAACCAAAAATAAGAAACAAGAAAAAACAACGGAAAAACGAACAAAACTTTTTTCAATAAAGTATATACGTGTGTATAAAACACATACCTGATATTATACAGTATCTCTTATATTAAATTATTATTCATTCTTAATCGCACTACAAACGAATACGTTAACAACCATATAATGGAATGCGCATAATATGTTATAAAAACTTCGTATTTTTTCATGTATTATTCTATAGAAGGTTTCATAAGTTTTAATACATCATATTTGACAGCATCATGTATATATCCTCTACATAAAAAATATGTGTCGCTGGTAGCGATCCTATATTTTTTTATATTTATATATTTATCTCATATTTATATATTTATCTCATATACTATCTTTAAACATCTGTTTCTGTTTCTGCATCTGCTTCTACTTCAATTTCCTTGGATGCTTCTAGAATTTCCTTTTCACTTGGAGTTGGCCAAGAAGGAAGATCCTTGAGTTTGGATCCAATTTTCATAGCAAGTTTCTTATTGATTCCATTCTTTTCAAGAATAGGACGAATCGCTGCAAGACCTATTGTCCATTTTGTAGGTTCACGAGTCTTCTTTTCCGTCACAGACTCGGAATCAGAAGATGATTCAGTTTTCTTAGACTTCTTAGATTTCTTACCTTTCTTACCCTTTCCACCATCAAGAGTGTCACGAACAAGTTCAAGAAGTTGCATGGCAATTGTGAGACGATCATCCACTGAAAGTTCAGAGGCACGTGCGACGATTGATTCAATTGTAGACATTTTAAACGTTTGATACTTATTACTTCCTTTGTATCTGTACCATTCCTTAAGACGCAAAATTCTGTTCAATTTTTTTCGTTGAAGTGTGTACGTGATATTCATTCACTATAGAAGAAAATATGATTATAGAACGGGTGGTGGTCTAGATGGATACTTCATAACTATAAATTGATTTGCAGAAGGTCGCTCATGATAATTGGATTCATTCCAGCCAAAATAATACCCAGAATCATCTGGCAAACGTTGAGGCAAAGGAAACCATACTTGTTTATGAATATGAAAATACAAATTAACAATTCCCATATCATTTCTACAACTGATTGGGAACTCTATCATCCATCGCTTCAATGTCTCAAACGTATTCATACCATCAATCAGCGCAGTGTCAAATAAGAATATACAATCTAAAAAGTAATGCTCTTGTAGTGATTCCTTCCCAAACGTCTCTAAAAAGTGCCGTGTCGCTTCTGGATTCGTATCAAAATCAAATTGCACAGCGAGTCGTTGTCCATTGTCATACGGATCTGAATCATCTGGTGAAATAAATACACCCTTATAATTCAATTGAAGAAGCGGCGTGATTGGCCGACATACACGAGACCCTGCATCTAAAAATAAAATACGATCCCACGTCTTGAAGAAAGGGTGAAATACATAAAACTTATCCCACTGATAGAACTTTTTATATTGACTATTATCAAATTGAGTACGAATAGGATGTTGTTTCCAGACCTCCCACAAAGCCGTGTGGTCAATATGTTCCACTGGCATACACAGAACGTTCGGCCCAAATCCCTGGATTTCCTCCCATGTCGGCATAAAATCTACCACAAGTAATACAATCGTTCCTTGCCATTGACCATAGGTTCGTAAATCACGAATTGTTTGTCGTGCCTTTTGAAAATATCCACGATCTGTCAAGGTCACACATGCAGTGCGAGGCTGCTGATTCATCTTTTCGCATAATTGTTCTATATCTTTAGACACATGTCCATTGTAATTGAGTATATTTCTAATACACACTAAATATACCAAACAATTGAAGAATTATTTTCGTACAACCTTCTGCACTGCTTGATTTATAACTCGTACAAAACACAAGCAAACGATGAACAAATCGCAGAAGGACAACAACAAGTTACTGCTATGAATGACTATATTCGTACATGTCATTCAGAAATTGCACGTCTTACTTCAATACTTAATCAAATCAATCAAAGCAACACCGTCTGAAAAAATTGAACACATGATCCATGCCGAGTTCTGTACCCTCCAATCTACAACAACCCTCACACGAAACGAAAATGCCTTCTGCCCACGTACACCGTATTATGGATCTCAAGCGTTCCTCTCCAACTCCTCCTGATGCTCCCAATAAGTCTCGTACTCCTTCTCCTATTCCATTTGCAGATCTTGATACCGCTCGTATTGCTGGTATTCGTGCAGTCGCCGCCATGATGATGGAACCAAAGCCGTTTATCCCCTCTCACTGGACAAAGAAGATTGTTTAATATATGGATTGATACTAGACAAAATACACATATAAAAAAAATTGACAAATCACTTTTTTTATGTATTGGCACACATCATATAGGATTATTCATAACACATATGATATATTAATATGATCACAACACACGGTTCAAAGGTGCTTCATCCGCACCAGGTCGCAGCAGTTTCATGGATGAAGGATCGTGAGACCGATGCCGACCTGTGCGGCGGTCTCTTGTGTGATGAAATGGGTCTTGGTAAAACTCTCACCATGATTAGCCATATCATCAACTCTCCTGTCAAACAAACTCTCGTCCTAACTCCTCTTGCCGTTCTTACACAATGGATTTGTGCGATCCTTTCACTTGGTCACGCAGCCCCTGCTGTCTACGTCCTTCAGATAAAGCGGTGGAAGCATATGGGTGGGAAGCCAAAGAATGGCAAACTCTACCTCACCAACTATGACAAACTCCTCTCGAAACATATGCCCTTCCATACCTCGTATGATCGCCTCATCTGCGATGAGGCTCACATCCTGCGCAATCACCAAAGCAAAAAGTATATGAGGCTGTTCAAGATTCAACGCACATCTACTTGGCTCATCACGGGAACTCCCATCGTCAATTCTACAAAGAACCTCTCTGCACTTCTTTCACTCATCAACCCTCAACGGTTTGCCCCTAATCGTACACTTCCTATGGATGAGGCTGCTGATTATATGCATACATACGCCCTTTGTCGTACTACTGAGCAACTTCGTGATACGATTCTCGCCTCTCTTCCTGAAACTCCAAAGGTTATTCACCATCGCCTCCCCTTTCGCACTGAGGAAGAGGCAGTCTTCTATCGTGGAATCCAAGGACGACTCAATGCAGACCTTCAACGTGAAATGGAAGAGGATCGCCCTGATATGATCATGATCCTCTCACTTCTCTTGCGTCTCCGTCAAATCAGCGTCCACCCTCAAATCTACATCAACTCTAAAAAGCACACGACGCAGGGCTATGCCCGCAAAAATTGGGTCGGTGATTCTACAAAAACCGAGGCGATTGTGGATATACTCCGCAAGGATTCTGGTCAACACGGCTACGTCATCTTCTGCCATTTCAAGGAGGAAATTGCTCTTCTCCAAGAGCGTCTTCGTAAAGAACCCTTTGTGCGTGATATTCTTATCTATAGTGGCGACCAGAATACTGCGCAGCGCAACGATAATATTACAAAGTCTGAAGAGTATATGGCAGACGCCATTTCATATTCTAGAAAGGGTGAACGTGTGGATACGATTCTGCAAACTGCATGCCCAACCCTTCCTATTCTTCCTCTTGACTGTTGCGGAGTGATTGAGGAATTTCTTGGTCC
>JACCDH010332665.1_pt1 | contig 10164 bp, 12 predicted proteins | sample 7442481 | NCBI WGS metagenome assembly JACCDH01 (sample SAMN15323433, study PRJNA562643) | freshwater metagenome | isolation source: river surface water | place: USA:Blue River Watershed | collected 2017-08-15
GTGGTGGTGGTGTGTGTCTTGGGCATTTGGAGCCTCCGGTTGGTTGATGACGATGCCATTGACGCGCTGTTCGAGCCAGAAGCCAAGGCTTATCTAATCCCGGGTGATTCACTCGCCTTTGCATGACCAATCGCATCCAGGAGGCCACCCACTTGCATTGAGTAGATCTTCACCATGGGACTGTCCATTCGCGCCTACGCGCGCCACCGAGGCGTGTCGCACGTGGCCGTCAAGAAGGCCATCGACACCGGGCGTATTACGCAACTGCCGGACGGCACCATCGATCCGGTGGTGGCCGATGCCCAGTGGGCGGCCAACACCACGCCGACCCGACGGTCGGTAGCGGACGTAACCAGTGACAAACCGGCTGCGCAGGTTTCCGCACCAGCGCGCGAGATTCCGCAAGTCACCGCACGGCCACAACGGGAGACATCCGAACCGCCAACCCCGGCGCTGTCGAGTGGCGGCACGTCATTGCTTCAAGCGCGCACGGTCAACGAAGTGGTCAAGGCGCAAACCAACAAGGTGCGTCTGGCCCAGTTGAAAGGCGAACTGGTTGATCGGGCACAGGCCGTGGCCCATGTGTTCAAGCTGGCCCGGGCCGAGCGCGATGCTTGGCTCAACTGGCCCGCACGGATTTCGGCGCAGATGGCTGCCGGACTGGGCGTGGAGCCTCATGCCTTGCATGTGGCACTCGACGCCGCCGTGCGCGAGCAGTTGCAAGACCTGGGTGATGTGCAGCCCAAGGTAGATTGAGTATGGACAGCAACGATTTCTTCTACGAAGGCTGGGACGCTATTGAGCGCGCCTGGCGCGAGGGGCTGACGCCCGATCCGCTGCTGACCGTGTCCGAATGGGCCGACAAACACCGGGTGCTCTCCAGTAAGGCTGCTTCGGAGCCGGGGCGTTGGCGCACCAGCCGCACGCCCTATCTGCGCGAGATCATGGATTGCCTGTCCCCCATGTCACCGATCGAGCGCGTGGTGTTCATGAAGGGTGCGCAGGTCGGTGGAACGGAATTAGGTCTGAACTGGGTCGGCTACGTCATTCACCACGCACCGGGTCCGATGATGGCGGTATGGCCTACCGTCGAGATGGCCAAGCGGGCGTCCAAGCAGCGCATCGATGCGCTGATCGAAGAAAGCCCTGCGATCCAGGAGCGCATTGCCCCTGCCCGCAGCCGCGATTCGGGCAACACCATCTTGGCCAAGGAGTTCCACGGCGGGGTGCTGGTGATGACCGGCGCCAACAGCGCGGTGGGTCTGCGGTCGATGCCGGTGCGCTACCTGTTTCTCGATGAGGTCGATGGTTACCCGCTGGATGTCGAGGGTGAAGGTGATGCGATCTCGCTGGCGGAAGCGCGCACGCGAACCTTTACCCGGCGCAAGATCCTGATCGTCTCCACGCCCACGATTGCCGGGGCCAGTGCGGTAGACCGCGAATTCGAAGCCTCGGACCAGCGCCGCTACTTTGTGCCTTGTCCACATTGTGATCATCGCCAGTGGCTGCGGTTCGAGCAGTTGCGCTGGGAGCGTGGCCAGCCGGAAACGGCCGCCTACATCTGCGAGTCTTGCAAACAGCCGATAGCCGAGCACCACAAGACCTGGATGCTGGACAACGGCCAGTGGCAGGCCTGTGAGCAAGAACGCGCTGGGCGCACCGCTGGGTTTCATCTGTCCAGCCTCTACAGCCCGGTGGGTTGGCGCAGCTGGGCAGACATTGCCCGCGCCTGGGAGTCGGCAGCGATGTCAGACAGCCGATCGGCGTCCGCCATCAAGACCTTCAAGAACACCGAACTGGGTGAAACCTGGGTCGAGGAAGGCGAGGCGCCGGATTGGCAGCGCCTGCTGGAGCGCCGGGAGGACTACCGCATCGGCAGCGTGCCCGCGGGCGGCTTGTTGCTCACCGCCGGTGCCGATGTGCAGAAGGACCGCATCGAAGTGTCGGTCTGGGCCTTCGGGCGTAGCAAGGAATCTTGGCTTGTCGAGCACCGGGTGCTGATGGGTGACACAGCACGTACCGAAGTCTGGTCATCGCTGGCCAAGGTACTTTCTGAAACCTGGACCCACAGCAGTGGCTGCCAGCTGAGCCTGGCGCGAATGGCGCTGGATACCGGTTACGCCACCCAGGAAGCCTATGCCTTCGTGCGCAGTGTTCGCGATGCGCGGCTCATGCCGATCAAGGGTATTGCCGGTGGTGCGGCGCTGATTGGCACACCGACAGCGGTGGACGCCACGGCCAGTGGCAAGAAGCTGCGCCGGGGTATCAAGGTGTTTCCGGTGTCGGGCGGCATTGCCAAGCTGGAGTTCTACAACAACCTGCGCAAAAGTGCGGAGGTGGCGGAAGACGGTGTCACGCCGATCTACCCAGCCGGCTTCGTGCACCTGCCAAAGGTCGATGCGGAATACCTGCAGCAACTGTGTGCCGAACAGCTGATCACCCGACGCGACCGCAATGGCTTTGCCCACCGCGAATGGCAAAAGATGCGTGAGCGCAATGAAGCACTCGACTGCTACGTCTATGCCCGAGCGGCGGCAGCAGCTGCTGGCCTGGACCGGTTTGAAGACCGGCACTGGCAAGAACTCGAAAAACAACTCGGCACCGACCCTCCGGTCGTTGCCAAACAAATCACAACCCCAGAGGCCACCCGAGAACAACGATTCGACGGTGGCCTCACTACTTCTGGCGCTGCCAAACCCAACCCGCGTCGGGTGGTGCGCAGCCGATGGATGACTTGAAGATGACCTACACCCCTGAACATTTGCAGGCCTTGCGCGAAGCGCTGGCCAGCGGCGAGCACCGCGTGAGCTACGAGGGCAAGAGCATTGAGTACCGCAGCGTGGCCGATCTGAAGGCTGCGATTACCGAAGTCGAAGCCACCATCGCCCGTGAGTCCGGCGCAGCCAAATCGCGCCAGATCCGCATCACCACGAGCAAGGCGCTCTGATGGCCTGGCTCAAAACCATGACCCGGATCAGTCGCCGCATGTTCGGCGGCACGCCGATTTACGACGGTACCGGTGGCGGTCGCCGGGCCCTGGCCTGGATGCCCAGCAACCCAGGTGCTGTTTCGGCGCTGTCGCTCGCCCAGGATGAACTGCGCGCCAAGAGCCGCGATCTGGTGCGGCGCAACGCCTGGGCCGCTGCCGGGATTGAAGCCTTCGTGGCCAACGCGATCGGCACGGGTATCAAGCCACAGAGCATGGTGCAGGACCAAGCTACACGCGAGGCCATCCACAGCCTGTGGTGGGATTGGTGCGAACAGGCCGATGCCGCAGGCCTGACCGACTTTTACGGTCTGCAGGCACTGGCTACGCGCGCAATGCTGGAAGGCGGTGAAGCTTTGGTGCGCCTGCGTTACCGCCGCACCGAAGATGGTCTGCCGGTCGCGTTGCAGATCCAGGTGCTCGAAGCTGAGCATCTGCCCACCGCCATGAACCGGGACTTGCCCAGCGGTAATGTCATTCGTGCCGGCATTGAATTCGACCGGCTGGGTCGCCGGGTGGCCTACCACCTATACCGCTCTCATCCCAATGACGGCCTGTTGGCGCCCATGTCCAGCAGTGCCGGCGGCGGTGGCATGGACACCGTACGGGTGGATGCCAGTGAGGTGATCCACCTGTTCCGCCCGCTGCGTCCCGGCCAGATCCGGGGCGAGCCATGGCTGACGCGTGCATTGGTCAAATTGAACGAACTCGACCAGTACGACGACGCTGAACTGGTGCGCAAGAAGACTGCTGCCATGTTCGCCGGCTTCATCACCCGCATGGCCCCCGAAGACAACCTGATGGGTGAATCGGCAGCGGACGCCAATGGCGTGGCCATGGCCGGCATGGAGCCGGGCACATTGCAGATCCTAGAGCCGGGTGAAGACATCAAATTCTCGGCACCGGCTGATGTGGGTTCGTCATACGCCGAATTCATGCGCCAGCAGTTCCGTGCCGTGGCCGCTGCCATGGGCATCACCTACGAGATGCTGACCGGTGATCTGACGCAGGTGAACTACTCCTCGATCCGCGCGGGGCTGCTGGAATTCCGGCGCCGCTGTGAAGCACTGCAGCACGGCGTGATCGTGCACCAGCTGTGTCGGCCGATCTGGCGTGCGTGGATGGACCAGGCCGTGCTGGAAGGAACCCTGGTTTTGCCCGGTTACCGCAAAACCCAGCGCCAGTACCAGGCCGCCAAGTGGATCCCCCAGGGCTGGAAATGGGTGGATCCGCAGAAGGAATACAACGCCATGAAGCTGGCCATTCGCGCTGGTCTCATGAGCCGCTCGGAAGCGATTTCCGGCAACGGGTACGACGCCGAGGACGTGGATCGGGAGATCGCCGCCGACAACGCCAGAGCCGATGACTTGGGATTGGTCTTCGACTCGGACCCCCGCTACGACCAGCAGATGCCCACCAACACCCCATTACCGTCGGCCAGCAATGCTGCACCGACGGATCTCTCAACCGATACCTCACTGGAGTAGCCTATGCTGCCTCATCTTGCTTCCCGCCTGTTCGGGACGCCTTTGCTCGTCCATCGCGCCAAACTCGACGTAATTCTGGCGGTGATGGGCGAACGCCTGGGCCTGGCTGCGCCGGCCGTCGATATGGCCTTACCCATCCCAAAACCCGCAACGGCTTCGCCGACAGGCATCGCGGTCATCCCGGTATATGGCACCCTGGTCAAACGCTCGCTGGGCATGGAAGCCGCGTCGGGTCTCATGTCCTACAGCGAAATTGCCGTCATGCTGGATGCCGCCATTGCGGACCCCATGGTCAGCGGCATCTTGCTCGACATTGATTCGCCCGGGGGTGAAGCTTCCGGCAGTTTTGAGTTGGCCCGGCGTGTACGCGATGCGACTGCCCTCAAGCCGGTCTGGGCAGTGGCCAACGACGCGGCGTACTCGGCAGCCTACGCGATCGCTGCTAGCGCCCAGCGTTTGTACGTCACCGAAACTGGCGGTTTGGGTTCGATCGGTGTCATCGCCCTGCATGTCGATCAGTCAATCAAAGATGCCACCGATGGCTATCGCTACACCGCCATCACCGCCGGCGCGCACAAGAACGACTACTCCCCGCATGAGCCGCTGTCAGATGCCGCCAAGTCGGAGTTGCAGGGCGAAGTCGATCGGCTCTACGCGATCTTTAGCGAACACGTCGCTGCAATGCGTGGCCTGGACGTCGATGCTGTGCGCGCCACCGAGGCCGGTTTGTACTTCGGCGACAACGCGGTCAGCCAAGGCTTGGCTGATGGCGTGCAAACGCTGGAGGCGACGCTTACCGAGTTCCACCAATTCATCAACGCCCGTAACCCATCGCCGTCTCAGGTGCGGGGCGTCATCCGTGCTGAGGCGGCACATCTGAAAAAGGAGCTCAACATGAGCGATGCAGACAACCTTCCCGAAACCTCTCCAACAGACAACAACCCTGAAGAAACAGCCGCCGATCAAGTGGCCAAGATGGTCGTCGAAGCCAAACGCGAAGTGATGCAGTCCGCCCAGGCGATTGCCGAACTCTGCCTGCTGGCCGGATGCCCCGAGCGTGCGGCCGAGTTCATCGCCACCGGCAAGTCGCAAGCGGATGTGCGACGCGTTCTGATCGAGGCCCGTGCCGCGCAGTCCGAGGCAGCCGACATCCGATCCACCATCACGGTGGATGCGGGCACGCAAACGCTCGACCGCCCGGAAACATCGCCCATCGTGGCCGCCGTCAAAAAACTCTCCGCTCACGCCTGACGCACAACACTCATAAAAGGACTGACCCATGCCATCCATCACGGAATCCAACAACCTCGGCGACCTCTTGAAGTACGAAGCACCCAACCGCTATTCGCGTGACGTCGCCACCATCGCCGCCGGCCAGAACCTCCCTTTGGGCACGGTGCTCGGTCGCAACACCAATGATGGCAAGCACTACGCCATCGATCCTGCTGCGACCGACGGCACCGAAACCCCGATTGGTGTGCTGGCCATGGCAATCGATGCGACCAACGCCGACCGCAGTGATGCCATCCTGATCGTGCGTCACGCCATCGTCGCAAAAACCGCCCTGGTTTGGCCGATCGCACTCACCGGTGCCCAGCGTACGGGCTACGAGCAGCAACTGGCCGAACGCGGCGTGCTGGTTCGCGAATCGGTTTGATTTCTCACGCACACCACCGACTGTCCTTTCTTCTTCCCTTGAACCCGCCTGGCCTTGTGGCTTGCGCGGGTTCTTTCATTTCTGGAGCCTCACATGCAGAACCTCTTTGACAACCCGGCCTTCAACATGGCCAGCCTCACGGCCGCCATCAACCTGATCCCCAACCGTTATGGGCGGCTGGAAGAACTCAACCTGTTTCCTGCCAAACCCGTGCGTACGCGCTCGGTGGTGATTGAATCGCGCAACGGCACCTTGAACCTGCTGCCCAGTGTGCCGCTGGGTGGGCCTGCGAACCAGAACCGGCGTGACAAGCGGCAGTTGCGCTCTTTCGTCATTCCCCATCTCCCGCTGGAAGATGTGGTGTTGCCTGAGGAAGTGCAGGGCGTGCGCGCTTTCGGTTCTGAGACGGAAACCGACACGGTCGCCCTGGTCCTGGCCCAGCATCTGGAATCGATGCGCAACAAGCACGCCATCACGCTGGAGCATCTGCGCATGGGAGCGCTCAAGGGCGTGATTCTGGATGCTGACGGGTCGGTGCTGCACGACCTCTACAAGGTCTTCGAGCTGGATCGGTCGACGGTCAACTTCGAGCTCACGGCGGCTGGTACCAAAGTGCGGAGCAAGTGCGTCGAGGTCGTGCGCACCATCACCGACAACCTGCGCGGGGAATTCATGATGGGCGTGCGCTGCCTGTGCTCGCCCACCTTCTTCGCCAGCCTCACCGAGCACGCCAACGTCACCAAGGCTTTCGAGAACTACGCCCAGGGTGCCATGCTGCGTGACGATGTGCGCAACGGCTTCGCGTTTGGAGGCATTGTGTTCGAGGAGTACGTCGGCAAGGCCAGCTATCTTGATGCAGCCGGCGTCAGCCAGACCCGCGACTTCATTGCCGAGGGCGAGGCGCACGCCTTCCCGATGGGGACGGTCGACACCTTCAGCACCTACTTCGCGCCGGCGGACTTCAACGAGACGGTCAATACCCTGGGTCAGCCACTCTACGCCAAGCAGGAGCCGCGCAAGTTCGACCGGGGCACCGATTTGCACACGCAGAGCAATCCGCTGCCGATGTGTCACCGCCCGGGTGTGCTGGTCAAGCTGACCATGGCGTGATGGTCAACCCCGCCAAGCCATTCGCTCGCCTGCTGGTCAATACTTTCCTGCACCTCGGTACGCCAGGCACCTACCGGCGCACTGATGGCGTGGAGGTGGCCACGCGTTTCATTGCCAAGACACCGGATGTCGTCGAGTCCTTTGGCGACGCTCGCCTGGTGATGGCCATGCATCGTTTCGATGTTCTCTCAATGGATGTGCCGGACCCGCAAGCGGGGGATCGTTTTACCGTCAGCGGTGAAAGTTGGCAGGTGGTGGGCGAGCCACTGGCCGACCGCGACCGGTTGGTCTGGACGCTGACTGGAGCACCGGCATGAGGTTGCTGGCCGCCCTGTCAGGTGACCTGGATCAAATGCTCGCCGATGAGGTGCGCATTGCCGAACAGGCGGTGACGCACTCGATTCGCGAAGCCACTGACGGCCTCAAGGCTGAACTGCGCAGCCAGATCACCAGCGCGGGCCTCGGCCAGCGCCTGGCCAACACCTGGCGCGGCGAGGTCTATCCCAAGGGGCAACTGAGCATCAAAGCCGCGGGCCTGGTCTACAGCCGCGCACCCGTCATCGTCGGCGCGCATGACCAAGGCGCCACCATCCGATCCCAGGACGGCTTCTGGCTGGCCATTCCCTTGCCCGCTGCCGGCAAAGGCCCACGCGGCAAACGCATGACCCCCGGCCTTTGGGAAAAGCTGCGTGGCCAGCGCCTGCGCTTCATCTACCGTCGGGGCCAACCCTCCCTGCTGGTGGCTGAAAACCAGCGCGCCCGCCAAGGCCAACGCGGCGGTTTCTCGGCCGCCTCACAAAAGGCCCAGACCACTGGCCGAGGGCTGGTGACGGTGCCGATGTTCCTTCTGGTGCCCCAAGTGACCCTGAAGAAGAAATTCGACATCGACAGCGCATCGCGCCGTTGGATCAGCACGCTGGCTCAGCGCATTGCCAATCGTTTCGATGAGGCTGACAGAAGAGGACCCAGCGTATGAGCCAACGAGAAAACGCTATCGGTGCTTTGTTCGCCGTGCTCGGCCAGTTGTCCTTGGGAGCGACGGTCAAACGTAACGCCGCATTACCGGAGCGCGTCACCGATCAAGCCATGGCCAACCTGCGCGACGGCGAGATGGGCGAACCCGAGGTGTCGCTGTCGCCGCTGACCTACCACTGGCAGCACCAGGTGGCTATCGAACTGTTCGTGGCCGATTCGGATGCCGTTGCGCGTGATGCACGCATGGATGGCTTGCTCATGGAATTGGCTACCTTGATCGAAGCCAACCGGACGCTCGCTGGTGTTGTCGAGTATGCCGAAATCGGCCCACCCAAATTCGATGAACTGGCCCCCGACGGCACGGGCGGCATCAAAGCCTGCCTGCTGCCCGTGGTCCTGCACTACAGCAGCTCCGGTTCTCTGAACTGAACTCTATTCCCGAAGGAGAAAAACCTATGGCCCGTGCCTACGGCGCGAACGCCAGCCTCTTGGCCGCGTTCGAAACTACCTATGGCAGCACCCCGGTAGATGGCTACTGGCAGCTGCCCTTTGTATCCACCTCGCTCGGCTCCGAACAGGGGCTGATCGCCAACGATCTGATCGGCCTGGGGCGCGACCCCAGCGCGCCGATCCGCGATGTGATCAAGGTCGAGGGCGACATGGTCGTGCCGCTGGATGTGCGATACATCGGCCTGTGGCTCAAAGCCTTATTGGGCGACCCCACCTCGGTAGGCACGGGCGTGGTGACCCACACCTTCACCTCCGGCAAGCCGAGCCTGCCCAGCCTCACCTTGGAAACGGGGCTACCGGATATTCCGGCCTGGTTCGTCGCTTCCGGCGTCATGGCCAACAGCCTGCAGGTGGGTTTCTCACGCTCGGGCGCAGCCAATGCCACAGTGGGCCTGGTGGCCCAAAGCGAAGTTCGGCGTACCGCTACGTTGGATGACACCCCGGCCACTCGGGATTTGCAGCGCTTCAACCAGTTTCAAGGGCAAATCCTCCGAGAAGGCCAGGCGCTGGGCAACGTGGTCTCGGCGCAGCTGACCTATGCCAACAACCTCGAGCGTATCGAGACCATCCGCTCCGACGGCAAGATCGATGGTGCCGATCCCACGGTGGCCAGTCTGACCGGAAATTTGGAAGTGCGTTTTGCCGACACCACGCTGATCGATGCCGCCACCAACAACACGCCGCTGGAATTGACCTTCGGTTACGCGATCGACACTGACCATCGCCTGACCTTCATCGCGCACGAGGTCTATCTGCCCAAGCCCAAGCTCTCCATCTCCGGACCGGGTGGCATCCAGGCCACCTTCGATTGGCAGGCTGCCAAGAACGTGGCGGCCAACAAGATGTTCACCGTCGAATTGGTGAACGACGTCTCTTCCTACTGATATCCCGACCGAGGTTTCTCATGATCAAACTCAATCTCCCGCGTGAACCGCACTGGATCACGCTGGCTGCTGGCGTGCGCCTGCAGGTGCGTCCGGCCACCACCGCGCTCGTTATGGCCGCGCGCCATGCCGCCTCCAAAGTCGCTGGCACCGATACCGCTGCCGCCGGCGAACGCACGGCGACCCTGATTGCCGAACTGGCCAAGCTGGCGGTACTCGCCTGGGAGGGTGTCGCCGACGACAAGGGCAAACCGGCAGCTGTCACGCCCGAAGGGGTGGCTGCGCTGATGGAGCACTGGCTGCTGGCCGACGCCTTCGAGCGCGAATACCTCGCCGGCATCTACGCCCTCGATTCCGAAAAAAACGCCTGAAGGCCCGCACCGCATGGCACTTCGGTGGCGGGCCGAGCTATTGCCAGGCCTGCCCCGAGCCGTGCCCCGAGTGCCCTTACACCATGAACGCCCCGGAAAGTCTGGAAGGCTGGCAAGCGGCGAGCGCCATTGAAGTCTGTGCCAGTCAGCTGCGTATGGCACAGGGCCGTGTGGTGGGGCTCGA
>JACCDH011761618.1_pt1 | contig 10164 bp, 8 predicted proteins | sample 7442481 | NCBI WGS metagenome assembly JACCDH01 (sample SAMN15323433, study PRJNA562643) | freshwater metagenome | isolation source: river surface water | place: USA:Blue River Watershed | collected 2017-08-15
GGTTATAGGACAGCCAATTTTTTTGAGAAAAAAGAATAGTTACAGGACAGCCAATATTTTTGACAAAAAAGTGGCTGCCCAAGATCATTTTGGGCCCGATAGGCCCCGTTTCATTCAGTGAATATCCTCATACTCCTCGCTAAATTCCTTTGATGAACAAGTTGAAGAACTTCTTGTCAACATTTAAAACTAAACTCGGACATCCACTCTTTGGCTTGACTTTAACATTTTTGCAACCACAGTTAAAGCTTATGGATAATTTGTCAGGATGACAGCATGCCAAAGCCACGCAACAAGCAAATCGCCCTGAGCGAAACCCCGTTTTACCACTTAACCTATCGCTGTGTGCGCCGCTCGTTTTTATGCGGTGAAATCGATGGCTGCAACTTTGAGCATCGACGTGAGTGGATTGTTGAGCGCTTGAAATTACTCACGAATATGTTCGCAATTGATGTGGCGTCATACGCCATCATGATGAACCACTATCATGTTTTAGTTCGGGTGAATTTAGAACCAAAGAAGTGAACCAAAGCAGAACAGCCACGTTTTAACATGCCCACAACCCAAAGCTTGTTTTAGATCAAAAAAAGCCACCGCAACATCGCAGATAATTCGCGCCATTTTTTTTGAGTTGATGAATCGCCATGAATCACCAAGCACCTAATGTCCATTCTGCAATACAAGCAGCCGATTTGCCGCACGCGGAATCGTTTCGCCCAGAACTGCTGTCCCCAGCCGGCACGTTAAAAGCCATGCGTTTTGCTTTTGCCTATGGCGCCGATGCGGTGTATGCAGGTATGCCGCGTTATAGTTTGCGGGTGCGCAACAACGAGTTTGACTTGGCAAATCTGGCGATTGGCATTCAAGAAGCGCATGCGCTTGGCAAAAAATTGTATTGCGTGCTCAATAGCGCGCCGCACAATGCCAAACTCAACACCTTGGTGGACGATATCGCCGAAGTAGTGAAGTTAGGCCCAGATGCGCTGATTGTCAGCGACCCTGGCGTGATTTACCTGATGCGCCAACATTTCCCAGAGATGGAGCTGCATCTGTCGGTGCAAGCCAATACCGTCAACTGGGCAGCGGTCAAATTCTGGCAAGAGATGGGCATCTCGCGGGTGATTTTATCGCGGGAGTTAGCCCTCGATGAAATCGAACAAATCCGCCACCAAGTGCCAACCATGGAGCTGGAAGTATTTGTGCATGGCGCTTTATGTATGGCGTATTCTGGCCGTTGTTTACTCTCGGGCTACATGGATAAGCGTGATCCGAACCAAGGCACCTGCACTAATGCTTGTCGTTGGCCCTATCAAGTCACCACAGCCACTGAGGATGCGGTCGGGCAATTTGTACCAGAGCAGCCTGTGCCAGAGCAGCCTGTGCCGCAGCAATTTGTGCCAGCACAGCAACATGCTTTAAATACCAGCACGGCAGGTAGCAATGCCGCAGCCGCCAGCAGTGGCGACAGTCTGCATGCCAGTAAACCCATTGATGACATTATTCTGCTCACCGATCCGCAAAAACCGGGTGAGCAAATGCCGGCGTTTGAAGATGAGCATGGCACTTACATCATGAACTCGAAAGACTTGCGGGCCATTCAGCATGTCGACCGCCTGACGCGCGCTAAAGTGCATTCGTTAAAAATTGAAGGCCGCACCAAGTCGTTTTATTACGCAGCGCGCACCGCACAAATTTATCGCCAAGCCATCGATGATGCCGTGGCTGGGAAACCTTTTAACTCAGAATTATTAAGTGAGTTAGACGGACTCGCATCCCGTGGTTATACCGAAGGTTTTTTGCGTCGGCACATTCCAATTAGCGAACTGCAAAATTATGAAAAAAGCGCATCAACCAGCGACAAACAACAATTTGTCGGCGAATTCGGCGCTATCGATGACAGCACTGGCCGCATTTGGCTTGAAGTGAAAAACCAATTTAATGTCGGCGACACCCTTATCATCATGGCGCCTGCCGGCAATCATCGCTACCAACTTGCTGCGCTATGGGATAAACACGGCAGCCCAATTAGCCGCGCGCCTGGGGCAGGTCATCGCGTGCAACTGGAGCTACCGGAGGCGATTAAACAGCAGCTACAAACCCCGGACAGCCACTTTCTGTTGCTGATTCGGGAGTTGCCACAGGCTGAAAGCCAGCCCTTGATGAGTGGTTGCGCCTAATGGCTTTGCAAATTTTAGATGATTGCATTAATTGCGATATGTGCGGGCCGGAGTGCCCGAACAGCGCGATCTCACTGCAAGTGGTGGCGAGCGGTAAGAAGATTTATCAAATCGATCCGACGCTTTGCACTGAATGTGAAGGCTTTTATGAAGCGCCTACTTGCGTGCAAGTCTGCCCGATTGATGTCGTGGTGAAACTTGAGGCCTCGTAAAACTAAGGTATGGTACTGAATGCTTCACTGGGCTGATTCAGTTTGCAAAGCGGATAATGTAAGCACTCACAGATCTAATTGGGCATTTGCCGCGCTTAGGAGCCAAACCTACGTCTTTGTTTTAATTTGAAAAATACTAAATCCCTCGCTATCATCTCATTATTAACAAATATATAACCTTGAGTCTGCAGATGAAGCATCCTTTGCTCAGTTTGGTTTTTGCCTTTTGTACTTTCCCATTATGTCCGACAGTCATGGCGACAGCAGCCGAGCCCCAATCGCCTGTGCAATTACCGAAGAGTGCACCGGATTGGGCCAAGCTTGCTCGCCAAGATATCGAGGCAGCTTTTCAAATTACTGCTGAAAATCACCCTGGCGTCGCCGACCCGCTCAACCCTCATTTCCGCCGTCAATTGCTACAAGCGAGAACTAACGCGCTCTTGCTGGATGTGAAAGATGCCTATAGCTATGAGGCTGCTATCGATCGCTTTAGCGCAAGTTTACGGGACGGACATGCTGGTGCTTTCGCCACCCTGCCAGAAAGCATTCCAACAATTCGGCGCTGGCCGGGGTTTATCGTCGCTTGGCGCGGTGATGCATTTTGGGTGTACTTTAGTGAACAACCTGGGGTGAGTGCTGGGATGCAGTTACTTTCATGCGATGGTAAATCAGCTGAGCAATTGATGAAAGACCGAGTATTTTCTTACACAGGTCAGGCCGACCAACCTGGGCATTGGTGGTCTTACAGCAGACGTTTATTGCTTGATGACGGTAATCCATTTAATTCACCATTAAAACAATGTCAGTTGCGCCAAACCAATGGCGAGATAGTCACTGTGCCTCTGACCTGGCGAGCAAGGCCTGAATCGGTGATGCCACAGGTCGAAGCTGCAACCAATGGGGATAAGCTACCTGTTGCACTGAGCTGGCCACATGCCCAAGTGGCTTGGATAGCAATGCCAACCTTTAGCCCAGATCCGGTAGACATCAAAAACTACGAAAAACTTTTTACCGACCTCCAGCAACAACGCCCTAAGTTACTTGATGCCAAAGCGATAGTGCTGGATTTGCGCCACAATCAAGGGGGATCATCGTACTGGAGCACCCAAGTTGCTTACGAGTTATGGGGCAAGCAACGGGTTGAGCGTTTACACGAAGCGCTCTTTAGTAAAACGAAAGTCTGGTGGTATGCCTCTGCAGGGAATACCGCGTATGTGGTGTCGTTGTATGATGTGATGAAAGCACAAGGTCAAACCCAGTACTTGCCATGGATAAAATCTGTGGGTGAAGGCATGCAAAAAGCACTACAATCCGGCCAGCAATTTTATGTTGATGTCGGCGATGCTAACGCTGCACCAGTCGCGACGACGCCTCAACCGCCAGAGCTCACCACACCCGTTTACGTGGTTATGCCCGGCCAATGCGCAAGTGCGTGTCTGGATGCTATCGATATTTTCCGCTTATTTTCAAACACCAAGCTGATAGGGGCAACAAGCAGTGCCGATTCCACCTATATGGATGTCAGATTACAACCCTTACCTTCTGGTTTAGGCCAAGTAATTATCCCAACAAAGGTATATATCGACAGACCCAGAGCAAATGGTCAATATTTCGAGCCTGATGTAGCACACAATGATCTCGAATGGTCGAGCGCATCATTCCTGCAGAAAATTTTGGCTGATTTAAAGCACTAACTTGAAGTTAATGCACTGAATGTGAAGGGTTTTATGATGCGCCTACTTGCGTGCAAGTCTGCCCGATTGATGTAGTGGTGAAACTTGAAGCCTCGTAAGTGGCCAAAAAATTGGCTCCGTAGGGAGCCAATGTAACTAGTTGAGATGGACTGTGCGCTGATTGCTTTGCAATGGATCCCTGCCAGCAATAGCGCCCAGCAATCAGTGCCCAGCAATTTGCATCTGCGATAACAACACCGAACCGGTTAACACTCCGCCACGGCGGTCAACATCGCGGCCCACGGCAGCAATGCCCATCAGCATGTCTTTTAAATTGCCGGCGATGGTGATTTCCGACACTGGATATTGGATTTCGCCATTTTGCACCCAAAAACCCGCCGCGCCGCGTGAATAATCGCCGGTGACGCCATTGACACCCTGCCCCATGAGTTCGGTGACTAATAATCCGGTGCCCATATCGCGTAACAACTGGGCTAAATCGGCATCAGAATGGCTAACTAACCAATTGTGAATACCGCCAGCGTGCCCAGTGCTTGGCATGCCGAGTTTACGGCCTGAGTAGCTGGTGGTGAGGTAGGTGTTTAATACGCCCCCGCTAACAATCTCCAACTCACGCGCTTTCACGCCTTCGCCATCAAATGGCGTGGACGCAAGGCCGCGTAATAAATGCGGTTGCTCTAAGATACTGATATGGCTAGGTAACACTTGGGTGCCAACTCGATCGAGTAAAAAGCTCGATTTGCGATAGATACTGCCGCCACTAATGGCTGAGACTAAATGCCCAAACAAACTACTGGCGATATCGGCGCGAAAAATCACTGGCACTTTTTGCGTATCGAGTTTGCGGCTATTTAACCGATTCACGGTTTCGAAAGCCGCTTCTCGGCCAATTTGTTCTGCTGAAGCTAAATCTTCAATCCGACGACCGACGGTGTAGCTGTAATCGCGCTGCATATCATCGCCCGCTTCGCCAATCACGGAACAACTGAGGCTATGGCGGCTACTCGGATAACCCACTAACTGACCGTGGCTATTGCCATACACCTTCAGTCCTTGGTGCGAAGAAAACGAGGCGCCATCCGAATTGGTAATGCGCGCATCCACGGCAAAAGCAGCCTCTTCGGCGGCAACACAACGGGCAATGGCTTCAGCCGTACTGACATCCGCTGGATGATATAAATCTAAATCGGGCGGCGTAAATTCCAACCACTCGGCATCGGCAACGCCTGCACAAGGGTCTTCTGAGGTGTAACGCGCAATATCAATGGCCGCTTCCACGGTCCGCTTGAGTGCGGCTGGGCTTAAATCAGCGGTGGATGCTGAACCTTTGCGCTGACCGACGTACACGCTAATGCCCAAACCGCCGTCTTGGTTAAATTCAACCGTTTCGACCTCGCCATTACGGGTTTCGACGCTTAAGCCGCGGGTGCGATTCATCGATGCTTCGGCGCTACTGGCACCCAGTTGTTTGGCATGCGCCAAAACCTGACTCACCGCAGCTTTGACTTCAGCGATTTCTTGGAAAATGTCGGGAGATTGTTTGCTCATAGCGGCGGAGATCCTAAAAACTCAATATAAGCACAAGCTTACCATAGCTCAGCGCAAAGCGGATCAGGCCGAAGTGTTTCATAGCGAGTTTCTCGCCACTCACCTCTGACGGTATTTCGGTTTGAAAACGCTATGCTAGTATTTTTTCAGACCTCCACAACCCCAACTGAGTTGAGTTTATGAAAAAAATACATCTCGCAGTAGTCCTTTGCTGGCTGCCGTTCAGTAGCATGGCGCAGGACGATAAATCATTGAGCGTCGAGCGGATCTGGCAATTTGAACGCATTGGCAATCCGGTGACATCCGATGACGGCCGTTTTATTGTTGCCCCTGTTACCAAGTTTGATCTCAAAACCGACAAAGGCCAAACCCGGCTCTGGTTATTCAGCGCTGATGGCAAACAGCAAACGCCCATCACGGCTGAAGGGCTCAGTGTCAGCGAGCCTGTGTTTTCACCAGATGGCGGAACTTTGGCGTTTATCAGCAAGCGCGACAAAGACGAGGCTGGTCAGATTTATCTACTGCCGATGACCAAGCCCGGTGAAGCCGTGCGGCTGACCGACGTCCCCACTGGCGTTTCCGGGTTAAAGTGGGTTGGCGAGCATCTCTACTTTATTACTAAGGTATGGCCAGGAAAAACCTGGGAAGAAATGGCGGCACATATCAAAGCAGACAAAGACAACAAAGTCTCTGCAAAACAATGGAATGCCTTGCCTTATTCGCATTTTGACAGCTGGATTGACGAACAGCGCCAAGCGCATATTTTCCGTATTGCAGCCAAAGGTGGTGAGATTCAACCTGTCACTCAGCCGTTTGGCATTGAATTACCCCGCGCCACGCAAAGTGCGAGCGACTATGATGTAGACGCCAAAGAGCGTTATATTGCTTGGACAGCCAATGGCAGTAAAAATCAGGTCGACCCCAATATGGATGTGTTTTTTGCGCCACTGAGTGCCAAACCTTCCAACAGTTCAACGAAAAATACCGCGGCGAATTTAACGGCCAACAACCCTGCCGCAGATGGCAACCCAAGTTTCAGCCCAGACGGGACATTATTGGCATTTAATAGCCAACGAATTGTCGGTTTTTATGGCGATACCGCGCGCTTGCAAATCTATGATGTGAAACGTAAATCTCAGCGCGAACTCACGACTGAATGGGATCGCTCGGTGAGTAGCTTTATTTGGTCTGCCGATGGCAAAGGCTTCTATAGCAGTATCGATGATGCCGCAACTTCACGCCTCTATTACATTGATGCGGCCTCAGGCAAGCCTCGCGGGATCACCAAAGCCACGAGTTTTGGCCAGCCGGCACTGTTAACCCAAAAATTATCGGGCAAAAGCCAATTGGTCGCCACCAATGACAGCTTCATGTATCCAGCACGGTTAGTGCTAGTTGATAGCAAAGATGGCGATGTGCAACGACTGGATACCTTCAACGACGCATTGTTAGCCAACACTGATCTGGGCCATTATGAATCGGTCACCTACAAAGGGGCTGATGGCAAAGATATTCAAATGTGGGTGCATTACCCACCAGGTTTTGATAAGAGTAAGAAGTATCCTTTCTTTATGCTGATCCATGGCGGGCCGCATAATGCGATTACTGATAGTTTCAGTTACCGCTGGAATGCCCAAACGTTTGCTTCTTGGGGTTATGTCACCGCATGGCCTAATTTCCATGGTTCGAGCGGTTTTGGTCAAGACTTTACCGATGCCATCAATCCAGATTGGCGCACCAAACCTTTGGCGGATATCCAAGCAGCAACCCAGTGGTTTGAGAAACAACCTTGGATAGATAAAGACCGCATGGTCGCAGGTGGCGCAAGTTACGGCGGTTACTTAACCTCGATTTTGCTGGGCACCGAGCATCCCTACAAAGCATTGTTGATCCATGCAGCCGTTTACAACATGTATTCGCAAATGGCCGCCGATTTTGCCGTACACTCCACCCGCTTTGGCGGCTATTGGGATAAACCGGAAATTTATAAAGCAATTTCCCCCCACTATCACGCGGATAAGTTCAAAACGCCAACCTTAGTGATCCATGGTCAACTCGATTATCGTGTGCCAGTTGGCCAAGGCTTTGAGTTGTTCCGTACCTTGCAAAGCCGTGGTATTGAATCACGGATGATTTATTTCCCAGACGAAAACCACTGGATTTTAAAGCCAAATAATTCGATTTATTGGTATAACCAAGTGAAAGATTGGATGACGAAGTTTGCCGAACCCGGTGGCCGCTAATCCTCGCTAAGTAAGTGCTCTGCAGACTCAGCTGCCATTAGTGAAGCACTCAGCAAACCGCCCCTCGGGGCGGTTTTTGCTTCTTGTTACATTCGTTGCCTTGAACAACCGGCAATTTATGCGCAAGATATTCCATCATTGGCAAAAATACGGAATATGGATGTCGAACCAATTACTGGATGCAAATTTTATTCAAAATGCATGCTTGAGTGCGCCACTGCCCACAGAATGGCAATATTTACCTGCGCAAGCGCTGCCGAAACGTCGCTGGATGTGGCTGGGTTTAACCTTATTACCCGTGGCGGTGTGTACGCTGCTGATTGTGCTGAGCAAAGCCGAATTCGCAACTTTTGTGATGCTGGGAGTGGTGCTACTGCTGGGGAGCATCATCCAGCTGTGGCTACCGCTGCAAATCACTCGAACACGCTTTTTACTGCGTCGACAAGATTTTTTGTTGAGTTCTGGCGTTTGGTGGCACCAAGCCGTGCTCATTCCGCTCACTCGAGTGCAACATGTCACGGTGAGCCAAGGGCCGTTACAAAAGCGTTTTGGCTTGGCGACGCTGAAAGTATTCACCGCGGGCGGTGTGCAAGCCGAAGCAGCTCTTGCGGATATCGATTACGAGCTGGCACAAACGTTGTGCCAGCAGCTAAGTCAGCTGATCCCCCAAGAGGAGCACCTCGATGCAGCCTGAACTTCCTCCAGCGACTAGCGCTTGGCAGCGGGTTTCGGCATGGGCGCTGGTGCCGCTCCTCGGTAAATCGGCTTGGGATTTCTTCGGCTTAATTATCGGCGGCGCCTTTTTATCATCACGCGATAAATATGCGGAATATGTGCCTTATGGCTTGGCGGCATTAGCCGCGTTGGTGTTCTGTCGCGCCTTTATTGGTTGGCGTTACACACAGTTCCGAGTCACCGAACAAGGGATCGAGCTCAGCAAAGGCCTATTCAATAAAGAACGCTTGGTGCTGCCCCCTTCGCGCGTTCAGGAATTGCAAGTCAAACAGCCGCTCTATTATCGACCTTTGCGACTGTATGCGGCCAGTATCGACAGTGCAGGCAGTCAACAGCAGGAGTTTGTACTGACGGGGCTATCAGAGCAGCAGTTGCTGCTGTTGCAAGGCCAAAGTGCTGTTGCGCCAGTGAGTGGTTCTACCCCTTTTTACCGAGTCTGGCTCGCCACTTTTTATAATGCCTATCTGTGGTTACCGCTGTTGGCGGTCTTTGGGGTGAGCCAACAGCTGTCCGATTCAAGTCATATCCAGTCTGTTGTTGCTGTGAGCAAAGCTTGGTTACAACAATACGACATTCAGCACAATCTGCTCGCTCAGTTGCTGAGTGGGGTCGCTATTATCTCAATACTGGCGCTGGTGCTTGCGTTGATGACACTGATTTGGCTGTATCCACAACACCTGATGCGTGATGCCCGAAAATTGCAATTGACCCAAGGTTCGGTGCTGAAAAAAACACTGCGAATTGCCACGAAACGGGTGCAATTGTTGACAGTGAATCAACCCTGGTTGGCGCGCTTATTCGGACACTATTCGCTGATTTTTCATGGCTTTGCTAACAACAAGCAACAAAGCAAATTTGTACTGCTGGGCCAAACAGCTTCAGAGTTAGACACGCAGTTACAAGCGCAGCAGTTGTTGCCGCTAACGGCAGTCCAGCGCGAAGATTTACAGAAATTTTTGCCGCTGTATTTCCGCCGCCAAGCTGGCATGGCTGGCTTTGGCGTACTGATTGTCTTGGCGCTGATTTGGCAATCAAATATCCCACCGCTTTGGTTGAAGGTGCTTGTGTCCATCGGGCTTAGCAGTTGGTGGTTGCTGGAAACTTGGCTCAATTATCGCTGGCATGGCTATCGGGTGCACAACGATGTGTTGTACTTGTGGGAAGGCGGCATTAGTCGACGTTGGTTCATGTTACCACTGAACCAAGTACAGCAAGTCAGCTTACATCAGTCACCGTTTTTCCAGCGCCAACAGATGGTTCAAGTCCGTTTGCAAAGCGCCAACGGCACACTCACACTCGCCGCAGTGCCAAACGCCCAAGCTCAACAGTTATATACCCAGATTTTGGCGCTGCAATATCCAAATTAAGTTCGGCTTTGGTGCCCAAAGAAATCAATGGGGTCAGAGTCATTGAAAAACTCCCCATTAAGCTCGCCGCAATTCATCAAGTTTTTCAGGTTTTAAGCCTGCGACTGTTCGAGCTGGGCGACGCTAGCGCCCTGCGAGTTTCGCCCGAGCCTGAAAAGCTTGCATGAATTGCGGGAGAAAGAGCGAAC
>JACCDH011188813.1_pt1 | contig 10163 bp, 10 predicted proteins | sample 7442481 | NCBI WGS metagenome assembly JACCDH01 (sample SAMN15323433, study PRJNA562643) | freshwater metagenome | isolation source: river surface water | place: USA:Blue River Watershed | collected 2017-08-15
ATGCCGCCGCGGCTATTGAGGCCTTGCCAGGCGGCGCGCGCACCGATCAAAAAGTCCTTGGACACATCAATCTGGCTCTCCGACATGTCCACGACCTGCAGCACGCTGGGTGTCACGGCCGTCGCGCGGGGGGCCTGGGCCCAGCTGGTGGCGCTGCCAAGCAGGCCGGCACCACTGGCCAGACAGCCAAGAAAGCTGCGGCGCAGCAAAGGACGGGACGGGGAGTTAACCATGGGTGTTCCAACGAGGGATTTTTGCTATAAAAGTAGGAGCTGCTCGCGCATGTTCCATAAGGTCTGGGTGCCAATTTGCATAAAAAATGGCCCGATTTCGGGCCATGGAAGCGTGCGAGGGCTTTACTTGCCCGCTGGCGCTGGCAGCACGGTGTCCACCACATGCACCACACCGTTGGTGGCTGCGATGTCGGCCTGGGTCACCGCGGCAGCTTCCACGGTGACAAAGTCGCCTGCTTTGGCCAATGCCAGCGTGCTGCCCTGGAGTGACTTCACATTGCTGTTTTTCACGTCAGCAGCCATCAGTTTGGCGGGTACGACGTGGTTGGTCAGCAGGGCTTTGAGCTTTTCAGGGTTCTTGGCCAGCTCGTCCATGGTCTTGGCGGGGACGGCCTTGAAGGCGTCGTTGCTCGGGGCAAATACCGTAAAGGGTCCCCCGGATTTCAGGGTTGCGGTCAATCCGGCTTGGGCCACCAGGGTGTTGAGGGTGCTCAAAGAGGGGGTGTTTGCCAGCGTCTGGGCCAGGTCGACGGGAGCCGGGCGGGTGGCGCAGCCCACCATGCCGGCGAGCAAGGCGGCTGCGAGCAGGCTACGGCGGCCCAGGGAGAGAGAGGTGCTGAAGGTCATGGGATGCTCCGGGTTGAAAGCGCGAAGCGTAGAAACCCTGCGTGACAGGAATGTGACAGAGGCTTGAAAGTCCGATGACTTTGTGCGCGTCGGCGTTTGGGGCAGAAAAACCGGCGAATGTCATGCCTTTGTCACAAAAGGTTCTTAAATTCACCTCGTTCGCAGTTTTCTCAACCAACCGACTGAGGGTTTTTCATGATCATTTCCTTCCAACGCGCACTGCTGGTTTCCGCAATGGCCGCAGCAGTGGGCTTTGCCGGTGCTGCTGGCGCCCAAGAAATTACCGGTGCGGGCGCTTCTTTCCCCGCCCCCATCTATGCCAAGTGGGCCTCTGACTACAACAAGGCCACTGGCGTGAAGGTGAACTACCAGTCCATCGGTTCCGGTGGTGGTATCAAGCAAATCGACTCCAAGACCGTCGACTTTGGTGCCTCGGATGCCCCGCTGACCGACGAAGTGCTCAAGTCCAAGGGGCAGATGCAGTTCCCCACCGTGTTGGGTGGCGTGGTGCCCGTGATCAACGTCAAGGGTATTGAACCCGGCCAACTCAAGCTGACTGGCCAGGTCTTGGGTGACATTTACCTGGGCAAGATTTCCAAGTGGAACGACCCCGCCATCAAGGCGCTGAACCCCACCTTGGCCCTGCCTGATGCAGCGATTGCCCAAGTGCGCCGTGCCGACGGTTCTGGCACCACCTTCATCTTCACCAACTACCTGAGCAAGGTCAACGCTGAGTGGAAGGCCAAAGTGGGCGAAGGCACCGCCGTCAACTGGCCGGTGGGTGCTGGTGGCAAGGGCAACGAAGGTGTTGCCGCGTTTGTGAGCCGTTTGCCCAACTCCATGGGTTATGTGGAGTATTCCTACGTCAAGCAAAACAAGCTGAACTATGCCGTGATGCAAAACTCTGCAGGCAATTTTGTCAAACCTGACGACGAAGCCTTCAAGGCTGCAGCGGCCGGTGCAGACTGGAACAAGTCCTTCTACCAAATCCTGACCAACCAGCCAGGCAAGGATGCCTGGCCTATCAGCGGTGCCACCTTCATCCTGATGCACCTGAAGCAGGACAAGCCCGCCAACGCGACCGAGACCCTGAAGTTCTTCAACTGGGCCTACGCCAACGGTGGCAAGGCCGCTGCCGATCTGGACTACGTGCCCATGCCTCCTTCCGTGATTGCCGCCATCCAGAAATCCTGGGGCGAGATCAAGGATGGCGCTGGCAAGCCTGTGGCCTTCAAGTAAGCAACTGCTACCACTGAACTGACGGAGAACACCCCCATGTCCTCTACACTCGTGCATGGGGATTCCCCGTCCAGTCTGTCTGCTACCCAGTCCTCTCGTGCCATGACCCAACCACCTCCCGTCAAGCGGGCCCGTTCGGGCCCGCTGGCTGACCGACTTTTCGGTTGGCTTGCCAAAGGCTCCGCCCTGTTGACGCTGGCCTTGCTGCTGGCCATCCTGACCTCGCTGACCATCAGCGCCTGGCCAGCCATCAGCAAATATGGCCTCTCGTTTTTGACCAGCACCGTCTGGGACCCTGTTCAAAATGAGTATGGCGGTTTGGTGATGGTGTACGGCACCCTGGCGACGTCGTTCATTGCCTTGTTGATTGCGGTGCCAGTGAGCTTCGGTATCGCCCTGTTTCTGACCGAGCTGTCCCCCGCCTGGCTGAAGCGCCCGCTGGGCACTGCCATCGAGTTGTTGGCCGCCGTGCCCTCCATCGTTTACGGCATGTGGGGCTTGTTGGTGTTCGGTCCGGTACTGGCCACCTACGTGCAGCAGCCCTTGCAAAGCCTGACCAACGGCATCCCTTACATCGGCGCTTTTTTCTCTGGCCCGCCCGTTGGCATTGGCATTTTGTCGGCCGGCATCATTTTGGCCATCATGATCATCCCCTTCATCGCTTCGGTGATGCGTGATGTGTTCGAAGTAACGCCGCCCTTGCTCAAGGAGTCTGCCTACGGCTTGGGCGCAACCACCTGGGAAGTGGTGTCCAAGGTGGTGCTGCCCTACACCAAGACCGGTGTGATCGGCGGCATCATGCTGGGCCTGGGGCGCGCCATTGGTGAAACCATGGCAGTGACCTTTGTCATCGGCAACTTCAACCAGCTCGATTCGCTGAGCCTGTTCCAGGCGGCCAACAGCATCACCTCGGCACTGGCCAACGAGTTTGCCGAAGCTGGTGAAGGCCTGCACCAAGCCGCCTTGATGTACCTGGGCTTGGTCTTGTTCTTCATCACCTTTGTAATCCTCTCGCTCTCCAAACTCTTGCTGTCGCGCTTGCGCAAAGCTGAAGGAACCAAAACATGAGCGCAACCTTGTCACAAGTCCGCGCGGCTCGCTTTGCACAGCGCAAGCGCGTAAACGTCATCGCCACGGGCTTGGCCCTGGCGGCCATGGCCTTCGGTCTGTTCTGGTTGTTCTGGATCCTGATCGAAACTTTCCGTCTGGGCATTGGTGGCATGAACTGGGCCACCTTGACCCAGATGACCCCCCCACCCAATGAAGAAGGTGGTTTGGCCAACGCCATCTACGGTTCGTTTCTCATGGTCTTTCTCGCCACCTGCGTAGGCACGCCCATTGGTGTGATGGCGGGCATCTACTTGGCCGAGTTCGACTCCAAGGGGTGGCTGGCCTCGCTCACCCGTTTCGTTAACGACATTCTGCTGTCAGCCCCCTCCATCGTCATCGGCCTGTTTGTCTATGCCGTGGTGGTGTCGCGCTTCAAGTCCTTCTCTGGCTACGCCGGCATCATGGCCTTGTCGCTGATCGTGATTCCTGTGGTGATTCGTACGACCGAAAACATGCTGCAACTGGTGCCTGCCGGATTGCGTGAGGCGGCCTACGCACTGGGTGCGCCCAAGTGGAAAGTCATTCTGAGCATTACCCTCAAGGCGGCCCGTGCAGGTGTGATCACCGGTGTGCTGCTGGCGGTGGCTCGCATTGCTGGTGAAACGGCCCCCTTGTTGTTCACCGCATTGAGCAACCAGTTCTGGACTTCCTCCCTGGGCGAGCCCATGGCCAGCTTGCCCGTCACGATCTTCAAGTTCGCCATGAGTCCCTACGAAAACTGGCAGCAGCTGGCCTGGGCTGGCGTCTTCCTGATCACCATCGCCGTGCTGGGCCTGAACATTCTGGCCCGCGTGTTGACCCGCAACAAATCCTGAGGCCGCCGAGCCCGCATAGAACGGAAACCTATCCATGCTGAATACGCCTGCTGCACCGACCAAGTCCAAGATCTCGGTCAAGGACCTGAACTTCTACTACGGTAAGTTCCACGCCCTCAAAGGCATCAACCTCGAAATCCCCGAGAAGCGCGTCACTGCCTTCATCGGCCCATCGGGCTGCGGCAAGTCCACCTTGTTGCGCATCTTCAACCGCATGTTCGAGCTCTACCCCGAGCAGCGTGCGGAAGGCCAGATCCTGCTCGATGGCGAGAACCTGCTGACCAGCAAGGAAGATGTGGCTTTGCTCCGTGCCAAGGTGGGCATGGTCTTCCAGAAACCCACACCATTTCCCATGTCGATTTACGACAACATCGCCTTTGGTGTGAAGCTGTTCGAGAACCTCAATGCCACCGACATGGAGGAACGTGTCGAATGGGCACTGCGCAAGTCGGCCTTGTGGACCGAAGTAAAAGACAAGCTGCACCAGAGCGGCTCCAGCCTGTCCGGTGGTCAACAGCAACGCCTGTGCATCGCCCGCGGCATTGCCATCAAGCCCGAGGTGCTGTTGCTCGACGAGCCGTGCTCGGCGCTGGACCCCATTTCCACGGCCAAGGTGGAAGAGCTGATCGTGGAACTGAAGAACGATTACACCGTGGTGATCGTGACGCACAACATGCAGCAGGCTGCCCGCTGCAGCGATTACACGGCGTATATGTACCTGGGTGACTTGGTGGAGTTTGGTCCTACCGAGCAAATGTTCTTCAAACCCACGCGCAAAGAGACAGAAGACTACATTACCGGCCGTTTCGGCTGATCGACACAGAGGCTCCCATGTCTGATAAACATCTCTCTACCCAATTCGACAGCGAACTCACATCGGTCTCCACCCAGGTCATGGAACTGGGGGGATTGGTGGAGTCGCAAATTCGCCAAGCCATTTACGCGCTGTCCCAATTCAGCGTAGAGGTGGCCAACGAAGTCACCTCGCGCGAAGCGCGGGTAAATGCCATGGAAATCGAGATCGACCGCGATCTTTCCTCCATCATTGCGCGCCGCCAGCCGACTGCACGTGATCTGCGCTTGCTGATTGCCATCTCCAAAACCACTGCCAACCTGGAGCGCGTGGGTGACGAGGCGGAGAAGATTGCTCGGATGGTGCGTTCCATTATCCAGAGCGGTGCTCCGCGTTCGCTGCCCTCGCTGGAGTTGCGTGTCGCGGCCGATTTGGCGTCAGGTCTGCTCAACAAGGCGCTGGATGCCTTTGCCCGTTTGGATGTGAATGCGGCGGTGGCCATCCTCAAAGAGGATGATTTGATTGATGCCGAATTTGATGGTTTTGTGCGCAAGTTGGTCACTTACATGATGGAAGACCCGCGCATGATTTCTCCTAGCCTGGACCTGCTGTTTCTGGCCAAAGCGATCGAGCGCATTGGTGATCATGCCAAGAACATCGCTGAATTCATCATCTACGTGGTCAAGGGCGAAGATGTACGCCACTCCACCATGGAAAAAATCGAGTCCATCGTCAAATGAGAAACATGCCCGCCGTTCTGGTGGTGGAAGACGAGTCGGCCATTGCAGAGCTGATTGCTGTCAACCTGCGGCACAACGGGTTTCGGCCGCGTTGGGCCATGGACAGCGAGTCTGCCCAGCGCGAGATTGATGCTGCCGCCCCCGATTTGATTTTGCTGGACTGGATGTTGCCCGGCGAAAGTGGCCTGACACTGGCCAAACGTTGGCGCAATGACCCACGCACCAAGGACACACCGATCATCATGCTCACCGCCCGCGGCGATGAGGCAGACCGTGTGGCGGGTCTGGATGCAGGAGCCGATGACTACATCGCCAAGCCGTTCTCTACCAAGGAACTGCTCGCCCGCGTCCGGGCGGTGCTGCGCCGCCGAGCGCCCGAGGAAGCGGGGGAGGTCATCACCATTGCGGGACTCTGCCTTGACCCTTCCACCCACCGGGTCACGTTTGAAGGGCAGCCCCTGAAGCTGGGGCCTACGGAGTTCAAACTGTTGAACTACCTCATGGGCCACGCCGAGCGCGTGCACAGCCGCGCCCAGCTGCTGGACAAGGTATGGGGTGACCATGTGTATATCGAAGAGCGGACGGTGGACGTGCATGTCAAGCGTTTGCGCGAGGCGCTGACCGTGGCCGGTCCCATGGTGGAGACTGTGCGCGGTGCAGGGTACCGATTGACGGCCAAGCCCGCGATTGCAGTGTCCGCAGACAAAGCCAGCGCGTGAACCAAGGCGGATCGGGCATGGTGTGGCGCTTGCTGTCCTTTGTAGGGCTGCAGGCCGCAGCCGCTGCATTGGCGTGGGTGCTGGTAGCCCCTGGGGCACGTCTTTGGACGGCCCTGGTTGCCGCGATTGGGGCGGGTTATGTGTGGCTCTTGCTGGATGCCGTGCGCGGCTTGCGCCTCTTGAACTGGTTGCGGCGCGGCGAGTCCACCGAATTGGCGTTGGGTCAGGGCCTCTGGGGAGAAGCCGCAGAGCGTATGCGTCGCCTGTTGCGTACGCGTGAACGCCAAGTGGTAGAGGGCGAAGGCAAGTTGCAGGATTTTTTGGCTGCTTTGCAAGCCTCTCCCAACGGGGTGGTTTTGCTCGATGCCCAGGGGCGCATCGAGTGGTTCAATCAAATGGCTGGAGTGCACTTCGGTTTTGATGTGCGCCGGGACTTGCTGCAGCATTTTGGCAATCTGGTGCGCGACCCTGAATTCGCGGCGTATTTTGCCGAGCGTGATTTCAGCCACGATGTGGTGATGCCAGGACGTGACAGTACCAGCGCCATACCGGTGCGCTTGTCGGTGCAACTACACCCCTATGGTGAAGGCCGCAGTCTTTTGCTGTCGAGGGACATTACCGCGGTGGAGCAGGCGGAGGCCATGCGTCGCGATTTTGTGGCCAATGTGTCGCATGAAATCCGAACTCCGCTGACCGTGTTGGCGGGCTTTGTCGAGACCCTGCAGTCCCTGCCTTTGGATGAGGAAGAGCGTCAACGGTACTTGGGTCTCATGGCCCAGCAGGCGCAACGCATGCAAAGCCTCGTGAACGACTTGCTGACCTTGTCCAGGCTGGAGGGCAGTCCCCTGCCATCGGCGCATGACTGGGTGTCGATTGCCGCGATGTTGCGAGCCTGTGAAGCCGAATCACTTGAGCTGTCGCGTCTATTGTGGGGGCGGGCGCAGAGTATTGTGTTCGAGTCCGGCCCGCCCTGTGAGCTGGCAGGCTCACAAGCAGAGCTCTACAGTGCGGTGTTCAACTTGGTGGGCAATGCGGTGCGCTACACCCCTGCAGACAAAAGCATCCACGTGCGTTGGCAATCATTGGGCAATGGTGCGTGCATATTGTCTGTCGAGGACACCGGGCCGGGTATTGCGCCAGAGCATGTGCCTCGGTTGACAGAGCGGTTTTACCGTGTGGATCGCAGTCGTTCGCGAGATACCGGTGGTACCGGTTTGGGGCTGGCCATTGTCAAACATGTGGCCCAGCGCCATGGCGCAGAACTGCGCATTGACAGTACACCGGGCAAGGGCTCTGTGTTCTCCCTGGTTTTCCCAGCCAGCCGGGTGAGGGGCATTGCTGCTTAAACGTCTTTTGGCTTAGCGCCTGCGCAATAGCCAGACTGCCTCGGCCCGGTCCACGGGGTGCCGCAACAGGGTATGTGGTGCCCACCGGCTGGCGTCGACGGAGGGGCGAATTTCCATGTTCTCACCGGGTTCGCTGAGTTGCCACTCGCAGGAGCTCTCGCCATCGGCGGCCACCAAACGTATGCCGCTGTACCACTGGAAGGCGGACAGGTGCACGGCACGCAGGCTGCCCGTTTCTGCGCAGCCTTCAGGTCCAACCATAGGCGTAGCCTGTTGTACCAGGCTGCGGTAGCTCTGCGCGTAATTGAGCAACGGCATCCACAGTGTCATGAGCAAGAGCCAGCACAAGGCGGCACCTCCGGCAGGGAGTACCAAGCTTTTCCAGATGGCGGCACGGTGTCTGCCGACTCGCCATTTGACCAGCCAGGCCCAAGCCAGTGTGGCCACGATGGCTACGCTGAAGGCGAGCAGGGAGAAGCTCGCCTGAAATCCGGGTGCCAAGCGTGCCACATTGGCCGCCGGCTGGCTGGGTACACCAGTCTGCATGGCGATCCAGACCACCCATATGGTGAATCCACAGCCCGAGAAAAATAGCAGCGTAAACCAGTCGATCAGCGCTGCCACTTGGCGTTTGAGCGTCGGCAGGGCAAAGGCTGCCAACGTTGCCAGCGCGGGCAGTGCCAGTAGCAAAGTGCGGTCCGAGTCACTGCCCATTGGTGTGGCAAGGACAGTGACCAGCACAAACCAGAGCGGCCAAGCCAGATGTCTATGTACCCCTCGGCTCCATAGCTGCCAGCGCCAACGCCACAGTGTCCATAAGGCCAGCGGCCAAGCGGGCCATGTAAACCAGATTAGCAGCTGGGCGAAACCGTCCACCGTACCCCAGGACAAGGCAGGTGTCTCTAGCTTCCAGCGCCAAAGATCCAAATGGTACGCCGCGGTGGAAACAACTGCTGCGTAGGCTGGCAGTGCTAACAAGGCCTTGATCCTTGCCGAGCGCGTTGTTTGTATTGCCTCGCCTGGTTCACGGTCCAGCCAATGCACCAGTGCGCCCCCCAGCAGGTAGAGCATGGCCATGGTCGGAGCGCCAGACAGGCCCATGCCCAGCAGACCTGCAAAGATCGCTACGTGGGGGGCCTTGCTGCGGTACGGGAGGGCTGCGATGCCATAAAAAAGCAGTGCAGCAAACCCCAACTGTGCCAAGGCGGGTGTGGTTTCATGGGACAGCTGGGCAAGGCCCAAGCATGCAATAAAGGCCAGCACACCACCGTCTGCCATGGCCCGTGCATAGTCCGTGGGTTGGGCCTCGCCTCCAAACGCAAAGGCAACCGGCTGGGCTGCGGGACTACGGGCCAGGTAATAGGTGCCGTACCAAGTGGCCAGCAGGGCCAGCCCCAGCAGCAAACCAAAAGGGATGCGGACCACAAAATCCGCGGCCCATGCCGCAGGTGCCAGTTGCAATGCCCATGCACCTAGCCAGTAGGGCAATACGGCAGGATGTTCTGGCGACCAACCCCAGAGGGAGGGTGACCACCATGATGACGCCCCTTGGGCCAACGCGCCCATGAAACCCAGTGCGGTGATATCAGCGCTGCGCCACGCATCGCGACCAAAAAAACCAGCACATACATAACTGAGGCACAGCAGCAGCAATGCCCAGCGGGGCAGGCGGCGGACAGCCGCTTGGGAAACGATGGCAGGAGTCGGGTGTTTCACGGGCACAAGTCAGGTAAAAAAAAAGCAGCTCGGAGATCCGGGCTGCCTTTTTGCAGAGAACTCAGGCGCAAGCCTGATCCCACATTACTTGGCGGCAGTTTTGCCGAAGCGGTTGCGGAACTTCTCAACGCGACCGCCCATGTTGTCCACAGACTTCTGGGTGCCAGTGTAGAAGGGGTGCGATTCGCTGGTGGTATCAAGCTTGAAGAGGGGCAGTTCGCGGCCGTCTTCCATCTTGATCATTTCCTTGGTGTTGGCGCAGGAACGTGTCACGAACTTGAAGCCGTTGGACATGTCCTGGAAGCACACTTCGCGGTAATTGGGGTGAATGCCTTCTTTCATATCTTCTCCATCAGTTGCGTCAGCCGCGCCAGCCAATCTGGCGTACTTTTCGCGAAACCGCCGATTATAGCCTCTATCCGCCCCTACGCATCATGTCAAAGAACTCACTATTGTTCTTGGTGGCCTTCATCTGCTTGAGCACCATCTCCATGGACTCGATTTCATCCATGTTGTAGAGGAATTGGCGCAGGATGCGGGTTTTCTGCAGAATTTCTGGCTGCAGGAGCAATTCTTCGCGTCGGGTGCCACTGCGATTCAGTTGGATGGAGGGGAATACGCGTTTTTCGTACAGTCGGCGATCCAAGTGAACTTCAGAATTGCCAGTGCCCTTGAATTCTTCAAAGATCACTTCGTCCATGCGGCTGCCAGTGTCCACCAAGGCGGTGGCGATGATGGTCAGTGAGCCGCCTTCTTCAACGTTTCGCGCCGCGCCAAAGAAGCGCTTCGGACGATGCAATGCATTGGCATCGACACCGCCGGTCA
>JACCDH010066985.1_pt1 | contig 10160 bp, 4 predicted proteins | sample 7442481 | NCBI WGS metagenome assembly JACCDH01 (sample SAMN15323433, study PRJNA562643) | freshwater metagenome | isolation source: river surface water | place: USA:Blue River Watershed | collected 2017-08-15
GGCATCAGCACCGTCAAACAAGTGCGCGACAGCTCGTTCGACATTCGCGCCACCAGCCGCCTCAACAAGCTCTATGTCGAGTTATTGAGGGAGAACCGCGAGTGGGGCACTGCCGAGCGCCGCCCCGACATGAACCACTTCATGGCGCGCCTGATTTTCTGCTTTTTCGCTGAAGATACCGATATCTTCAATGGCACCGGCCTGTTCACCGCGACCGTCGACCAGATGAGCGAGAAGGACGGATCGAACACCCACGAGGTGATCGCCGAAATCTTCCGCGCCATGAATACGCCGATCAAGGATCGGCAGACGGCGGGCATCCGCCCTTACGCCAATGCGTTCCCCTACGTGAACGGCGGCCTATTTTCAGGCAGCCTTGAGGTGCCGCGCTTTACCCGCATTGCTCGATCCTTCCTGTTTCAGATCGGCTCCCTGAAATGGACGCAGATCAACCCCGACATTTTCGGGTCGATGATTCAGGCTGTTGCCGACGATGAAGAGCGCGGCGCGCTAGGTATGCACTACACCAGCCGCCCGAACATTCTCAAAGTCCTTGACCCCCTGTTCCTCGACAGCCTGCGCGAGCAGCTTGAGGAAGCAGGTGACAACGGCCGCAAGCTCCTCAATCTGCGCAACCGAATGGCGCGCATCCGCGTCTTTGACCCGGCCTGCGGTAGCGGCAACTTTCTTGTGATCGCCTATAAGGAAATGCGTGAGATTGAGGCCGAGATTAACAAACGGCGCGGCGAGCAAGGGCGTGCATCGGATATTCCGCTCACAAATTTTCGCGGCATTGAGCTGCGCGATTTCCCGGCCGAGGTGGCGCGCCTCGCGCTCATCATCGCCGAGTTTCAGTGTGACGCGCTCTATCGCGGGCAGAAGCTCGCCCTCGCTGAGTTCCTTCCGCTCAACACCGAAAATTGGATCACCTGCGGTAATGCGCTGCGGCTCGATTGGCTGAGCATTTGCCCGCCAACTGGGATCGGTGTGAAACTGGTTGGAGATGACCTGTTTGGGACACCATTGGATCAGGCCAAGATCGATTTCGAGAACGAAGGTGGAGAAACTTATGTTTGCGGAAATCCTCCATATGTCGGGGATAAGTTTCAAACCCCATCGCAGAAGGCCGATCTTAAACTTCTTTCTCGAAACGGAGCGAAGGCTGTTGATTATGTGGCTGGATGGTTTTGGAAGGCGTCAGACTTTATTCAGAACGGAGGTTCGTTTGCGTTTGTTGCGACTAACTCTGTATGCCAAGGCGTTCAGGTGCCTTTGATTTGGCCAACTATATTACAAAGCGGTAGAGAGATTACGTTCGCACATAAAGACTTCTACTGGTCGAACAATGCTAGCAACAATGCCAATGTCATCTGCATCATAGTGGGCGTCACATCCAAACCGATAGGGGAAAAATTTATCTATTTTGACGACCAGAGAAAGCTGGCCAAGTCTATCAATGCCTATCTAACTGATGGACCAAATATTATCGTTGAGAAACACCCTACACCAATATCTGATCTGCCTGAAATGGTGGCTGGTAACATCCCGAGGGATAAGGGTAATTTCATGATGAGCCTACATGAACGCGATGAGATCGTCGCTGAATATCCTGCCGCCTCACAACTATTTAAGAAAATCGTCGGGTCATTTGAATTGATAAATGGCATCGAGCGGACATGTCTTTGGATCGAAGACGACCAGAGCGCACTCGCGTGGTCGATTCCGCCGATTGCACGGCGTTTGCAGGCCATTCGCGAATACCGCGAAACTGGCAGTGATCGCGGGAAGCTCGGTATCGCGACACCCTATAAGTTTGAGCGCACCATCACCGGCAAGACGACCCAGATTGTGGTGCCTCGTGTCTTTTCCGAGCGTCGGCCATACGTGACTGCCGACTATATTTCGAGTGAGATCATCGTGTCTGATGCCGCTCAGGCGATCTACGATGCGCCGCTGTATGTGCTTTCTATACTCAGTTCCCGCATCCACTTGGCGTGGATCGCAGTGACATCAGGTCGAATGAAGTCCGACCTCAGATACTCTACAGGCGTTTGTTACAATAGCTTTCCTTTGCCCGATCTAACAGAAAAGAACAAAGTCGATCTGACTCGCTGCGCCGAGGATATTCTGCTGGCAAGAGAAGCATATTATCCAGCCACAATCGCCGACCTCTATGACCCCGAGCATATGCCTGAGGATTTGCGCGAGGCGCATGATCGCAACGATGAAGTGCTGGAACGCATCTATATCGGGCGCCGGTTCAAAAACGACACCGAGCGGCTGGAGAAATTGTTCGATCTATACACCAAAATGACCGCAGGAGCGGGTGCAGCCAAAAAACGGAAGGTAGGGACAGGCGCGTGACCATAGACAGAAAGAACGTCCCATCCGTATCGGTAACTTATGCCCGCAATGGTGGCTCAACCAAGTCCAATGCCCTTGGTATGCGCGCCATGCAGGAGCGTGCCTATGAAAAGCGAGGCGAGCAATATCTTCTCATCAAGTCGCCACCCGCGTCGGGCAAGAGCCGCGCGCTCATGTTCATTGCGCTCGACAAGCTGACCAATCAAGGCCTGAAACAGGCCATCGTCGTCGTTCCCGAGAAATCGATCGGTTCCAGCTTTGCGGACGAGCCGCTCAGCAAATATGGGTTTTGGGGAGACTGGTCGGTCGCGCCCAAATGGAACCTGTGCAACGCGCCCGGCGAGGACGGCGGCAAAGTCAACAGCGTCGGCAGTTTCCTTGCCAGCGACGACAAAGTGCTGGTCTGCACCCACGCCACATTCCGCTTCGCTGTTGAGCGTTTCGGCATCGAGGCCTTTGACGGTCGCCTGATCGCGGTGGACGAGTTCCATCACGTTTCAGCCAACCCCGACAACGTGCTGGGCAAGCACCTGGGCGACTTCATCGCGCGCGACGAGGTGCATATCGTCGCGATGACGGGCAGCTATTTCCGTGGCGATGCCGAGGCCGTGCTTTCACCGCACGACGAATCCAAATTCGATACCGTCACCTACACTTATTACGAGCAGCTCAACGGCTACGAGTATCTGAAATCGCTCGACATCGGCTACTACTTCTATTCGGGCACCTACACCGACGACATTCTTGCGGTGCTCGATCCTTCGCAGAAAACCATAATTCACATTCCCAATGTGAATGCACGAGAAAGCACCAAGGACAAGATCAAAGAGGTCGAGCACATCATCGGCGAACTTGGCGAATGGGAAGGCATAGACGCCGCCACCGGCTTCCAATTGGTCAAGACACACGAAGGGCAAATCCTCCGCATCGCCGACCTTGTGGACGATGATCCGTCAAAACGCGATCGCGTGTCGGCTTCGCTCAAAGACCCTGCCCAAAAGAACAACCGCGATCATGTCGACATCATCATCGCCCTTGGCATGGCCAAGGAGGGCTTTGACTGGATTTGGTGCGAACACGCGCTGACCATTGGCTATCGCGCCAGCCTGACCGAGATCGTGCAGATCATCGGACGCGCCACCCGTGACGCACCGGGTAAAACGCGCGCGCGCTTCACCAACCTGATTGCCGAACCCGACGCTTCCGAGGCCGCCGTAACCGAGGCGGTCAACGACACCTTGAAAGCCATTGCAGCCAGCTTGCTCATGGAGCAGGTGCTGGCACCGCGTTTCAATTTCACTCCGAAGAACCCGCAGAGCGGCCCGCAGCCCGGCTTCAACTATGGCGAGGACGGCTACCAGCCCGACAAGTGCAATGTCGGCTTCAACGAGCAGACCGGTCAGTTCCAAATCGAAATCAAAGGCCTTGCCGAACCCAAGAGCAAGGAGGCCGCGCGTATCTGCAAAGAGGATTTGAACGAGGTGATCGCGAGCTTCGTTCAGGACAAGCCGTCCATCGAGCGCGGCCTGTTCGATGAGGAACTTGTGCCCGAGGAGCTGACCCAGCTTCGCCTCGGCAAGATCATCAAGGACAAATATCCCGAGCTGGACGAGGAGGATCAGGAAGCCGTGCGCCAGCACGCTATCGCCGCGCTCAACCTCACCCAGCAGGCCGCGCGCATCGCGCTTGGCGATGATAAGCGCACTAGTGGTGATGACGAGCCGAGCGCCAACACCGCTTTGATCGATGGTGTGCGCAAATTCGCGATGGACGTGCGCGAACTCGACATCGACCTGATTGACCGCATCAACCCGTTCCAAGAGGCCTATGCCATCCTTGCCAAAACCATGAGCGAGGAGCGGCTGAAAGACGTTCAAGCTGCCATCTCAGCACGACGCACCAGCATGACGCCTGATGAAGCAAAGGAATATGCCGTGCGCGCGGCGCGCTTCATCAAGGAGCGCCAGCGGCCACCGTCGATCACATCGTCGGATGCCTTTGAGCGTAAACTGGCCGAGGGCGCTGCCGCCTTCATGCGCTTCAAGAAGGAGGGTCGCTATGACGGATGACCTCGATCTTGATGCGCTTGCCGATCAGCTCGCCGACTTTGCACCCGCTGAAAAGAAGGCGGGACGCGGCCCGCGCGAGGAGAGGGTGATTGCTGGATTTGAGGAGATCCAGCGATTTGTCGATCAGCATGGCCGTCCGCCGCAACATGGCGAAAGCAACGATATCTTCGAGCGCATCTACGCCATGCGCCTCGATCGCCTGCGCGCTCAAGGCGATTGCCGCGCTCTCTTGGAGCAAATAGACAGGCAAGGCCTTCTTGATGGCGGACACCCCACGCCCGAAGTCACACACGATGACACCGATACCGATGCACTGTTAGCCGAGCTGGAAGGTGCGATGGGCAATTCAGACATTGCCGAGCTGCGCCACGTTCGCACAAGTGCTGAAAAGCGAGCCGCTGAGGAGATTGCCAACCGCGAGAAATGCGAGGATTTCGACCAGTTCAAGCCTATTATCGAGCAGGCAAAGCGTGAGCTGAAAGAAGGCATCCGCGCCACCCGCGTCATCGACAATAGCGAAAACAGCCTTGATGAAATCAAGCCTGGAGCATTCTTTATCGTCGGCGGTCAGTTCGCCTACGTGGCTGACGAGAGCGAAGCCTTCACGACCGAATATCAGCGCACGGATCGCCGCGTTCGCGTGATCTACGACAACGCGACCGAGGCCACCGTTCTGTCGCGCTCATTCCAAAAGTCACTTTATCGCGACACATCCGCACGCCGCGTGTCAGATCCCGAGGCGGGGCCGTTGTTCGTGCGCAAGGAGCGGTCGCCGTTTGCGGGCGAACGCGAGGATGAGGATTTGGTGAGCGGTACCATCTACGTGCTACGCAGTAAGTCAGATCATCCCTTAGTCGCCGCCAACCGCGATGTCCTTCACAAGATCGGCGTAACGGGCGGGGACGTTGCCCGCCGCATCGCGAATGCAAAGATCGACGCGACATTCCTTTTGGCGGACGTGGAGATCGTGGCCACTTACACGCTCTACAATATCAACCGCACCAAACTTGAAAACCTGATACATCGCATATTCGAGCCAGCGCGCCTCGATATCGAAATCAAAGATCGCTTCGGCAACCCCGTCATCCCCCGCGAGTGGTTCCTTGTGCCTCGCTTCATCGTCGATGAAGCCGTAGAAAAGATAAGAGACGGAAGCATCACGGATTATGTTTATGATCCGACTTCCGCACAATTAGTGCGACAGTAAGGTTGGAAAGCCATGCGTATCGATTTTGTCGAAATAGCCAATTTTCGAAAGTTAATCTCAACTCGGATTGGCTTGTCTCCCGACAAAACGGTGTTCGTCGGTGCGAACAACAGCGGAAAAACCTCTGCCATTACTGCATTGCGCTACTTCTTAGTTGATCGCGAACGCTCCAGCTTTTGCTTCAACGATTTCACCCTTTCGCACTGGCCCGGCATCGACGCCATGGGTGCGGCTTGGGAAGCCGCCCATGTCGCAGCGCAGGAATTGCCACAGCCCGATTGGGAAGCAGTCTTACCATTTCTTGACGTGTGGATGCACGTCGAAGAAAACGAAGTCCACTACGTTCAAAAAATCTTACCAACATTGGATTGGGCCGGTGGGCGTTTGGGCGTGCGGGTTCGGTATCAACCGAAAGATGCAGAACTTCTGCAAAAAGAGTATTTGGCGGCGCGAGCTGAGGCGCGCAACCTCCAAGCCGCAGGTGCTGCGCTAGCTGAGGCACAGGGCCAAGAGGCTGCCGCATTCCAAGTGACCATCTGGCCGCAAAGCCTAGTAGAATTCTTGCAACGCCGCGTGACCAAATATTTTACTATCGCGACATATGTGCTTAACCCTGAAGCGTGCGTTGACCCTCAACATGGACGTGCACGGCCTCAAGCGTTAGACGGCAGCGACCCAATCGATGGAGATCCTTTCAAGGGTCTTATTCGTATCGATGAAATTAGCGCGCAGCGCGGGTTTGGTCATGCCGGTGAAGAGATCGCTTCCGATGGCGAAGCCACACCCACGGGGTCTGTCTCGCGCAAGCTGTCTTCTCAACTGCGGCAATATTACACACGGCACCTTGATCCTTACGAAAACCCCGACGCACAAGATTTGCTTGCATTGCGCGCCATCGAAGAGGCTCAAAAAGCGTTCAATCTTCGCTTGAATGATGGATTTAAAAGCCCAATCGATGAAATGCACACGCTGGGCTATCCCGGAGTCACCGACCCAAAACTCAATATCTCCACCAGACTCCGACCAGTGGAGGGTCTCAATCATGATGCAGCGGTACAGTTCGTCGTGCCGATGCAGTCAGGCGGAGCTACCGTCGATCTTTATTTACCCGAAGATTCAAACGGACTTGGCTATCAGAATCTGATTTCGATGGTGTTCCGACTAATGGCATTCCGTGATAGCTGGATGCGGGTGGGCAAGGCCCAGCATAAAGCTTCCGACGATACGATTATCCCGCCGCTGCATCTCGTTCTCATTGAAGAACCAGAGGTTCATTTGCACACACAAGTGCAGCAGGTATTCATTCGACAAGCGCACAAGATACTTCGCAACCATGATGAGCTTCGCGGTAAGGCAAATTTCGTCACTCAGATGGTTGTGAGCACCCATTCCAGTCATATCGCGCATGAATGCCATTTCGACTCGCTACGTTATTTCCGTCGAATGCCAGCAAGCGAGAACTCCATTCCCACATCATGCGTGGTGAATGTCGGCGATGCGTTTGGTGCCGAACCCGAAACTAAGCGATTTGTCACTCGCTACCTCAAAGTCACGCACTGCGACCTTTTCTTTGCAGATGCGGGGGTACTAATAGAAGGCCCCGCTGAACGAATTTTAGTGCCTCACTTCGTGAATTCACATGATGAATTCAGCAAGTTGGCAGAAAGCTACATAACTTGGCTCGAGATTGGCGGAAGTCACGCGCATAAGCTACGCAGCCTCATCGAAAAGATTGGACTGACGACACTTGTCGTCACCGACATTGATTGCCAGGACGCGGCGGGTTCCAGCACCGTTCCCGTTCGCGGTACGGGCCTTACGACGCGTAATCACACGCTTAAGACGTGGTGGCCCATGCTCGATCAGCTTGATGCCCTGCTTGATATTACTGAGGAAGAGAAGGCAAAGCATTACGAGGAAGAGAGATTTACCCTCCGCGTTGCTTATCAGTGCCCCATTGAAGTTACGTTCAAAGGGACTGAGACAGAAGCACTCGCTTACACGCTGGAGGATGCCGTCGTTGTAGCAAATATTGACTTGTTCGAGACGCTACCAGGCACCGGACTTATTGCGAAATTTCGCACCGCTATTGCCAATAGCGCAAATTTTGCTGCGCTCAGTGCCGCATTGAAAGATGCACTTAAAGGCGGAAACAAAGCTGAATTTGCGCTCGATTTGCTCGAAATCGAGACCCCCGCTGAATTGAAACCTCCGAAATATATTCGCGAAGGCTTGCTTTGGTTGGCGGAACAGCTTGCGCACAAACAGGCCGAACTTGGCCTTGCTCCACTCCAAGCTGCTCTAGCAACGCCCGCCGTAGCGCCAGCAGCAGTGCTACATGCACCGGCGGAGGAGGCAGCGGCGTGAATACGCAAGCAGCAGAATCAAATATCACGCTCGACGATGGGGTAGAGGCAGAACTTGCAAGCTTTCTCGACCTCGATAAACCGACAAGCTTTTTTTTATTCGCTGGCGCGGGATCTGGCAAAACACGCTCGCTGGTACAGGCTCTAAAACATATTGCCGCAAAGTATCGCGACACTCTCCGGCTTCGTGCACGGCAGGTTGCTGTAATCACGTACACCAACGCCGCCTGCGACGAAATTACTCGCCGTGTCGAATACGACCCGCTCTTTGTAGTTAGCACGATTCATAGCTTTGCTTGGTCACAAATTCAGGGCTTCAACTCCGATATTCGGGAATGGCTACGCTCCAATCTACAAACCGAGATCGGGGAATTGACCGCCGAGGAGGCCAAAGGCCGCGCGGGCACGAAGGCTTCGGCGTCACGCCAGGCGTCGATTGAATCTAAGGGGCGACGGCTCGCTAGGCTCGATGAAATCAAGACATTTACCTATAACCCCAATAGTGACAATCGCGAGCGCAACGCGCTAAACCACAGCGAGGTAATAAAGATCTTCGCCGCGTTCCTGCTGGAAAAACCCCTTATGCAGCGAATGTTTGTGGAGAAATTTCCCTTCCTTCTGATTGATGAAAGCCAAGACACAAACAAGGGCTTGATCGAGGCCCTGCTATCCGTGCAGGAAGCACACGCCAGCCGCTTCTGCCTCGGGCTGATCGGCGACACGATGCAGCGCATTTACCTCGATGGGAAGGAGCGCATCGAAAGTTCAATCCCTAAAAGCTGGGCAGTTCCTGAGAAGAAACTGAACCACCGGAGCCCCAAGCGCATTGTCCGCCTGATCAACCAAATTCGCGGCGGAGCTGACGCCCATACTCAAGAGCCTCGCGATGACGCGATGGAAGGCTGGGCCAGACTTTTCGTATTTCCTCTTGAGACCGCCGACAAGCCCGCCACCGAAGATTTGGTTCGTGCTTATATGGCCGAGGCTACTGGGGATGCCGAATGGAACGAGCGTGACGCTTGCAAAATCCTAACGCTCGAGCACCACATGGCCGCAAAGCGCATGGGATTTGAGGAGCTTTTTGAAGCCTTAGCACCTGTTGAACAATTTAGAACTGCATTCCTTGACGGTAGTTTTGCGCCGACACGCTTTTTCACCCATAGCGTTCTTCCGCTTGTCTCGGCTCAGTTGCGCGGAGACAAGTTTGGAGCCGCAAAGCTTGTGCGCGAAAACTCGCCACTTTTGAGCGCGGACGCGCTCAAAGGCTCTCAAAAACCGCTCGATCAACTTCGCACTGCTCAGGCCGCAATCGACAGCCTGATGGCACTTTGGGCACAGGGCGAGCCAACTTGCGCAGCAATCTTAGAGAATATCACCACCACCAATCTTTTTGTGGTGCCCGACAGTCTCGGGGCGGCCCTCGCAGCAGTAAATGCAAAGCCAGCACAATCCGACGATGATGAACTCGCAGACCCTGTAGGTGACAATATTGCCGCCCTGCTGGCTTTCTTGAATTGCCCGTTTTCGATGATTAAGCCCTATGCGTCTTACGTGGCCCACGAAGCATCGTTTGACACCCATCAAGGCGTTAAAGGATTAGAATTTGATCGGGTGATGGTGCTGATGGACGATGGCGACGCCCGCGGATTCCTGTTTGGTTACGACAAGCTTCTTGGGGCCAAAGCACCAAGCGCCAGCGATGTAAAAAATGCTCAGGAAGGCAAAGATTCTTCCATCGACCGCACCCGCCGTCTCTTTTATGTTACATGCAGTCGGGCGAAATCGAGCTTGGCTCTCGTCGCATATTCAGCCGATCCGGCTGCAATGAAAGCTCATGTCGTCGCTGCTGGCCTCTTTACCGAAGCAGAAGTTTTACTGGCGCTGCCATAGAATGGTTTGCCGAGACTGGTGAAGCTTTTAAGGGCGCCCCCTGCGGACCGCGCTCTATCGCTGGCGCGACGGAACCCGCCTCGCGGTTTCCGCCCATTCGGGTAACGATCCCTGACGCATAAGGCTGGGGCTCTGCCCCTCGCGCGCTGCGAATTCCCTTCCGCCCAGCTTCCTCCGCTTTGCTCCGTGCAGCCGGTTCCCCGCGAAGGGACTTACTCCGCTTGCCCCCCGCTGTTCGCCACGAGGCAGGGTTTCAGAAACGCA
>JACCDH011632246.1_pt1 | contig 10158 bp, 8 predicted proteins | sample 7442481 | NCBI WGS metagenome assembly JACCDH01 (sample SAMN15323433, study PRJNA562643) | freshwater metagenome | isolation source: river surface water | place: USA:Blue River Watershed | collected 2017-08-15
CACCCCGGAAAGATGGCAGAGTGGTCGAATGCACCGGATTCGAAATCCGGCGTACAGGTTCTCCTGTACCGAGGGTTCGAATCCCTCTCTTTCCGCCAGAAAATATAAAAAACCCGCTCTCAGAAATGAAGCGGGTTTTTTGCTTTTCAGGCGTGCCCAGCGCGGTGTGGCACAGGGCTGCCCGTATTTGGACATTCCCCGGCCATCGTCGGCGCGCCCCTTGCGCAGCGGGGTGTTGATGCGGGTTTCCCCGCCAGGGGTCTCTCCGCGTCAGGTATCCGTGGCCTCCAGATTTTTCAAAGGAAAAACGGACGCACACTACACCCGGACGGGTGGTTCTCTGAGGCCTTTTTGTGGTCGGTCACAACTCTTCAATCCTCAGCTTTGGGTGCCGGCTGGAACATTTGCCTCCCTCCACGCTCCCAAACATGGCCGAGGCGCAGCAGAATTGGCGCTGCAATGAACACCGAGGACATTGCAGCAATTCCGATGCCGAACGCCATGGGTACCGCGAAGCTGGCAACCGCTGATCCTCCCCAAAGTGCAAGCGGCAAGACAGCCAGAAACGCCGTGACCGATGTGTATAGGCTTCGGGTCATGGTTTGGTTGATGGAGAGGTTGATCACCTCTTTCAATGGCATCTTTCGGTGCAACCGGATGTTCTCCCTCATGCGGTCGTAAACAACCACCTTGTCGTTCACCGAGTAGCCGACGAGCGTCAGCAATGCTGCAATTGCAGTCAGGCCGAAATCCAGCTGGGTCACGACAAATACGCCGAGTGTCAGCAGAACATCCAGTAGCAAGGTTGCGATGGCCCCGATGGCAAAAGGCCACTCAAAGCGCGCCCAGATGTACAGAAGCATTGCGATAGCGGCCAGAACCACGGCCAAAACGCCCGCTTTCGTTAACTCCCCACTGACCTTCGGCCCCACCACCTCTGTTCGCTCCACGTTGGCATGCGCATCCACCGTGCGGACGATTTGTTTCAGCTTTTCTACGGCAGCCGTTTGGGCAGATTCCCCTCCGGGCTGTCGCTCAACCCTGACCAGCAACCGCCCTTCGTTGCCGATGTTTTGCAAAGAAACTTCACCAAGCCCTGCGTCACCCAGTTGCGCCCGATAAGCGGCGATGTCGGCGCGTTCTGTGGGCGATACCTCGATCTGAATGCCCCCACGAAAATCGATCCCGAAGTTGAGCCCTGGTTTGACCAACAACGCGAAGCAGCCCGCACTCAGCAGCAGAGAGGCCACAACACCGATCAATCGCACGCGCATGAAATTGAAGGCCGTGTCGTCGGGAATGGGTCTGAATCCAAAAAGAGGGCGGATCTGAATGGTCTTGAGGCGTCTGCGACGAGCGACGGACAGCATGATGACTTTGACCACCGAAACAGCCGTAAACATCGAAATCAGTATTCCAAGGGCCATGGTGATGGCAAATCCGCGCACAGGTCCTGAGCCGAACCAGAACAACAAGACGGTTGCAATCAGAGCGGTCACGTTGCTGTCAGTGATGGTGGCATAGGCCCGCTGGAAGCCCGCGTCAATGGCGGAGACGGCGCCCTTTCCCTTTAGGGTCTCCTCCCTTATGCGTTCGTTGATGAGCACGTTGGCGTCAACAGCCAGTCCAATACCCAGAACGATTCCCGCAATGCCCGGCAAAGTCAGTGTTGCACCCATCAAGCTCATGCCCGCGACGGTCAATATGACGTTCAGCGTCAGCGCGACATTTGCAACCAGCCCCCAGGTTCCATACAGAAGGAGCAAGAACACGCAAACGAATACGAAAGCTGCAATTCCTGCGTATACACCTTTGCGAATGACGTCACTGCCAAGATCGGCGCCAACCGACCGCTCTTCGATTACTGTGAGTTTGGCCGGAAGAGCACCGGCCCTGAGCAAAGCAGACAAGGTCCCCGCCTCCTGAACGGTGAACCCTCCAGAGATTTGTCCCGATCCGCCGGTGATGGGTTCGCGAATGACCGGGGCACTCAAAACCCTGTCGTCGATGACGATGGCGAAGGGCTGACCCACGTTTTCCCGCGTTATTGCGGCAAAGATTTTTGCGCCGGTCCGATCGAACCGGAAGTTCACAATAGGCTCCCGCGTTTCGGGGTGAAACCCAGCGCTTGCGTCCGATAAACGGTCGCCGCTCAGTTCCACGGTCTTTCTAACCGGGTATGTGTTGCCTTCGCTGTCCTTCAGCACCCGGACCCCATCGTCGCCGAGACTTCGACCCAGCAAATGAAACGTCATCTTGGCCGTTGAGCCGAGGAGCGCCCGCAACTGTGCGGGGTCTTGCAGCCCGGGCAATTGAACCAGGATGCGATCGGCACCGATTCTTTGAATGGTGGGTTCCGAAACGCCAACCTGATCCACTCGTTGGCGGATGACCTCCAAGCTTTGTTCCACGGCTCGGTTCATGGATTGCTGCACACCTTCTTTGCTCAGGCTCAGGTGAACCCCATCCACTCCCTCGGGCGAAAGCTGCAAGTCACTGCGGCCGCCATCCAGGGTCGTACTCATGGACTCCAGCAACGGCATCGCTCGTTGGCGTTCCTGCTGGCTGGGGAAGCGAATGGTCAAACCATGATCACCCGGCGCAATGGCGCTCCATCGAATGTCGGCCTCGCGCAGAAGACGCCTGGCCTGGTCACCCAGCGTGCGGATTTTTTCTTTCTGCAGTTCCAGGCCATCAACCTCCAGAACGAGGTGCGAACCTCCTCGAAGGTCCAACCCCAAAGCAACCTTTTCATTGGGTAGGAAGGCAGGCCACCGCTCCAGAACCTGTGATGGCATCACATTGGGTATAGCCAGCAAAATGCCGAGCGCGACGATGGCCGCATAGAGCGCCACCAGTAAAGGAGAATTTTTCATGACATGAGACAGTTGCACACAGCACCTGCGGGGCGTCTGTGCGTTTGAGGGCAACAGGAGAAAACGAGGAAAGCACCATGGAGGCGCTGCTGCTCATGCCAGCGTCGGTGGCGCTTGTGCCTGGGGGAGGCGGTGTCTGATGAGGAAAAAGGGCGGATGCCCAGACATCAAAACAGGCTGAGAGCCAGTTGTATGCCCTGCGGAGAATCCCGGTTCGGTCCCCGGGTGCATGTCATGTGAACCGATGGGCCCTACCGAGGGGCAAGCAGACGGTGGCTCGGTTGCAAACGCGACTGCTTCTTTGCGCACCCCGGCGCTCGACTTGACGGTGTTTGGGGCTCTTTGCAGTTGATTCGCTGTCGGCGCCCACTTCACCAGGGAGGTGTGTTGCCCAGACCCAATCAGCCCAACAACCGGTACGCCAAGAATCAGCAACCACAGCACAACCACCACAACAGCCAAAGCCGAGGGTGTCCGGTCCGATCGGCAGTGGTCAGCCGATCGTTGTTGCACTGGTGATTCTGTTGCCGCCCGAACGGCCAGCAACCGTTCATCGGAGGGGGACATTTACCAACTTTAGTGCCTCGTTTTTCCACCAAGGCAAACCGCTTGCCAACTCCCTGATCATTTAGGGGGTATAGATCGACTGCACCAGCTGCACACCAGTCGATAAGCTCCAAAGGCTGCCGGTGTGGGCCTGTCGCGCTTATTGGCCCTGCAGCGCATGGCGCACCATCAGCGCGGCCAGCAGCCACATGGTGAGGCCAATCAGGCCATCCAGAATTTGCCAGGCTTTGGGGCGGGCAAACCACGGGGCGAGCCAACGGGCCCCAAACCCAAGGGCGCCAAACCACAGGGCACTGGCAATGCTGGCGCCCGCCACAAACCAGATTTGCAGGGGTGCCGGTTGTTGGGCGCCCATGCTGCCCACCAGCAGAACGGTGTCCAGGTAAACATGCGGGTTCAGCAGTGTGAAAGCGGCCGCCTGGGCCACGGCCGCGCCACGGCTGAGCGCCTCGCCACCCGGGGCGGCTTGCAGGCGGTCAACCTGGCGCAGGCGCTGCAACGCCTTCCATCCGTACCAGGCCAGAAACGCTGCGCCCGCCAAGGCCAGTGCCCAGGCCAGTTGGGGGCGGTCGCCCAACGCCTGCGCCATGCCAAACACCCCCGCGGTGATGAGCAGGGCATCTGAAACGGCACAGAACAGCACCACACTGGCCACGTGCTCACGCCGCAGGCCCTGCCGCAGCACAAAGGCGTTTTGTGCCCCAATGGCCACGATGAGGCCGAGGCTGATCACCAGCCCCTGCACAAAGACGGGTCCAGCGGATGAGACGGTGGTGAGTGCGGAAGTGGCAGCGGGGTTCATGCCCGTAGCTTGCCATCAAGTGGTGCGCAAAACCGGCTATATGTTTTGAGGTTGTTCTGCGCCCAGTTCTGCGGTGGCCTGTCGCAGCACCGAGGCAGCGGCCGTCAGGGCCAGCACCCCCATGACGGCCGCCACCGCCAGGTCGGGCCAGCCCGTTCCGGTGCCAAACACCCCAAGAGCGGCGCCCAGCACCGCCAAGTTGCCGAGTGCGTCGTTGCGGCTGCACAGCCACACCGAGCGCATGTTGGCGTCGCCCTCGCGCCAGGCGTACAGCATGCCGGCCACCGCGACGTTGGCCACCAGCGCCAGCGTGCCGATCACGCCCATGGTGAGGGGCTCGGGCACCGTGCCCGTGCCCACCGACCACAGCGCGCGGCCCAGCACAAACACGCCAAATGCGCCCATTGAAAAGCCCTTGGCCCAGGCGGCCCGCGCCCGCCAGACCGGCGCCATGCCCAGCACCAGCAGCGACACGCCGTAGTTGACCGCATCGCCAAAGAAATCCACCGCGTCGGCCAGCAGGGAGACGGATTGCGCGTACAGGCCCCCCGCCAGCTCCACCCCAAACAGGGCGGCGTTGATGAGCAGCGCCGCCCACAGCACCCGGCGGTAACGCGGGTCGGTGGGCGCTTGAGTGGCGGGCGTGCAGCCGTGGTGGCAAGGGGTGGGGTTCATGCGGTGGGCTCCGTGGGTGGGGCTCGGAAGATTGAGCCATTCGGTGCATTGGAAACCCTGAAGCCGCTTGAGGGTCAAGCGCTGCACGGAAGTTGCTGCAAGGGCGGTGCTGCAAGGTGGGGTTCAGGCCCGCGCCATTCGCTTTTTTTGGGCCCATTCGTTTGTTTTTCTGCGCGGCAATCGGCTGTTGTGGCCGTTCGTCCAGAATGGAGGCACCGGACAAAGGGATTCAAAAGGTGGGTCATGCAAATCGGTGAACTGGCCCGGGCCACCCAGACCCGGGTGGAAACCATCCGCCATTACGAGCGCGAGGGCCTGCTGCCTGCGCCGCCGCGCAGCGGGGGCAACTACCGCCTGTACGACGTTTGGCATGTGGACCGGCTGGTGTTTGTGCGCCACTGCCGTTCGCTGGACATGACGCTGGACGAAATCCGCCAACTGTTGCGCATCAAGGACGACCCGGCCGCAGACTGCGGGGCCGTCAATGTTGTTCTGGATGCTCACTTGCGCCATGTGGCACAGCGCATCAGCGAATTGCGGCACATGGCCGATCAGTTGAAAGTGTTGCGCCGCCAGTGCGCTGGTGGCCAGGAATCTGCAGATTGCAACATCCTGAACGGTTTGAAGGAGCCGGTCAATTCAATCAGCCGTTGAACTGCTCTGTCCAGTCCGACCGTTCGACCGCCTTCAGCGTGCCCAGGTGCTTGAGTCGCCATCGGGCACCAGACGCAGTTGGTTGTTGACCGCGTTTACACCAGCCATCGTCCGCACGCATCGGGTGGCACCGTCTTTTTGGTATTGCCACTGAACGCTGCCCGTGAGTGATGCGCAACCGTCCCGCAGCGTCGCACAGACCCGGTCTGGACGAATGGCGTATCCATCGTGCATGGCCCATCTTGCCGCTGCCTCGAAGGCTTCACCGGAAAGGACCGGCGTGGTCGCCATTGAAAGGGTGGGAGCAGCTCCGCCAGCGCGGACCAGCAAGCATGGGGTGGATTTCATGAACGAGTTCTCCAGAATGGGTAAGGTTCGACGTGTGCCCCTGGTTTTCAGCGGCTTTCTAAGCGTGGCGTAGGTGCCAAGTCGTGTCCGTTCGGTAATGAACAAAGACGCCGTGTCGTCAGATGCCCCAGGAGTTTTTTTCCGATGGCTCGCTGGAGAAACTGAAGCCTGCAATACAAGCGGCGACAGCCATGGTTTTGGGGGTCACGTGGTGGCCGATGTGGGCGCTTTGCTGGCTGCCCACGCATAAAGGGAGACGAAAATCATCATGTCGAACAACGCACCAAAGAACAGATAAAGCACCGGCATGAACACGACCGAGAAGTGCTGGAGCAAGACGAGGTGCACCATGGCTTTCTGCGGCACCATTAACAAGAAGAATGCCCAAATCAATGAGGTGTGAAGCAGCTTGACACCAAACCGCAGACGCAGTGCGTAGTAGCCCAGTGCCATGAGGACGGGCATGACCATCATCAGGGTGTAGCCGGTGTCAAGCATGTTCACCACATGATTCAGAACGCTGTAAGGAAACGGACCGGGCATAAACAGAAAGTACAGCAGCGACAGCGCCTGCACGGCGCACACCATCCGTATGAGGTACTTGATCGGCAACCAGTGCCCGCGCATAAAAAATGTTGCCGTCCACGCAACTGCGGTGAGCCCTGTGCCGAACCAGATGCCGTTTGATACGGAGAACCCGGTGGTGGTGGCTTGCCAGATCAGAACCTCTGACGCACCGGATGCGTCGGCGCTGGAAACCGTCAGCGGAAGATTTAGCCAAGCCGCCCACCACAGGATGTAGGTCCGCCAGAACGAGTCCACCCATTCGCGTGCCAGTACCAATGCCGTCATCAGCAATACGGGCATGGCCACCATTTCAATCAGGAGGCTGGGGTGAAGTGCGACATGCCCAATCGCTCGATGCGGTTTGGTGGCCGACTGAGCACTTGGGGATTTCGCCAGTAAGTGCCGTGCGCGTTTGAACGCCAGTTGGCGCGCGTCTGCATGGACGGCGGCCAGACGGCTTGCTGTGGAGTCGGGCATGTTCGGTGATCGAGGTTATTGAAAGTCATGGAAGAAGGTGATCGAAAGCCCGTTCCGACGGTAGTACGGATTTCGGTATCGCTCGATCTGCCACTGCATTCCGCTGTTCGCGTTGACCCAATGTCTCCAAGTGAAGGCGAGTTGTTGGCTCTTGAAGTTCACCAAAAGCGTCTGAATTCCAGTGGACTGGTAGCCTTCACCGCCCCAGCCGTATCGAACCGTGTAAACGTCCTCACGGTTGCGGCCTTGCGTGACCGCAACGAAGCGCTGCACGCTCTTGATGGATCCTGGATTGCTTCGGTTGACTCGAACGCCCCCCTCCACGATCCACGGCTGTTCGAAGTACCAGACCCCACCCAGGTTCAAGGTGCGGTCGGTGTGCCCATCTGGAGCCTCGTAGTGTCCCCAACCCACGGATGTCACCAGGTTTTTGTCGGCCCGCCATTTTCTGAACGCCGTGACGTCCACACGCACTTTGGGCAGGTAGAACGCCCCATCTCCAACGCTGATCGCCCCGCTGAAGTAGTCATTTGGGCTCAGGGTGACGGTATCGCCAAGTCCAATCAGTCGCCCTGACTGACCAAACTCTCGGAAGCTCGACAGTTCGGCTTGCCACACGTGGTCAGCCTTGCTGTAGCGGGCATTCAGCTTGACGTTTTGCCACTGGCCGTAGCCATTGCTCAGCCGATCCCCGCCCATGGTGATCGACACACTGCGATCCGCAGGCACTTGAACGGATTCGACAGGCTGATCGGTGCCAACTGGCCCAGCCGCATGTAAAGAAGGGTGAAAAAAAAGCGTCAGCAAAAGGACGGCAGCAGCCGCCTTCCCCACAATGGTGCAGGTCGTCACATGGCGTGAGCGTTTCATGGGGCGAGTCCAGTTAGCGGCCATTCAGCATCCGGGCCGAGACAAACGGGCGTGCCAGCTTGTCTCGAGTCTGCTTTGGGAACGGCACCACCCGCAGGCCAGATTTCCTCGATGGCGCTTCTGCCTCCTCAATACCCGTCAACACCGTGACGATTCGCCTGGCGGCGTGCCCGTCCCCAAAGGGGCTGGTCTCCAGTTGCATCGAGGCATACGTGCCTGGGTTGTTGAGCAGCCTGGCGGCGCCCTGGCGGATGGCCTTCACCCGCGTGCCGACCAAGACCGCCCCGCCCATTTCGACCAGCTCCTGTCGCTCGGTGCTTTGCCTTGCGATCAACACAGGCTTTCCGAAGGCGGAGGCTTCTTCCTGTATTCCACCCGAGTCGGTTAGCGTGAAGTGGCATCGCATCAGCAGCCCAATCAAGGCCGGGTAGTCCAGCGGCTCCGTCAGGCAAATGCGTTCTGCAATGCTTTCATTCAGGCCCTCCAGAACGGACCGGACATCGGCCTGCACGCTTGGGTTGGGGTGCAGGGGCCATACCGCAACCACGTCCGGATGATCGGACAGCGTCAATGCCAGCGCATGGGCGATGTTTCTAATGGGCTGCCCCCAGTTTTCTCGGCGGTGGGCGGTAACGAGCACGAGGCGTCTGGTCGGGTACTTTTCTATAAAGCGGTGCAGCGCTGCGGGGTAGGTGGTCATCACGTCAAAGCTGTTTTCGACGATGCGTTTGCTGGTCCACAGCGCGGAGTCGATCACGGTGTTGCCAACTTCCAGAATGGCTTGTGTCGCCACACCCTCTGCTCTCAGGTTGCCGCTGCACTGACGCGTGGGCGTGAAATGCCATCGAGCCAAGCGTCCAATCAGTTCTCGATTTTTCTCCTCCGGAAACGGCTCATGCTGCGCGGTTCTAAGACCGGCTTCGATGTGAGCCACCGGCACGTCCTGAAAATAGCCAACCAGTGCCCCCATCAGTGCCGAGCTGGTGTCGCCCTGGACCATCAGTACATCTGGGGCAAGCTCGCGCATTGCGTTCTCTATCCCTCCCATTAGTGCGGCGCAAAGGTGTCCCAACGATGAGGAATCCTTGCGAAGATCGATGCGGACATCCGGGGGCATTTCAAAGAACCTGTACAAGGCGTCTGCCATGCTTCCGTGCTGGCCGGTGTGCAGCACTCGAACGACTTTCCCCTGCTCCTTGAGTTGTCGGTATACCGGTGCGACCTTGATGATCTCTGGCCGAGTGCCAATGCAGGCCAGATAGGTTTTGGGAGACATGTTCGGACTTTCTTGGTTGTGATTGGGCCAGGGCTTTACTTGCCCAGAAGGGATGGATGAAAGCCAGCGCCCATTACCCGCAGGGCATGTCAGGACCTGCCGCTGGAACGCGCCTGTGCAGCAGCACCTGAAGCGTGACTTCGTCGGTCACGATCCAGTGCGAAGTGCCCCGTGCGCTGGCGGTTTCTCGCATCCAGCAACCTGCAGACTGCAGGTCTTTGAACTTCAATGCGATGAGGGCCACCAGTCCCCAAGAGAAGTCTGTTTTCGCCTGCGCCAGCCATGCCGTGCGGTGCCGCTTCATCCACTGCCGGTAGTGCGTCAGCGCATGGGTGTGCTTGATCTGAAAGTCGAAGAGCAGCGGATAGACCTGGGTCACGTGGGTTGGGTAGAACGTCTCGTTCGTCCATTTCTGCTCGGGCTGTGTGGAAACCAGGAAGCGGCCAGAAGGCCCATCCCAAAACACCTGGAGAATGGATTGCGCCAATGGATCCGAAGTGGTTGCTTGTGCAGGGCAACCGGTGACACAGGCGGGTCGGTAAGACCAGACTTCGAGGTTGTCCATCAACAACCCGTGTTGGTAAACGGGCGAGACCAGGTAGACCCCTCGCGAAGGATCGATCAATGCAGCCAGGGCTCTGCTGCTGGCCCGGTGGCTTTCAGACCATCTTGGAGTGTGTGCCAAGTCACTTGGCATGGTCTCAAGAAGGCGCAACCAAAGTGCCATCAAGGCGTCGTCAGCGTCTGCCGTCTTGCAGGGTGCCCATACAGGGCCGGCGCGGCAAAATCGATCGAAGGTGGCGTCTGGCTTTTGCCGTTGGATCAACCATTGCGCCCATGGTTTGGCATATGGCGATACGTCCAGTCCAAACTCATGGGCCAGAAGCAACGCTTGCAGTCCGAAATATGGGTCTACCGTGTCGCCCATCCGCTGAACACTGATGGCGCCGTCCCCGCCCGCATATCCAGTCAAGTCCAGTGGGCCCATTGGCAGGGCTGCATGGACAGCCGTCGCTATGGATGTCGCAGCCAGCAGGGCCCAAGTG
>JACCDH011767097.1_pt1 | contig 10156 bp, 6 predicted proteins | sample 7442481 | NCBI WGS metagenome assembly JACCDH01 (sample SAMN15323433, study PRJNA562643) | freshwater metagenome | isolation source: river surface water | place: USA:Blue River Watershed | collected 2017-08-15
CCTTCTGCTACTTCTTCTGAAATTTCTATATTCAACTGGTTGTTGGGTTGCTGTTCCATACATGAATTTTGAGTGCCAAAAGTAGGGCTTAAAAACCTGATTTCCATATTCAAATAGAAAGGGGCCCGTAAGAATACAGGCCCCCCATGAGAATTAAAACTGAGAATGAAAAACTAACTATTTATCCCACCATACTTTCGCATCCTGAGAGTTGGTGTTAAACAACGCTGCAGCAGCGGCATAATTGGTTGGGTTATATAAAGGTTCGTTTGGTCCATAAGGAATTCTTCTTGGAATTGCTTTACCAGCACCTGGAGCAGGAGTTAATACAGGGAAACCTGTTCTTCTCCACTCAGACCATCCTTGTAAACCGTCTGGGTAATATGCTAACCAGCGCTGCTCTCCAATTTTAGCATTGTCTGCTGCAGTTCCATCTAAAGCAACTGAAGGCTGTGCTAAATAAGCAGTGATTGCTCCTGCATTGGTAATACCCCATCTGTTCATTTCTGCAGTTACACCGTTGTTGTACATGGTGGCTGCATTTTCAGTGGTCCATCCTAATTTAGCAGCTTCTGCTCTTGCCAAAAACATTTGACCAGCAGAAATCAAGCTCAAAGGCATGGTTTGAGGCGTTGCAGTATATCCGAAGATAAATGCAAATGTAGGGTTGGTAGTTTGCCATGCTAACGCATCAGCTCTGGTTAAACCATAAGGGAAGCCCTTCGTGTTGTTACCAAACATACCAATACGAGGATCACCTAAAGCAGTTAACTTATCAGTAACTGTTGCACTAACTGCATAGTCAAAACGTTGCGTAATTACATAGTAATTGTAAACAGGGTTTTGATAGTTACCACCTGGATAAACGATGCTCGCATTATCTGCATTCGCATCAATTACACCAGCAGCAACTGCTGCAGCAAATTCAGCTCTTCCTAGTGTAGGATTTGCCTTAGACATACGCAATGATAAAGTTGCAATCAAAGAGTTTGCAAACTTTTTCCATTTTGTAGTATTACCACCGTACATGATATCACCTTGAACAGCTGCACCAGTAGTAAACTGAGCATTTGCTGCTTTTAACTCAGCAATTAATGCTGGGTAAATGGTCTCTTGCTTATCATAAGGAATGGTACCATTGCCTTTTAAAGCTTGAGTGTAAGGGATATCACCGTAAGAATCGGTTAACACAGAAAACCAATATGCTTTTAAAATTCTTGCAATCGCGATTTGATTCGCATTTGCACCAAATTCAGCAGCTGCTGCTGCAGTACCTGGATCAGTATTGGTATTGATGATATTTTGTAAATCGTACATAGGTCCTGCATAGAAACCATCCCAGTTTTGGGTAGGGGTTGCATAGCGAGAGATATCTGTGTACTGGGTTTCAGACATATACTGCGCGTATAATCCCGCAGTTGTGTTGATACCATTTCCCCAAACGTTACCGCCAATTCCAGCTAGTACGTTGGTTAATAATGCTGAAGTAATAGGAACGGTTGTTGCATTTGGATTTCGGTTGATATCACCGAATTCATTAATGCCCTTGCTACAACCTACCATTAGTGTGGCACAAACCCCTAACGACAGCACTGCTTTTTTTATATTCATACTTTTCATGATAATTGTTTTAGGGTTTTAGAATGATACCTTAACGTTAAATCCAATTGTTCTTGCACCAGGCATTTGACCATCTTCCCCTTGTACACCACTTATTTCAGATGGGTCAAAGTTCTTAGAGTCTCTGAAGATGAAGAATAAGTTGCGAGCAGTTAAAGCAACTGAAGCACCTTGAATTGATTTACCAAACTTCCCTAGTTTTTGAGTTGGGATAGAATAACCTATGCTTAACTCACGCAATTTTGCATAAGACAATTTGTGAACGAATGGTTCAGCAATTTGCTGGTAGTAAAACTGGTGGAAATAATCATAAGCATCTACATAAATATCAACTGGAGTTCTTCCGTCTCTTGCATCAACACCAGTTACACGAACACCACCGCCTGCAGAAACTGCATCACGAATTGGATTTCCTTTGTCGTTCAAACCACCGGTTTTGTCTAACAATCCAGAGAAAGTTCCCCACTGCTCAGATAGAGAGAAGAAACGTCCACCAAACTGGTAGTCGAAAGTTAAACCAACATTGAAGTTTTTATAACTAAAGAAGTTTTGTAAACCTCCAGTTAATCTTGGTACAACTGTACCCCAATCTTTAGTTGCATCACGCTGATACCAACCTAAACCTCCGCTGAAACCATTGGTAGTAATTAATGGTTGGCCATCTGCATTACGCGCGATACCACCACCTCTTAACATACCCCACTGCTCACCCACAAAGTGGAAAGCACGTGCAAAACGAGTTCCGAAAGAACCACCTGCTAAAGTATAACTGGTTAATCCTGGAGCCAATGCTTTTACTTTGTTGTCTAACAAGTAAGCAACAGTAGTATTCACAGTCCAGTTAAAGTCTTTCTTCTTCATTAAGTCTACACCCAATTCAACTTCAATACCTGAACGGCTAACCCATGCAGCATTGATGGTTTGAGAAGTGAAACCAGAAACGCCAGAAACAGACACACCTAAAGGCTCGTCTTTGTTTTCTTCGCTATAGTAAGTTGCATTCAAACGAACTTTGTTCTTAGCAAAACGTAAGTCTACCCCTGCTTCCCAAGTGGTAGTTAATGCACCACGTAAGTTAGCATCAGGAGATCCATCAGGAGTTCCCATTAAGAAGTTAGTACCCCATAATAATGGGTTAACTGAGTAGTTCAAGTTTAAAGCATAAGGGTTTAAAGACTTAGGCTTCTTACCCCATGATCCAAACACTTTACCAAAGTTTAACCAAGGCAATGCAGACTTAGTAAACTCAGAGAACACAAATGAAGTTCCCAAAGATGGAGACAACAATGAGTTGTTAGAGCTAGGTAAAGTAGAGAACCAGTCGTTACGTACAGCCCATGTTAAGCTTAAGTACTTTCTGAATTCTACGTCTCCAAAAGCAAACAAAGAATTCGCTTCTTGATCTGATCTAGAGTTTGAAATACCTGGAGTTGTTTTAGAGTTAGCAATAGCGTATAAACCAGGAACGTTTAATCCGTTATTGGTATTCATTGCTACTGCTCTGTTACGAATTTTCAACTTATTAGCACCCACGTTAGCAGCTACTACGAAATCTCCAAAAGTATTGTTATAGCTCATGATACCTTCAAAGTTCCATTCGTTGTTGATGGTATTGCTTGTGCTGTAAGCAGCTAATACACCAGTTTGTCCACCAGAAGACTGAAGAATATTTGGTGTAATATTCTCTACGTTTCCGTTGAATTGATCTTTACGGATGCTACCCTTGAACTTTAAGTTTTTAGAAAACTTAACAGTTAAGTTGATATCTCCATATAAACGATCACGACGCTGTTTCAAGTCGATGTTCTCGAAATAAGTATAAGGATTGTACCAGTAGTTACCAGCCCAAACGCTGTTTTGAGGTGCAGCTGCACTCCAAGAACCTGGGTTTCTACGGAAGTTCCAAGAAGGAATAGTTCCTATTGGAGTTCTGATAGAAGACAATTCTTTTAAGATATTAATATCCAAATCTCTGTGGAACCACTGGCTAAAGTTACCAGATGAGTTGTTCGCATATCCATCGTTAAAATCTCCGCTGATGGTTTGGTTGGTGTAAGTTAAGTTAGCACCAATGGTAAAAATGCTTCCTAAATCCATAGAGAAGTTGGCATTCAAATTATGTCTTAAAGACTTTGAATTAGGCAACATACCCTTGATATTCTGGTTGGTATAAGATACTCTTAAGCTTTGACCAGCGCCATTGCTTTGAGAGAAACTTACGTTGGTATTAGCAGTAACACCAGTGTTCCAGAAATCTCTAGCGTTATTTGGTTGAGCAGTAAAGCTGGCAGTTTTTCCTGATCTAGAATGACCTGGAATAAATGCATACCAAGGAATATACTCAGAACCATCAATTTTTGGTCCCCAAGAAGCATCATCGGTAAAGTCGCGGTAACGCTTACCATTCAATGCTTGCCATTCTGCTGGCATAGTTGGGTTATAAGTAAAAGTTAACCAACCACCATCACCACCACCATAATCATTTTGGTAGTTAGGCATGAAAGCAGCTTTGTCAAAAGTAGTAGACTGATTTACTTCAACACCAATTCCTTTTCCTGTTTTACCTTTCTTAGTAGTAACAATGATTGCACCGTTACCAGCACGGCTACCGAATAATGCAGTAGCGTTCGCACCTTTTAAAACAGTGATATCAGCTACATCATCTGGGTTAATATCGAAAGAGTTAGTGATGGTACCATCTACTACATAGATTGCACCTTGGTCGTTCAAAGAACCACCACCTCTAATACGAAGGAAACCTTGATCATTTAGTTTTGCAGAAGACTGACCTCTAAATTGTACACCCGCAACTTTACCCGCTAATGCGTTGTTCAAGTTTGGCTGACGAATAACGTTCAGTTGTTCTGAGTTAATTACTTGAGAACTAAAAGGAGTTGTTCTCTGTGATTTTTTAACGCCGAATGCGCTAGTTACAAAAACCTCTTCTAGCTCTCCAGCTAAAGTGGCTATTTTAACATTTTGGAATCCAGTTGTTGCTGCGAACTCAAAAGGCTCATGGCCTACGGCAGTTACCACAACTAGAGATCCTTGCTTCACTTTAAAGCTGAATTTACCCAGCTCATCGGCACGAGTGATGTTTTTTGTGCCTTTTTCCTGCACGGTTGCGTTAGGCACCGGACCGCGATCATCGGTCACCTGCCCCTGCACGAGGACTGTTTGAGCGAAGGTTGTTATAGTACACAACAACGCAAACGCCAACAGTGTCAGACTTTTTCTCATGTGTTAAGTTTTAGTTTTACAAAAATTGTTAAAGATTTTAACAATAACGCTAATGTAGGAAAATTTCTAATACTACCATCTATATAAATTATCTTTTTTTTAATATCATAAATTCCCCTATGGAATGCGATTTTTTTACCATTCAGCCTTATTTGTGGTAATTTCGCGCCATGTTAGTACTAGATGGCAAGCTGGCTGCGGCCGCTGTAAAAGAAATTTTAAAGGCAGAAACTGCCGAATTAGTGAAAAAAGGCAAACCTGCCCCACACCTTGCAGCTATTTTGGTTGGAAATAATGGTGCCAGCGAAACTTATGTTGCTAGTAAAGTGAAAAACTGTGAAGAAACAGGTTTTCAGTCTACTTTAATTAGACTGGACGCCCAAACGGAGGAAGCCACCCTATTAGCGACCATCCAATCCCTCAATAACAATCCTGATATTGATGGAATATTGGTACAATTGCCCTTACCCAAACATATTAGTGAAGAAAAAGTAATCGAAACCATTGATCCAAGAAAAGATGTAGACGGCTTTCATCCTAGCAATATTGGACGTTTGGTACAAGGTTTACCCACTTTTATACCTGCAACCCCTTATGGTATCTTATTATTATTGGAACACTATAATATAACAACCAAAGGAAAACATGCAGTGGTGATTGGAAGAAGCAATATCGTTGGAAGACCAATGAGCATATTATTAAGTAGCAATATTCCTCAAGGAAACTGTACCGTTACCCTTTGCCATTCTCATACCCCTAATTTAAAAGAGCTCTGTTTACAGGCAGATATCGTGGTTGCGGCATTAGGTAAACCAGAGTTTGTGACTGCAGACATGGTAAAAGAAGGCGCAGTGATTATAGATGTGGGTATTACTCGTGTAGATGATGCAACAGCTAAAAAAGGTTTTAGAATAAAGGGAGATGTGCTGTATCAGGATGTAGCCCCTAAAGCAAGTGCCATTACGCCTGTTCCGGGAGGTGTTGGCTTGATGACGATTGCGGGCTTACTCAAAAACACTTTACAGGCTTACCAAAATAATAGAGGATAATGCATTCAGCCGTTGATACCATCACAGCATTGCCAGTAATGGAAGCCTTTTATACGCTTCAAGGCGAAGGTGCCCACCAAGGCAGGGCTGCTTATTTTATTCGATTGGGTGGTTGTGATGTAGGCTGTGTATGGTGTGATGTTAAAGATAGTTGGGATGCTTCCAAACACCCCATGGTATCCATTGAAGAAATCGTTTCAAAAGCGCATTCACACCCAGGAAGATTGGCGGTTGTAACAGGTGGAGAACCATTGATGCACCAGTTGGATGCATTAACCAATGCATTGCATGATGCAGGTTTTGAAACCAATATAGAAACTTCAGGTTCTTCTCCTTTAAGTGGACATTGGGATTGGATTTGTTTGTCTCCCAAAAAATTTAAAGCACCCTTGGATGAAGTCATCGAGAAAGCAAATGAATTAAAAGTAGTGGTATTCAATAAACATGATTTTGAATGGGCTGAAAAATATGCCGCTTTAGTAAATCCTAATTGCAAATTATACCTTCAACCTGAATGGGATAAAGCCACAGAAATGACTCCACTGATTTTAAATTATATCCAAACCAATCCACAATGGAGGCTGAGTTTACAAGTACATAAGTATTTGAATATCCCTTGATCGTTTGAGCGCCTTTGTCATTTGAATGTCAAAAAGATTTTGTTGAATTGGGTTCTACAGTTTGATGACAATTAACCCTTTGTTATCCATCAACTTTGCAATCACAAATCGTGGGTATGACAAAGTGGATTTTGCTTACAGTTGTTTCATGTTGTTTGAATGCTCCTGCTTTTTCTCAACAACAAGACACTTTATCTGGAAACGGCGCTATTACTGTTTTTACTGCAACCAAAACGGAAAGATTGCTCAGCAATATTGCAGTACCTGTTCAAATCATTTCCCAAAAAACCATTCAACAAGCAGGGTCTTTGCGTTTGTCTGATATTTTAGCTGAACAAACTGGTTTGTTCATGACCAATGGCTTTGGAACAGGGGTAAGCATGCAAGGTCTTAACCCAGACTATACATTAATATTAATTGACGGAGAGCCCTTAATTGGAAGAACCAGTGGGGTTTTAGATTTAAAGCGTATAACGGTTGGTAATATCAAACAGATTGAAATTGTTAGAGGCCCTTCCTCTAGCTTATATGGTAGTGAAGCAATGGCTGGTGTAATCAATATCATTACGGATAAGTCTAGAAAAAATACGTTGGGAGTTAGCACCAGATACGGCACTTACAATACCGCTGATATTAGTTTGAAAGGATCTTTCAGAACCAACAGAATCAATTACCAAGGCTTCAGTAATTTTTATAGAACAGACGGATTTAGTATTAGACCCAATAGCAGAGAAAGAAGTGTAGCGCCCATTGAAAGATTTACGCAACAGCACAACTTGGGATATCGCTTAAATGATCGAACCAACCTAAGTTTGAATATTAGACATAACAGTGAAACAATCAAAAACAATATCACTGTAATCAACAATGGTAATTCAATTAACTCTATTGGAGTAGAAAAAAATAAAGACCTCAATGCAACTTTACAATTATCACATCAATTTAATCAGCAAGTAAAAAACACGACTCGCTTATATGGTACAACTTTTCAATCTTCTCAAGAACTGATTTCAGATAATGGGGTTCCTTATTTAGATGAATTCAAACAGCAGTTTGCTAGAATAGAAAACCAAACAGATATTCATGCAAGCAAAAATTTGGAATTCAATATTGGTGGTGGTTATATTCATGAAACAGCCAATAGTACCCGTTACGATAAAAGTACCAATATCAAAACCAATCGCATTGGTTATGGATATATTCAATCTGAATGGAGAGCACTCAATCAACTCACTTTAATTGGTGGTGCCCGTTACGACCACAACGAATTATTTGCGGCCGCATTTAGTCCTAAGCTGGCTTTACAATATAAACTCAACAAAAATTTTTCTTTGAAAGCCAGTATTGGAAGGGGTTTCAAAGCGCCTGACTTTAGACAACTCTATTTAAATTTTACCAACACAGCAGCGGGTAGTTACAGTGTTTTTGGTTCAGTGGAAGCACAAAAAATCATCAACGAACTCAATCGAATAGGTCAAATCAGTAGTTTAGAACCTTCTTTTTATCAACTCAGTAATTTACAACCAGAATTTTCCACGGGCTTCAATTTGGGTGCTAGTTTTCAAAACGAACAATGGCATATTACCACCAATCTATTTAGAAACAATATTGAAAATTTAATTGACAGCAGACTGGTTGCTTACAAAACAGGTGGTGCACAAATATTTAGTTACCTCAATGTAAAAAATGCTTTTACACAAGGAATAGAAACGGATATCAAATATCGATACAATCAACAGTGGTCATTTTCAGCAGGGTATCAGTTTTTACTAACTGGAGATCAGGCAGAAATTAATGCCATCAATGATGGAAAAGTTTTTACCAGAGATCAAAATGGGTTTAGCAGAAAAATGGACCGTAGCGAATACGTGGGACTACCCAATCGCAGCAAGCATATGGCCAATTTGAAATTGCAATACGATCACCAAAACTTTTTTGCCAATACCCGTGCCGTGTATAGAAGTCGTTGGGCTACCACCGATACGGATGGGAATGGAATTTTCAACACCAACGACGCTTTTGCAAAAGGATATATTCAATTGAATATGGCTGCAGGACATAGTTGGAATAATGGCCTTTCTGTTCAAACAGGTATAGACAATTTATTGAACTATACCGATGTGTTAAACCTTCCCAATTTACCTGGTAGAACTTTTTATATAAGTGTATCCTATAATTTTTTAAATAAAAACCCTAAATAATGAGCAAGATGAAAAAGATGATTTTAGTGTTAGGAATGGCAGTTAGCTTAGTAGCCTGTTCTAAAGATGAGAACGGTAGCACCAATGCAGTAGTTGAAACCATTACAGTGAACAACTTACCAGCCGATACCATTATTGGTATTACGCCTGGCGCACCTCCTACTGGTGGTTTTCCTTATGGTGCTGGTCGTTACACTTTTTACAGTTTAGAAACCAATAAAATTGTTCCTGCTTCAGATAGTGCTAGCAATAAATGGGACCTTGCTTTCAAAGGAACCACCATTGCTACCAATAGTGGAAACAGTGGACCAGGTGGTGCAGGCGCATTCGTATTTGTAGGATTATTCAACGATTTAAAAACCATTCCTACAGACTCTAGCTTTAGAATTGACAATGCACCTGCTGCATTTGCCATCCCTACTGGAAGCAATAGAGGTTGGTATGTATACGATGGCATTAATCAGTTGGTTACTCCAATTCCTGGTCGCGTTTTAGTAGTGAGAACTGCCTCTGGTAAATACGCCAAAGTAGAAATTCTGAATTACTATAAAGGAGGGACCACTCCAGCAACTACCGCTTCTGATGCAATTAAATTGACTACTCAACGTTATTATACATTCCGTTATAGTTTTCAACCCAATGGAACCAAAACATTCTAATTCGAATACATTTTAAAATCCTTTATCCGAACCCGGCCTTGTGCCGGGTTTTTTTGTAGGATATTTTTAACAACAATGGGTTGCTATTTTCACGAACTTGTTGGCAATGAAAAAAGGGGTATTATTTCTATGTACATTAATGGGTTTTTCGGTCATATATGCGCAGCAATATGATCCAGAAAAAATAAATAAGAAAGCATTAGCCCTATACGATAAAGCCATTGATTTATTAAAAGAGGATGAATATAAAACGGCTGTTCCACTCCTTTTAGATTGCATTAAAACCGATACCAATTTTGTAGATGCATATCTTTCTTTAGCAGGCGTATTGGGCGAATTAAAGCAGTACAAACGGTCCATACAAATGTATGAGTTGGGCAGAGCAAAAGACCCCATTTATTTTAAACCCTATTATCTTCCTTATTCAATTAACCTTGCTGGTAATGGAAATTTTGAAGCAGCACTGGCTGCGGTTAATTTGTTTTTAGACAATCCAAAACTCAACGACAAAAGCATCAGAAGTGCAGCTTATAGAAAAAAGACCTACCAATTTGCTTTAGACTATGCGGCAAAAAACAAGGAACTATCCAGTTATTATTTTGCTCCAGAAAACTTAGGCGATAGTGTTAACTCTGCTTTTTCTGAATACTATCCTTCCGTTACTGTAACCGATAGTTTAGTGGTATTTACCCGCAGAGGAAAATTCATGCGGGAAGATTTTTTTTCGAGCACCATACAGGCTAAACAATTTTCAAAAGCAGTTCCCA
>JACCDH010170687.1_pt1 | contig 10154 bp, 9 predicted proteins | sample 7442481 | NCBI WGS metagenome assembly JACCDH01 (sample SAMN15323433, study PRJNA562643) | freshwater metagenome | isolation source: river surface water | place: USA:Blue River Watershed | collected 2017-08-15
CCCACACGAAAGGCCCTTCGGTGGTGGGCGTTGACGTGGGTGGCACCCTCACCGATTTGTTTGTGCTCGATGAACGCCACGCCACCGCACGCATTGTGAAAGTGCCTTCTACCCGTGGCGAAGAATCGCGCGGCTTCATGAATGGTGTGTTGCGGGTGGATGAATCGCAAAGCCAGAGCGAGGCACCCGCTGCCAATTTGGCCACCATCGTGCATGGCACCACCGTGGGCACCAATGCATTGTTGGAACGCAAAGTGGCACGCACCGGCATCATCACCACACGTGGCTTTCGCGATGTGCTTGAAATGCGCCGCCGTGACCGTCCCCAAACATGGGGCTTGCGTGGTAGCTTCACGCCTGTGGTGCCACGTGATTTAAGGCTTGAGGTGGATGAACGTGTGTTGGCCGATGGCACCTTGCACACGGCGGTTGATGTGCAGCAATTGCAGCAACAAGCCAAGGCGTTGTTGGCAGCAGGTTGCGAAGCGGTGTGCGTGTTTTTCATCAATGCCTATGCCAACCCTGTAAACGAGCAACAAGCTGTGGCAGCGGTGCGTGCGGTGTGGCCCAACCCGTACGTGACTTCTGCCACCGAAGTGTTGCCAGAAATTCGTGAGTTCGAACGCTGCTCAACTGCCACCCTGAATGCATCTTTGCAACCGGTGGTGGGCAGTTACTTGTCTAAGCTAGAAGGTGATTTACGCGAACAAGGTTTTGTGGGTGAACTGCTGATCGTGCAAAGCAACGGTGGTGTGATGTCGCGCGAAACCGCGTGTGATGTGCCCATTCGCACTGCGCTCTCGGGCCCTGCAGCTGGCGTGATTGCTTGCGCTGCGGTGGCACGTGCTTCGGGCTTTCCCAATGTCATCACAGGTGACATGGGTGGCACTTCGTTTGATGTGTCGTTGGTGGCCAACGGTGAAGCTGCGCTGGCTGCGCAAACATCGATCGAATTTGGTTTGGTGGTGCGTTCGCCCATGATTCAAATTGAAACCATCGGTGCGGGTGGTGGTTCAATTGCGTCAGTCGACGCCAGTGGCATGTTGCAAGTGGGCCCTGAGTCTGCGGGCAGCATTCCGGGGCCTGCGTGCTACGGCCGAGGCAACACACGTCCTACCGTCACCGATGCCAATGTGTTGTTGGGTCGCATTGCCGCAGACCGTCCTTTGGGCGGTGGCCTGTTGCAAGCACTCGATGCCAACCTCTCTAAAGCTGCGATTCAAGACCATGTGGCCACGCCCTTGGGGCTCGATGTGTTGCAAGCTGCTGAAGCCATTTTGACGGTGGCCAACGCCAAGATGGCTGGTGCCATTCGTGTGGTGTCGATCGAGCGGGGCCATGACCCGCGTCAATTCGCTTACATGCCTTTTGGCGGTGGTGGTGGTTTGCATGTTTGCGCCATGATGCGCGAGGTGGGTGTGACCACCGGCATCGTGCCGCGTTACCCCGGTGTGACGTCTGCGCTAGGGTGCGTCATGGCTGACATGCGACATGATGCGGTGCAGACCTTGAACAAGGCGTTGAACGAACTAGATTTAGACCAACTCAACAGCAAGCTGCAAAGCTTGGCCACGTCATGCCAGCAACGTTTGGATTCTGCGGGTGTGCAGTTTGAATCGGTGCAAGAAGTGGTGGCGCTCGACATGTTGTACATGGGGCAAACACACACCTTGCAAGTGGCCTTGCCAGTGGGTGACATCACACGCGATGGCATTCAAACCGCATTTGAGTCCGCTTACGCCGCTGCGTTTGGGCGTGTGCTCAAAGGCTTGGTGATTCGTGTGATGAACCTGCGTTATGCACGCATTGGTGTGCGTCCTAAATTTGATTTGTCTGTGCTGGCACCCACCGGTGCGGGCAGCATGCAAGCCTTGGGCGTTCAACGTGTGTTCCATGCAGGCCAATGGTGTGAAGCGCAACGCTATGCGCGACTGGACTTGCCTGTAGGTGCGGTCATTCATGGCCCCGCTATTTTGGAACAGACCGACACCACCGTTTGGTTAGAACCCGTCTTCACAGCCAGAGTCGATACCTTGGGCAACTTGTTGGTTGAAAAGGAATTGGCATGACAGCACCACACACACAACGCATCGGTTTGATGATCGTTGATTTGCAAAACGATTTCCTGGCCGCAGACGGTGCCTATGCGCGTGGCAAAACCGTCAGCGCCGAAGCCTTGTTGTTGCCAGAACGTGTGGCCAAAGTGGCGCAGGCTGTGAAAAAGCACCAAGGCTTGGTCACCGCCAGTTTGTTCACCTTGTGGCCCGATGCCAAAGGCGATCCCATGATTTCGTCGCACCTGTTGGAGCGTCGCCCCTTTTTAAGCAAAGGCGACTTTGCGCCCGGTAGCCGCGGTCAAGCCAATGTCGATGCCATTGCACCTCTTGTGGATGTGCAAGTTTTCAAAGTGGCTTACTCTGCTTTTTTTAACACCCAACTCGATTGGGTGTTGCGTCGTGCTGGCATTGACACACTTGCTGTGTGTGGCATCGTGACCAACGGAGGCGTGGCCAGCACCGTGCGTGATGCCCATATGCGTGACTACCACACCATTGTGCTCAGCGACGGTTGTGCGGCATTCAGTTCCACCGCGCACAACGCCGCCTTGACCGACATGGGCAGCGTGGCCGATGTCATGACCTGCCAACAATTCATCGCCAGTTTGTGATGTCTGCGCAAGTATGTGATGCATCGCAACTACAGGCCTCCGCGCATGTGCCGGTGGTCATTGTGGGAGGGGGCGCATGTGGTTTGACCGCTGCCTTGGCATTGCATCGCTTAGGTGTTGAATGTGTGGTGCTCGAACGCGATGCAACACCCTCAGGTTCCACCGCCTTGTCCTCAGGCTTTGTGCCAGCGCCATGCACCCACATACAAAAAGCAAAAGGTGTGGTGGACAGTCCCGCACAGTTTGCCAGCGACATACAAGCCAAAGCCAAAGGCACCGCGTCGCCTGCCTTGGTGCAAGCTTATAGCCAAGTCATTGGGCCAGCACTCGACGCGCTGGCCGATGCACATGGTATTGCCTGGGAATTGCTCGACAATTTTTTGTACCCCGGTCACAGCGTGCATCGCATGCATGCTGTGCCTGAACGGACCGGGGCAGGTTTGATGCAACGTTTGCAAGTGGCCTGTGACGCAGCGGGCGTGATGTTGCTCACAGAGGCCAAAGTGACCGAGCTGTGGGCTGATGCGCAACACAAACTCCACGGCGTGGGCTACACACGACCCGATGGTTCGATAGACCGGTTGCATTGCGATGCCGTCATCTTGGCGTGCAATGGTTTTGGTGGCAACACCGAACTGGTGAAGCAACTGTTGCCAGAGATGGCCCAAGCCATTTATGCCGGCCATGTGGGCAATGACGGCAGCGCCATTCAATGGGCACAACAACTGGGGGCACGCACCGCTGATTTAGGTGGCTACCAAGGCCATGGCTCGTGGGCCATGCCGCAAGGTGCGTTGATCACCTGGGCTTTGATGATGGAAGGTGGCGTGCAAATCAATGCGAACGGTCAACGTTTTCATGATGAAACGCAAGGCTACTCTGAAGCCGCCGTGCAAGTGTTAGCACAACCCAACGGCGCAGCGTGGAATGTGTTCGACGGCCCCTTGCTCGAACTCGCGCAAACCTTTCCAGATTTTTGTGACGCACAAAGTGCAGGCGCCGTGAAAACATTTGACGATGTCGCGGCTTTGGCGCACCACATCGGTTGCGACCTTGCAACACTCGAACACACCTTGCAGCAGATACAACCCGGCGTATGTGCAAAAACAGGCCGCGTGTTTCAACGTGCATTGCAATTTCCCTTGCATGCCGTACGTGTCACCGGTGCCTTGTTTCATACACAAGGTGGTCTCGACATCAATGCGCATTGTCAAGTCTTGGGCAACGATGAACAGCCGTTACCCAACTTGTTGGCAGCAGGCGGTGCCGCACGTGGCGTGTCGGGCAATGCGGTGTGGGGCTACTTGTCAGGCAATGGTTTGTTGAGTGCCATTGCGGGCGGACATATCGCTGCGCACACTGCTGCACATATTTTTGCGCAAATCACAACACAAGGATGAACATGACTCATTTAAAACAGCGTTTGCAACAGTCGCAACCTTTGTTGGCGCCAGGTGTGTATGACGCACTCAGTGCCCTGGTGGCGCAGCAGTCTGGTTTTGAAGCCTTGTATTTGTCGGGCGCATCGATCGCCTACACACGTTTGGGTCGCTCTGACATTGGGTTGACCACCGCCACCGAGGTGGCACAAACTTTGGCGCACATCACCGATCGGGTGAACTTGCCTGTCATTGTTGATGCTGACACCGGTTTCGGGAACGCCTTGAACACCCAGCGCACCGTGCGTGAGTTTGAACGCGCAGGCGCTGCCATGATTCAACTCGAAGACCAAACCTTTCCTAAACGATGTGGTCACCTCGATGGCAAAGGTGTGATACCGGTGCAAGAAATGGTGGGCAAATTGCACGCGGCATTAGACGCCAGACACAACGCTCACACATTGATCCTGGCGCGCACCGATGCGCTGGCAGTAGAAGGCATTGACGCAGCGCTGGAGCGTGCCGAGGCTTATCTCGCCTGTGGAGTCGACGCTTTGTTCATCGAAGCCTTACGAACCCCCGAGCAAATGCAGCAAGCATGCGAACGGTTTGCACATCGCATTCCACTACTTGCCAACATGGTGGAGGGCGGTAAGACGCCCATTCAAAGTGCCAGTGAACTGGGCCAAGTGGGTTTCAAAATCGTGATCTTTCCCGGCGGTACCGCACGTGCGGTGGTGCACACCTTGCAGGGCTATTTCGCCAGTTTGCACCAACACCAAACCACGGCACCGTGGCAAAGCCGCATGCTCGATTTTGATGGCTTGAACGATGTCATTGAAACCCAACACCTGTTGGCGACTGGCAAGAAGTACGCGTGAATCTCCCTTGATTTTTCAAGCGCGCATTGATTTATGAAATGGTCCGCAGTCTTTCTCTTTGCTACCTGCGTTGCGCAAGCGCAAACAGTGTTGCCTTCACAAGCTCAATCAGCTGCTTCGTTGGGAGATCGTGTGCGACTTGATGACCTCAAGGGTCTTTACATCGACAAAACCGAAGTCACCATCGCACAATTTGCGCGTTATGCCAAAGCTACAGGTGTGCAAACCCGTGCAGAAAAAGAGGGCGGTGGTTTTGAATACGTTGCAGGTTGGCAACGTCGTGCAGGATGGACTTGGCAGCGCCCCGACGGTGTAACACCCAACAGTCAAGACTTGCCAGCAGTGCACGTCACGTACGCTGAAGCGCAGGCCTACTGTCAATGGGCGCAAGGTCGTTTACCCACTGCCAGCGAATGGCAGCGTGCTGCCTTCACGGAGTTACGGCGCGAACCACCCGCACCTTGGGTGCGCGGCAAAACCTACCCTTGGCCCACGGGCGAAAGCCCACGAGGTGCCAACACCAGCGACCCCGATCCATGGCCGCGTGCCGCACCTGTGACGCAAACCAAAGCGGGCGTCAATGGCCTGCACGACATGGGCGCCAATGTGTGGGAGTGGGCCGCTGACATGCGCGGTGATGAACGCCGCACCATGGGGGGCTCGTGGTGGTATCCCCCCTACCAAATGAAGGCCGATGTCGAAGCGTGGAAGTCAGCAGACTTTTATGCTGTTTACATTGGGTTCAGGTGCGTTTACGAAAAGTAAGGGAGGCAGGGCAAAACAGGTGAAAATGGAGGTCTACGTCAGAAGCGATGTGTATACTGACTAAATTACCACATAACGACGAGACACTCATGCATTTCCTTGTTTCCTTGGCCAGAGTTTGCGCCATCATGGCGGGCATTTTGCTCACCTTCATCACCCTCATGACCTGCACCAGCATCATTGGGCGGGAATTTTTCAGCAACGCCATTTCAGGCGACTTTGAGCTTTCAGGTGCCGCCACCGGTGCCGCGATTGCGATGTTCATGCCTTGGTGCCAAGCCAAGCGCGGCAACATCATTGTTGACTTCTTCACCACCAAATGTTCTGACGCTGCCAATGGTGTGATGGACCGTTTGGGTGCTGCCATTTTGTCGGTGTGCTTTGCTTTGTTGGCATGGCGCACGGCCATGGGGGGCTTGAGTGCTTACACCGCCAACTCAGGCACCATGATCTTGGGCTTTCCTGAATGGATTGTTTACGCGTGCATGGCGCCACCGTTTGTATTGACCAGCCTGATTGCGTTGGGCCAGGTGTTTGTTGGCTTTGACGAGTCGTTGGGAGAAACAGCATGAGTAGTTTGCAAGCCGTTGTGGCTATTTTCGGCATCATGTTGGTGCTCATGGCTGTGCGTGTGCCCATTGCTGTGTCGCTGTGTGTGGCCGGGGCGTTTGGTTACATCAGCCAAACGGGTTGGATGCCCTTTGCCAACTTTTTAAACAACCAAGCGTTTGCGCGTTTTGCCAGCTACGACTTGTCGGTCATCCCGCTGTTCATCTTGATGGGGCATTTCGCCACACAAGGTGGCATCAGCAAGGCCTTGTTTGATTTCGCTGCAGGTGTGATGGGCCGCTTCAAAGGTGGCTTGGCCATGGCCGCTGTATTGGCCTGTGCTGCTTTTGGCGCCATTTGTGGTTCTTCGGTAGCTACTGCGGCCACCATCACCGGTGTGGCGTTGCCTGAGCTCAAGCGTCATGGTTACTCTGGTCGTTTGGCCACGGGTACCTTGGCCGCTTCTGGCACCTTGGGCATTTTGATTCCACCGTCGGTGCCCTTGGTGATTTATGCCATCTTGACTGAGCAAAACATTGCCAAACTTTTTGCTGCAGCCATGGTGCCCGGCATCATTGCCATGTTGGGTTACATGATTGCCATCGCCATTTATGTGCGCGTGGTGCCTGGCCATGCGCCAGAGGTTGATGACGATGTGACCCGTTTGTCCTTTGAATCTTTCAAAGGCGTGGCACCTATCTTGGCGATTTTTGTGATCGTGTTTGGTGGCATTTACGCCGGTATGTTCACCCCCACCGAGGGCGCTGCGGTCGGTGCCGCCAGCACGTTCTTGGCGTCGTTGTTCAAAGGTGAAATCACCTGGCCCAAGTTCAAAGAATGTTTTTACGCCACCGCCGACAGCTCGGCCATGATCTTCTTGATCTTTATCGGGGCTGACTTGATGAACGGCGCGCTAGCCTTGTCGCAAGCCTCTGCTTTGTTGTCTGATTTTGTGACCCATCTTGGTTGGACGCCGCTGTGGATTGTGGCGGGCATCTTGGTGTTCTATGTGTTCTTGGGCGCCGTGATGGACGAGTTGTCCATGATCTTGCTCACCATTCCTATCTTCTTCCCCATCGTCATTGGTTTGGACTTTGGCATGCCCAAAGAATCGGTCGCCATTTGGTTTGGCATTCTGGTGCTGATGGTGGTGGAGTTCGGTTTGTTGGCCCCACCGGTTGGGTTGAATGTGTATGTGGTTAACGGCATGGCCAAAGACATTCCGATTGCCGAAAGCTACCGTGGTGTCATGCCCTTCTTGATCAGCGACACCTTGCGCACCTTGTTGTTGCTGTTCTTCCCTGGTGTGTGCTTGTGGTTGGTGGCATTGATCACCTAGGTTAACGGGTTGTAACGACAGACATAAAAAAAGGAGGCCTAGGACTCCTTTTTTATTTGCCAGCGAGTGACCTCACAGCCACCCGCTGAACTCCCAAAATTATTTGGTGTATTTGGCAATCAAGCCCTGCGCTTCGTGAACCAGGTTAGAACCGTTGAAGCCTTTCTTGTCCATGTCCGAAATCCACTCCAAACTCAAACCTGCAGAAGCACGCTTCCAGTTGTCGAGTTCGGTTTTTGGAATGATGGTGATGGTGTGACCACCCGCCACCATTTTGGCTTTGCCGGGCACGTCATTACCAGCTTGCAGTCCACCCAACGTAGCAGACAACTCGCGGCCAGAGTTTTTGTCGATCACTTTCTTCAAATCAGCAGGCAGTGAGTCGTACTTCTTCTGGTTCATGGGAACCACAAACACCGTGGTGTACAAGGCATTTTCGCTACGGTCTGTTTCGGCGGTGTAACGGGCCAGTTCGTCGATCTTCAACACTTGTGCCACTTCGTAAGGAATCACCGCGCCGTCAATCACGCCTTTAGACAACGCATCTGGCACGGCGGGCACTGGCATACCCACGGGTGTGGCGCCCATGCTTCCCAACAACTTGGTGGTCAAGCGTGTAGGGCCACGCAACTTCAGGCCTTTGATGTCGGCCATGGTTTTGATTTGTTTCTTGGATGTGAAGATGTTTCCAGGACCGTGCACGTGCATGGCCAACACCTTGACGTCTTTGAATTCGTCTTTGGCAAACTTTTCGTAATAATCCCAAGCAGCGCGGCTGGTGGCCTCGGCATTGGTCATCATGAAGGGCAATTCAAACACTTCCATTTTGGGGAAGCGACCGGCGGTGTAGCCAGGCAAAGTCCACACCACGTCAGCCACACCATCGCGCGCTTGATCGTAGAGCTGTGGGGGGGTGCCACCCAACTGCATGGCTGGGTAGATTTGGCATTGCAAACGATTTTTCGAATCTTTGGCGATGCTGTCACACCAGCCCTTGAGCATGGTGGTGTGCTGAATGGATGTGGGGCCCAAGAAGTGGTGCACTTTGAGGGTGATCACGTCTTGTGCGTGCACAGCAGCGCTGGCGCCCAGAATGGCGGCGGCAATGGCTGCACGTTTAAAAACTTTTTGCATTAAGGCTCTCCAAGTAAAAAAATCAACTTGAAGATATTAATCCGACCGAGCGGTCGGTTAATTAAGGGAAAACCCCCCAAGCAAGCTTAAACAATGTCAATTTGGTGCAGGGTGAACTGCTGCGTCTTGGCGTCTGCAAAGTAATGTTGCAGGGTTTCTTTGACCGTGCGAAAGGCAATCTCGTCCCAAGGTATTTCGTCTTCCGCAAACAAGCGGGCTTCCATGGTTTCGTGACCGGGGTTGAAAGTGTCGCTGGTCAGGCGGGCGCGGTAAAAGAAATGCACTTGCCCCACGCGCACCACGTTCATCATGCTGAACAGCTCTTGCAACTCGAACTGCGCCCCAGCTTCTTCGGTGGTTTCGCGCGCCGCGCCTTGGGCCACGGTTTCACCCAGTTCCATGAAACCTGCGGGCAAGGTCCATTTGCCCAAACGAGGCTCGATGTTGCGTTTGCACAGCAACACTTTGTGGTCCCACACCGGCACCGTGCCCACCACGTTCAAAGGGTTTTCATAATGAATGGTGTGACACACCGTGCAAACCGCACGTTCTTTGGTGTCGCCATCGTCGGGCAGGCGATAGGCTACTGCTGCACCGCAGGCTTTGCAATGTTGAATTTTGGGGCGGTGCAACATCTCAGTTCAAACCACTTTGACTTTGAGCTCGCCCAAGCCAGCCACAGCGCCCACCATGGTGTCGCCGGGCACCACAGCGGCCACGCCTTCAGGTGTGCCTGTGAAAATCAAATCACCGGCTTGCAGCTCCCAAGCGGCTGACAAATGTTCAATGGTTTCAGCAATGTTCCAAATCAGTTTGTTGACATTGCTGCGTTGGCGGTCAGTACCGTTGACTTGCACATACAACTCGGCATTCACCACATCACCCGCTTGATCAGCGGGGGTGATGGGCCCCATGGGGGCACTGTGGTCAAAGCCTTTGCCAATGCACCAAGGGCGACCTTGTTTTTTCATCTCGCCTTGCAAATCGCGACGCGTCATGTCCAGACCCACGGCGTAACCGTAAATGTGGCTGAAGGCATCGGCGGCCTTGATGTTTTTGCCGCCTTTGCCAATGGCCACCACCAACTCAATCTCATGGTGTAAATTTTTTGTCAGAGGCGGGTAGGGCATGGTGCCGGTTTCACCTGGATTTACCAGAACCAATGTGTCGGTCGGTTTGATAAAGAAGAACGGTGGTTCACGCCCTGTGAAACCCATTTCTTTGGCGTGCTCTTCGTAGTTTCGGCCCACGCAATAAATGCGGTGAACTGGAAAACGTTCGGCTTTGCCAACCACGGGCACAGAGATGGGGGCGGGTGGGGGGAAGGTGTAGCTCATGAAGATCTCTTCAATATGGATTGGGTTGTGATGAGTAATGGGAGATAAAAAATATTTATGTCGAGTGAAAGCTCGGGAGACAAAACTTTATTTGGACTTTGC
>JACCDH010694946.1_pt1 | contig 10154 bp, 13 predicted proteins | sample 7442481 | NCBI WGS metagenome assembly JACCDH01 (sample SAMN15323433, study PRJNA562643) | freshwater metagenome | isolation source: river surface water | place: USA:Blue River Watershed | collected 2017-08-15
CTGATTACCCAAAAACGGATGTACCTTATTTAAGAAGATGGACGCAAGATATTAACAGATACGCATTAAACTACAACTATTTTGACGTTTCATTAGCCCCATTAGTTGAGTCCCATTTTAATTCATGCAAATCACAATTAAAGGTGATTGAAGCTGGGTTCCATAAAAAAGCATTAATTGCTAGTGAAGCTATGCCATATACATTAGATTTGGTTTCAGCTGTTGATGAAGGTAAATTCATTGAAAAAGGTAACGCATTGTTAGTGTCACCTAGAAAAAACCATAAAGATTGGTCTAAACACATGAAAAGATTAATTGACAACCCATCAATGATCGAAGATTTAGGTAATAGATTATACGAAACAGTTAAAGACAAATATTCATTAAAAAATGTTTGTGCTGACCGCGTTCAATTTTTAAAATCGATTGTAAACAAATAGTTTTTGGTTTTTTGAAAAAATATGGTTATATTAGATTATAACATTAAAATTAAAAAATTATGTATTATTTAGTTACTATCGGTTACGAAACCGAACAAATGGACAGAGAGGGAAACCCTAGAATCAAAAAAGTGAAGTATGTACTTCAAGCAGAATCTGTTGAAGAGGCTACAATTGTGGCTAGTAAATACAGATCTGGTGATATCAGGGGGAGTGAGAGTTTAAGTATAGTTAAAATGCCAATTGAATGTGTAATAGACGCGAAGAACACGCCGGAATATTACAAGTAAAATGATTTCGAAAGAAAAGATCGAAAAAAACAAAAACAAGTTTCTTGAGGTTAACGAAACTTATGGTATTTTTACAAAAGAGTTAGAAGAGTTTCTGGGTGATGATTTTTATCATTGCCCAGCTTCTCCTTCTCTCGATTTATACGGGGCATACCCCGGAGGGTTATTAGATCATTTATTAAAAGTTTGTAAGTACGCTCTTTACATAAATGATGTTTTACCAGAAAGAATTAGATTAGATAAAAATAAAATCATAAAAACGGTTTTCATCTCACAAATAGGAAAAGTTTTCTTATTTAAGCCAAATGAAAGCGAATGGCATAGAATAAATCAGGGTAAAATGTACACATATCAAACAGAAGGTATTGTGGCAATGAAACCAGGTGAAAGAAGCGCCTATTACGCTCTAAAATATGGTTGTAATCTAACAGAAGATGAATATCAATCAATAATAAACATGGATAAAGATTCTGATGATAAAATGGCTAAGTGGCATTCATCAATGTTATCTCAGATATTAAAACATGGCTTTGAACTAGCATTAATTGAAGAAAAATATGGAAGCAAACAATAACAATTTTTTGAACATCCTAGAAAAATTAAAAGAATATGAATCTTTGTTATCTAAAGATGATAACGCAGATTTGGATGAAGCATTGGTGAATGAAATTAATCAGACATTGGATCAGTTAAACGATGAAGTTTATAGCGCACAAGCTAAAGAATTTTCATCGTTTTTTGTTAAGTTCATAAACAAATCAACAAACCAAGATCCTAAGTTTGCATATGAAGGTGATAGTGGATTTGATTTAAGAGCTGACATTGAGGAGGACATAGTTTTAGAACCATTTAAACGTGTATTAGTACCAACTGGATTGTATTTTGAACTTGTAAAAGGTATTGAAATACAAGTTAGACCTAGAAGTGGTTTAGCTATAAAACACGGAATTACGGTATTAAATAGCCCAGGCACTGTTGATAGTCATTATAGGGGGGAAGTAAAAGTGCCGTTAATTAATTTAGGTGAAGAGCCTTATTTAATTCAAAAAGGTGACAGAATCGCTCAGGGTGTTGTTATGCCAGTATTTGGTGAGGGTAAAATAGAATTAGTTAAAACCGACCAAATAAATGAGACCCCTAGAGGTGAGGGTGGTTTTAATTCTAGTGGAATTAAGTGATATTTATAAGGGTGATAATAACCGTCAAATTTAAAAATTAAAGTTTTGATAAAATCGAAAAATAAAGCCGCCGTTTTAGAAGAAAGAAAAACACCACATAAGCAAAGAATTAGAGAGTTAATTAAGAAACCTAAAGAGAAATTTTTAACACAATCACAAGAAGATTATTGGAGAATATTAGGTGAAAATCAAATAACATTATGTTTTGGTCCGGCTGGGGTTGGTAAGTCTTATATAGCAATGAAAAGAGCTATTGATTTACTTCATGATGAAGATAACAAATATGAAAAAATAATAATTGTTAGACCAGCAGTTGAAGCTGAAGAAAAACTTGGTTCATTACCAGGTGGTTTAGAAGAAAAATTAGATCCATACATTTACCCATCATATTATCTTTTAAATAAGATAATTGGAAAAGAAGCTAGAGAGCGAATGAAGGATGAAGGTTATATTGAAGTTGCAGCATTAGCATATATGCGTGGATGGAATGTTGATAACACTATTTTAGTTTTTGAAGAAGCTCAAAACGCCACACCGGCACAAATTAAATTATTATTAACACGTATTGGTTTTAATTCTAAGTTTTTCTTATCAGGTGATCTTGAACAATCTGATAAATTTAAAGACAAAACCAAAACAGGTTTATATGATGCTAAAAAAAGATTAGAAGGGGTTAGAGGTATTGGTATTTTTGAATTTGGAAATCAAGATATCGTTAGAAACCCAATTATTAGCGAAATATTAAACAGATACGAGTAATTACAACTTTACTTTATTCATTTTAAACCCTATCTTTTGAAGTATGAACATTTATATTTCAATTGATGGGGTTTTACGTAATTTCATAAATCGATTTCATTATCATTATGAAAACGCATACATCGATGTCGATGTAGAAGCGAGTGACGATAAGTTTGACTACAAAGTGGTTGAACCCATAACTAACTTAGATCTATCTGATCATTTTATTTTTCAATCAAAAGAACAACGAGAATATTTTCAATACATTGAGTACCCAATGGAACTTTATGGACATTCTCCGGTGAGTTATACTAATGTATATAATGAACTAAATAAGTTCGTATATGATTATAAAGATCATAATGTAACTGTTGTTGGTTTAGATGAATTAGGTAAAGCAAGACCGGCGACATTGTTCTTTTTATCCAGAAGTGGATTTATGGTAAACAATATCAAATTTGTTTTAAGTAAGGATTTAAAAAAAGAATGGAAAAAAGTGGATGTATGGATATCCGATTCAAAACTTGTATTAGACACAAAACCAAAAAATAAAGAATTTATACTATTTGAAACGCCCTATAATAAATTCTTTACTTATGAGAAAAAAATTAATAAATTAAGTGATATAAGCATTAATGAAAAAAATGTATTAATCAATAAAAAAGAACAAAAACTATTAGATGGCGGATTTTTACAATAAAAATTATTACATAGACATCGACGGAATGATCGATAAATGTAGAACGGGAGGAACTCTTCAAGACGAGGACGGAAAAGACGTCATGGAAATAAATGTGTTCAAATATGAACTTTTAAAAATGATGATCGACCGAGTTTTAAATGAGATTGACGATATTGATGATGACGATGTGTTATCATCTTTAAAACCAAGCCAGAGTTCAATATCATTTAACTTGGCATTTAACACCCTAATTCAATACGGTATAATAAACGAAGAAACATAAAAAAATGAGTGAAAAATTAAAAAACATCGAAAAATTACAAGATGCCCTTTCTAGATTAGAAGCTAAAGAAAATAAAATTTATTTCTTATGCTATGATACTAGAGGAGCAGCTAAAGCTTCAGTAAAGCACATATATGATATGGCACTATTCCTTAAAGAAGCGGGAATGGATAGTAAGATATTAGTTGAAGACAATAACTATGTTGGCGTGTCTAGTTGGTTAGATGAAAAATATAGTCAACTTCCTATTATCTCAATAAAAGATGACAAAGTGGAAATGTCGATTGATGATGTGTTGGTTATCCCTGAACAATATTCGAATGTTTTACAACAATTAGCGAATATTAGATGTACTAAAATTATGTTAGTACAACAAAAAGAATACATGTATGATTCTTTACCAATTGGTAGTCGTTGGAGTGATTATGGTATTGAAAAAGCCATTACAACAACTAACGCAGCTAAAAAATACATTATGGATTATTTTCCAGAATCATTAGTATTTGTTGTTCCTCCGGTTATTGAAGATTATTTTACTAAATCTGAAAAATCAAAAAAACCATACATTGCTATTAGTGTTAGAGATAGAGTTAAACATAGAAAATTGATATCTGAATTTTATTTAAAATATCCGCAATTAAGATGGATTACATTTAAAGACATGGTTCAAATGTCAAATAAAGAATTTGCAAGTTCATTAAAAGAATGCTTTGTTTCTTTATGGTTAGATGATGATAGCACATTTGGTACTTTCCCATTAGAAAGTATGAAATCAGAAGTTCCAGTTATCGGTAAAATCCCATCAACTGAACCAGACTGGTTAACTGAAAATGGTATGTGGACATATGATGAAAACAAGTTAGTTGAATTACTTGGAACATATACTTTAGCTTGGTTAGAAGGTGTTGAAATTACTGAAGAAGTAAAAGACAAAATGAGAGAAACATTAACACCATATGACAAAGAAATAACAAAAAATAATGTTATTAACATATTCGAATCTTTCAACAATAAAAGAGTTGAAACAATAACAAAAGCATTAGATAAATTAAAAGAAGAAGAAATCGCATGAAAAATATAACAGTAATATTACCAGTTCACAAGATTGATGAAGATTATAAAGATATGCTACATTATTCTGTAGAGTCTGTAAAACAATTTTATAATGACGTTAAGTTATTAATTGTTGCGCCAAACAGTTTAAAGAAAGAGTTATCACAAATTGACTTAGGACAAAAGTTAGAAATAGTATATCACTATCATAATGGTGATACGGATTTTTGTTCACAAATAAATGAAGGCGCTAAAAAATGTGAAACAGATTGGTTCTCAATTCTAGAAATTGATGATGAATATCAAAAGATTTGGCTTTCTAGCGTTAATCAGTATATGATTGAAAATCCAGAGGCTGATGTTTTTTTACCAATAGTAAAAGATATTGATGAAAAAGGCACGTTCACAAATTTCACAAATGAATCTGTTTGGGCTTACGGTTTTTCTGAAGTTCAAGGTGAACTAGACAATGAAGTTTTATTAGAATATCAAAGCTATCAAATAAGCGGAGGTTTATATAAAACAAAGAAATTTTTAGATGCTGGTGGGTTAAAAGAAAACATTAAATTAACTTTTGGTTATGAATTGTTATTAAGATTAACACACAATGGCTCTAAAATTATTATCATTCCTAGGATTGGATATAGACACGTAAATTTAAGAGAAGATTCTCTTTTCTGGAAGTATAAAAATGACGAGAAATTAAAATTAAGCGAAAAAGAAGCTAAGTTTTGGATCGACACAGCTAAAAAAGAATTTTTCTTCACCAATAAACGAGAAGTAAATTATAGTGAAGCTTAATGCCAAGAAAACGTACCCAAAAAGTTTATTTTGGGGAGGATCAAGAAAAGGCGGTAGTTAGATACTTAGAAAGTTCAGACGAAGCAGAAAGAAACAAGATATTCAACGAATATTTACGAGAACCCCTAGTGATAATGGTCGAGAGTATTATACGAAGATATAAGCTCTATCGAAAAGATTTTGAATTTGAGGATTTACATACTGATACTATGTCTTTCCTCATAACCAAAATCAACAAATTTGACCATACAAAAAACCATAAAGCGTATTCATATTTTGGAACCATTTGTAAGAATTACTTAATGGGGGCAATCCAAAAGGATACAAAAGACACCAATAGAAGTGTTTCGTATGAAGATATATCTGAAGATATTGAAAGTAGAATTGACTTTTCGTATACCATAGATGATTATCACGTTGATTATTCTGATGTTATTATTGCTCTTACGAACAAATTAGAAGACTTTATTGAAGTAGAGGAATTAACCGACAATGAGAAAAAATTGGGTTATGCTCTTCTAGAGATCTTTAGCAATTTTGAGTCCATTTTTCAAATTGGTGATGGTAATAAATTCAACAAAAACCTAATCCTACTCTCGTTAAGAGAAATGACTTCTTTATCTACGAAGGAAATACGCGTTTCCTTAAAAAGATATAGGAATCTATATGATGGTATATTAGGCGGGTTTTTAGAATAAATCTATTTATAGTTTATGAGACCACCAAGAAAAACATTATCATTAGACACAGACTCGGCTCTGGCTTTGATGCAGGAAATTTACAATGATATCGTGGAGCAGAAAAATACTGCCACACTGATAATGAAAAAGATGCTTTCATTCATGAAGGAATCTGAAGATATGTCCGTTATTGGCCCGGTAATTAAGGAACAACAAAAAATCCTTAATGAGTGTACTGAGAAGAAAATCTCTTTAGTAAAAATACAAAACACTTTAATACAAAAAGGTGCCACATCGGATAAGTTTGCTCCAGGTAAAATGACATTAACTGACGAAGACAGGGAGCTTCTAGAGAAACTTATGGATGATGATAAAGACAAAGGACAAAAATTTGAACTATAATGTATGATTTGAAACAAAAAGAGGCCGAGGTTAAATCTAAATTTAAAGCCATTCAAGTCGCTAATGGTTTAAAAACCGGCGCCCAAAATAATATAAAACAATTTGATGATACTATCGAAAACCTACAAGGTCAGATCGGTAGTACTATTGATGGTTTTACATCAAACGTTAAAAAAAAATTACCTAATACCGAAAACTTATTTGAAAAAATAACGGCCGATTTAGAACAAATTTTACCCAAAAAAAACGGTGAGAGTGTCCTAAGAACAACAACAAGGGATGCAATTAAACGTACATCCGTTCTTATAAAACCGATCTTCTTAGAGAATATTAGAAAACTATTTTTTGCAAATGATAGTGAATTCGGTTGTGGTACACAAACATTAATGCCATATAGTGGATTAACGATTTCACCAAAAGAATTTGACCCCCTTGATATCCTTCAAACAAGTCCTTTTGACAACTTAGGTAAAATATCATACGAAGGTCAACAATCCCCAAGTAAAATAAAGATGAACAGGGTTTTTTATGACACATTCACAACAAGCCCTTATAACTTTGTTTCTGAAGATGAGACTCAATTGTTTCAAATGGACTGGGACGCTGGCATACAGAAGTATCGCGTATCTGGTATAGATACAACAACAGTAACTGTAGATAAATTCATTACAAAATATTATGAATCGATAGAATTCCCAACATTAAGCGATGTAATAAAAAACACGTTTAATTTTGTTTTTCCTATTGGTGATATGGTAACACTTACCCCAGGTGGTAAAAGCAATCCAGAATTTGATAACGCATTAAATAAATTAATTAAAAGCATTAATAGTGTTTTAGGTTATTGTGGTGATACTGATTCTGGATTACAACAAAATCCGGTTAATCAATTTTCAGAAAGAGAAGTTGACATTTTTACGTTTTTTGATTTTGACGATGTTGAAGGTATAGACTTGGATGATGAAAGTAGAAGATTAAATAAAGTATTAAGATTTAGAGATTGTAATAATTTTGATATCCCAATGAATCAAAAGATTGTTGAGGATTTTGCATTTTATGCATCAACAAAAAATGAGGTAGAGATTTATAAAGCATTTGACGATGCCTTAAGTAAAACAGCTAAAGATGCTGCTAGTAAAAATATATCCATACCTTTTCCAAACTTTTTAATTGATCTAAAAAAGGTATCATTAAAGAATTTACCAAAGGCTTTGTTATCTGTTATTATATCACCTAAGTTCTTTTTTCCATTAGTTCTTTTATGGAAAATGTTTAAAGAGGCGTCAATCAATACTTTTGTTAGTGTAAAAACAATAATGAAAAATGTATCTAAATTCCTTTATAACACATTAAAGGATATTTGGAATAAGTTCTTAGAAATATTCTGGAAGTTAGTTAAACCATTAATTGCGACCATTTTAAAAGATTTAATTAAAAGAATAACTAAAAACTCTAAATCTAGATTAAAAACAATTATTCTTGCACTCATTGATCTTATCAGTATGGTGATACCATTTATTGGTATTAAAAGTTGTGAGGACTTCTACAATGCAATATTGCAGGTATTGAATATGATTAGAGTGGGTGTTAATCAAAAAATAAATGGGTTACTATTACAGTTAAGTAAAAGATTACCAGGTTATAGTGAAGATAGAGCGGCCGCAAATGCTGCACAATATCTCGAAGCAAATGGCATACCTACCGGAGATTTATTTGGTCAAGAGAATAATGTAATGACATTTGTGTCATCAATCTTAAAAGGTCACCAAAAAGAAATGGATGAAAATTCATTTGTTCAAGTTAGTTTGGATTATGCTCAAATACCTGTAGCACCATTAGGTGGTGTTGCGGTGATTCCTCCGGGAGTATTAAAAGCACATGGTAAAGTAACATAATATGGAAAAGCAGAAATATATTGATATAGCGAACGATACAGAAAATAGAAGTAATAAAGATCTTGTAGAAGCGAGAGATTTTTTTATTACTGAATTCGACGAACTAAAAACTGTTATTATTGATCTAACCAGAAAATTAGAGGCTGTTGAAGTTTTATATAATAAAATTAATGTTGAATTAAATAAGAGATATAAATGAAAATAATTGATATCGGTATAGTAATTGACAACAAAGACCCAAGAGGCTTTGGTAGAATTAGAGCTAGAAATTCTGAAGAACTTGATAGCACTAGAGCTAATGCCATACCAGTATGGGAACAATGGACAAAAGACGACCCATTTGTATACTCACCATTCTTACCTAACCACATCAACATTATCCCAAAGATCGAGCAAGCAGTTAAAATCATAAGATATGACGATACAAAGGCGTTACAAAACCAAGAATACATCCCTGGGCCATATACCACACCTCATAACTTCTCATATCAAAATGAATTATCTCAATTAACTGAAACATCTTTAGGTCAAAGAGCTGAGAAAACACCAGATATTAAATCATTTACCGGAGATCGTAAAATATATGACGATGGTTACTTAAGACCAGAATCTGTAGGTAGTTTACCTAAAGTTGATGACATTGGTCTTAGTGGTAATTATGGGTCCGATATTATTTTAACAGAACATGGTGTACAACTACGTGCTGGTAAATTAATAGATAAAAGTGGGGCAACAAAAAGACAAAAAGAAGATCTAGAATTATATCCCCTATATTCAAAAAAACATGCTAAGGTATCTCTAAAAAAGTTTCCTAACACGGTAAAATTAGCCACTAAAGTTATAGAGGAAACAACAGTTCCTAGTGTAGATATCAAACACATTTTTGAATATGATTTAGATAGTTTAACAGACCCTACATTGGTAACCTACTACATATATCGAATCGAAAGAAATGAAGGAGATAAGTATAAGTCAGATATCTTCAATGTTAACACTGAATTAAACTCTGAAACATCTAAGTTGATTCATACTGAAACAATAACATTAACTTCAGCAACAACGGAAGCTAAATTACAAGAGGCTTATATTCAAATTAGAGATTTCATTTCAAAATTAGACACGAATAAGTTAATAAATTTAGTACCATCATTAAATGATGAATACCCTCACCCGTTTTATTTTAGACCAAAAAATAATTTAAGATCTAAACCTAATTCATTTTCTTTTTTACAAAACATTACTCATTTAGATAAAATAAATGGTTTTGGGTTTTTATATAGTGAGAGCGCACCAGATGTTCAACCGGTAACCAAGAGTGTTGAATCACCATATTTGAGAAAAGTTAGTGAAGTGGACCAAACATTCGCAGCTTTGACTGCTGATAATATATTATACTTGTCAACAAGCTCACAAGGGGTTGACGGAAAACAGGTAGATTTTGGGGCACTTGACAAATATGAATACACACAGGAAGATTATATTATGCGTATAGTACCTAATACTTTTTCGACGGTAAGAGGTGAAAAGCTAATAGAGATATTGGAATTAATTTCGTTAATATTATTAAATCATGTTCACGGTATAGCTACACCACCGAAGTATTTTGAATCTACAATGGATAATCTAAGAAAATTGATTTCTAGAGCTAGACAAGATATGGTTAATAACTCGATTAGAATAAATTAATATGATATTTATTAAATAAAAAG
>JACCDH011591496.1_pt1 | contig 10154 bp, 12 predicted proteins | sample 7442481 | NCBI WGS metagenome assembly JACCDH01 (sample SAMN15323433, study PRJNA562643) | freshwater metagenome | isolation source: river surface water | place: USA:Blue River Watershed | collected 2017-08-15
AACCTTTTATCGCTCTCATGTTCACTCCTTTTTTTAGCCAACCAATCGTCAAATGAAATAAAAAAAGCCCCAAGGCTATTTACACATTGGGGCTTTTAATTAGTACTTTTATTTCTAAAATGGTGGGCTGGGGTCAATCGAACAAATAAGATTTAGCTTTATCCTACCAATATAGTAATAATAAATAAATTAAAGATACCGCCAAATATACCGTCAAAATTTGTTAGTCAGCAATTTTATATCAAAAAATATTATCTTTTTATTAAGCTTCTACTATCAACTGCTGACGCCTAATAATAAAGTAATCTTGAGAACAGTCAATAAACTCAACCTATTGCAAATAATGTTTATTAGGAAGAGAATTTCTTAATCAAAATTTACACTTAACCACGTTAGTATCCACATGAAATATATTGTTCTAGTAGTTCTTTTTTTATTTCAGCAAACTAGCTTTGCTTTAGATCAACCTAAAAATTTAGCGATTGTGATCGGTAATAGTGATTACAAAAATGTAGGAAAGCTGGAAAACCCTGTAAACGATGCAATATTAATCGCAGATAAACTCAAGAAATTAGGTTTTGAAGTTAAGTTACAGAAAAATGCAGATGAAAATAACTTTAAAAAATTAATCAAAGATATTTCAAGAAACTCTGAAAAATATAACGCTACCTTAGTTTATTTCGCAGGTCATGCGGTTCAACTATCTGGCCAGAATTTTTTGTTATCAACAAATCAAGAAATACCAAATACTGAAGAAGATATAAAAATGTCGGCGATCCTAATGGATGACTTAGTCAATTCCATTAAATCACCCTTCAAAATTATTCTTATGGATGCCTGTAGAGATAATCCTTTAATTCAGACTTCAATGAATACAAAAGCAAGAGGTCTTTTATCTAGAGGCCTTGCTAATCCCTCACAGTCATCTGGTGGCCTGTTTATTGCATATGCAACTGAGTCTGGAAAGGTTGCTTCTGATGGCGCAGGAAAAAATAGTCCATTTGCTATAGCCTTAGCAGAGAATTTAATGAACCAAGAGTCGATTGACGATATGTTCTCTAAAGTAACTAAACAAGTTCTAAAGTTAACAAACGGAACGCAAAGGCCTTTCAAATACGCCTCATTAGAAGAAAAATATTGTTTAGTTGGAAAGTGTTTGGAAGGGACAATAGTTGCCAAGGTGCAACCCAGCCCAATACATGCGGAAATAAAAGAAAATAATTATGAAAAAATCAGAATCAAGCAGGATCTTGTATCAAAGTATGCAGATTGGGTAACTTATGTATACGATACTGACTATATTTATCAATTTTCGCCCCATAGTTTTGAATATGATCCAGTGAAAAACACAGCAAAAGTTCAACAACGACAAACTAAAACTTCAAAAGGACTAGCTCGTTTATTTTCTAAGGTTGAAAATTATTCAATCAACGAAGTTGAATTTGATTGCTCAAAAAACACTTTCAAATTTACTGGGTATGCAAATTTCAATAAAGATGGAGTAATGACTTATGCTCATACCTTTAAATCGGAAGAACAAAAAACTTTAGACATCTCCAAGGGGTCGATTGCTGAGTGGGGAATAATGTCATTTTGTGGTGCAAAAACAGCCTCTTTCAACGCCATCCCATCAAATACGACCTCGGTAGGCCTAGTCCCTGCTGGAACAGATAATTCAGGTAGTTTTTGGTGGAATCAATCTGGGAAAATTAAGTATGGCGAAGGTTATCTTTATGGTGTGCTTTATATACTAAACAAACCTATTGATGAGCCAAAAACTGGTGAAGTGATTGTTTCAAACATAATAATTGGAACAGCAGAATGCTCAAATCCAAATAAAGCAAAGATTCTACAAAAGTTCTTTGTGGATAAAAACTCTAAAATTGTCGGGATAAGTGAATCACCTTCAGAAATACTTTTAGAGCCTAATTCAGCAGGTTACAACATTCTTAAAATGGACTGTGCTCTATGAAAAAACTACTATTTATAGTTAGTTTTTTTTGCCTGAGTTTTGATGCAGCTGCTTTTTATTCGGGCCTTAATTTTGTACCAGATAGTGAGTATGAATCGCTGCCGAAAGCTGAACTTTACAGAGCGTACCTACCTCCACGTGTTGATCTATCAAGTCAAATGCCACCCGTAGGATCCCAAGGTACGGTGGGTGCTTGTGTGGGTTGGAGTCTTGTATATTCCATTAGAAGTTATTATGCACAAACTAGTTTTAGCCCTTCATTTATGTACGACAATCTGGTTGAAGGTGACTGCAATAAAGGCTTAAGTTTTCCCCTAGCTCTTTCATTTCTGAGGGATGTTGGGGCAGTAAGAATTTCAGATTACCCTATAAAAGTTGATAACTGCAGCCCGAATTCAAACTCATCCTTGCTTGTGCCCTCTGCAGTTAATTTCAAAATTAAGAATTGGAAAACAATTAAACCTTCACAAATAGAATCTATTAAAGGTAGCTTGTATCGTGGGAATCCAGTAGCTGTTGGCATGATAATTGGTAGCGACTTTCATCTCTATACAGGCGGAATATACAAAAATACCCAAGTATCAGAACCTTCAGGCGGACATGCAATGGTAATTGTCGGTTATGACGATCGCATTAAAGCATTTAAATTAATGAACTCATGGGGCCCAACCTGGGGAGAAGATGGATTTGGCTGGATTTCTTATGATGTATTAAAGAGCAAAGCTAAGGAGCTATATATAATTGGAACAGATAATTTAGTTCCACAACCCAAACCACAACCCAAACCACAACCACAACCACAACCCAAACCACAACATGTTGAAAAGATTGTTACCCAACAAGATGTGGATGATCTTATTTATGAAATAAATAACTCTGTTGAGTGCTCAAAAATAATAGGTCAACTTACTGGAAAAAAATTAACTTTGGACGGGGTTGTTCAAAAAACAGATGACCTAGAAGTTATTGAAAGAAGAATAAATGAGCAGTTTAAAGAGATAAATATAACCAATCATATTAAAATTAGGGCCTGGCCAACTTGTGAGGCATTAATCACCCTTTCTGATATGTCCAAAGGAATTAAGTCTGAAGTTAAGTTTCAGCCAAGCAAAAATATTTATAAAGTTGGAGAAATTCTGAAGGGCACTATCAATGTTCCGAATAAAGGGTTTCTCTCTGTATTTTATTTGCAAGCAAATGGAACGGCCGTGCCTATCGTATTAGAGAAGAAAATATCTCAACAAAATAAAATAAATATTGACTCTTTAAATCCAGAATTCATTTTAAAAATAAGCCCTCCTGTTGGATCAGAGGCCATAATTATGGTCCTAACCAAAAAACAAAATGTCATGAATGAAATATCTAAAATTGTCTCTGATAGAGAATTTCTCTCTAACATCAGAGGGATTTTACAAGAAGCTAAGAATGACAATATATTGGAGTCAATAGGTATAACCTATTTGAGAACAGAACAATGAATAAAATAGTTTTATTAATCATGTACATCTTCCTTTCTGCATCATCTAACGCAGAAGAGATAATGAATGCAGAAGAGATTGTAGAAAAACTTTCATTACATCCAAAAAATAGAGGCTTAGTTCTTGAAAAAAAAGTTTCAGCTGCTCCAACTTTAACGTTTAACAATATATTGTTTGATTATGACTCTTACCGTTTGAATCAAAGCTCATATCCGGTTTTAAATGAAATAGGTAAGGCACTTTCCAGTAACGACCTAAATAACAATAAGTTTGAAATTATTGGTCATACCGATTCGAAGGGTGATGAAATTTATAATCAAAAGCTATCTACGAAACGAGCCCATGCAGTTGTGAATTATTTAGTAACTAATTATGGCATTTCATCCATTAACATGATCGCAGTCGGTAAAGGCAAAAGCTCTCCATTAAAAGATATGGATTCTGCAGACTCAAGAAATAGAAGGGTAGAAATACGCAATATAACAAACAAAGAATAATTATTTTTTAACTCGAAATTTATATATTCCTCGTACCTTTGCAAGAAGGGTATCGAGAGCACCCCCAGAAATAGTTACCAGCATTTCTTCCCCTTCTAGCCAATCTTCTAACCATTGAGCTTCCACATCTTGGACAAGTGACTGATGTATGTGAAGTTCTTGCTGGCTGATAATTAGATTTAGAACTTACACTAGTAGTAATCGTAGATGAACTTAATTGCTGTGTCGGCAATTTCAATCCTAAATACTCCAAATCCAACTTAGCCTGCAATCTTTGAACATTAACCATATTGATTAATGGATCTTCAATTAGTGCATTTGAATGAACTTTACCAACCATTGCCCTTAGATTTCGTTCTCCAATAAGCAATTTTTGTCGTAAAGTTGCCAACTGATTTTGTGAACCCAGTCGGATTCTAGCGATTTCCTGCCTGTCTCTGTCAGTTTCGTTTGGCTGATAAACGAATCGCTTCTCTAAAACTTTTCTCCAATCAAGAAGAGGCTTAGAATTTGTTGCCCCAAATCCTGGAACTCTCAAAATCTTGGCTGACGTTAAATCTGCCGCAGTATCAATTCCATACGATGCAAGCTGAGTGATTTTTGCAGGTCCGACTCCTTTCACATTTGCCCTAGCAATGTAAAAAGAATCTAAATATGCATAAAGTTGTTTTTCACGGCGTTCATTTCTATATTTTTGAATTAGTCCTTGCTCAATATATCCTACCTTTTTATAAGCCTCTTTTGCATCTTCCAGCTCTTTTTTTAGATCAAGATAATTTTGAACACCGGTTCTCTTCTTCCATAAATCCAGTTCAGTAATCCAGCGCCTATCAGCCAATAAGTATGCATCATTAAACTGTTTTGCATTTACTCTCTTACTCTCATCAGACTTACTAAATGACCAAAAAATTAGGGGTATCCATAAGATGAATGCATATGGAAATAAGAAAAAGGCGCCAATGCCAACGACACCCCAGAAGATAGAATTAAATTCAGGGGACTTTGTTTTCTCTTTCTCAGCTGCCGGAGATGGTATAAGGTTCAAAACCTTAAGTTTTGGTGAAATATCACTGGATAAATTTAGAGATTCAATCTTTTTCCAAATATCCTCAAGATTGAAGTTAGCAACACCTAAATCGCCTGCTATTTTTATAGAATCGATAGTTTGATATGGTGGTAAGAAAAGAACCGTACCCAATAAAGATTCCATTTCACACCACGGGCATTCCGATGCATCTTTAGGAATAAAATGAAGAGGATTGTCGCCACAGGCAACTAGCGAAGCCTCTAAGGCCTCTAAAGTTGTTATCCATTCCTCTGCAGATGGTCTTAGTTTGTTGCCATGATTCAGAAAAGCCTGCTCAAAATAATCTGCTATCGTTTGTGAAAAATCTGCAACAGATGGAGTACCTGGCGGCTGGTCCATTCCAACATTAGTTGTTCCTGCGTATACGTACCTAAGATTCTTTATATTTTCGTGAATAGGTGGAATCTCACCTGATCGGACAGTTCCAACAAATGGATGGCGCCCCATAAACAAAATCTGAAAGATAATAATAGCCAAACCAAAAGCATCATGATTTGCTGTTCTTTCAAGATTCGATAAGTTTTTACCTTGTAGCTCTGGAGGAGTATATTCAGGCACACCAACCCTACAAAAAAATTTCTTATCCCCTGAAGCAACTTGAAAGCTATCAGCATCAATCAATGCGGCAATAGCCTTTGAGGAAATTAAGATTCCAGAATGATTTATGTCGCCAATTACACAGCCAGCTTTATGAACAGTTGCAACAGCTCTCGCAATATTAGCTGCCGCCCTAACTAAGAATCTGTAATCAGCTTGAGGGAAATGTAATTTCCTTGGGCCTGGTGAATAGAGCTCATGAAGTGGCTTGTTGCCTATTACAAGCTTCATTACAAAGCCAATAAACTCCCCTTTAGAGGACCTGGCAACTGCAATAGGGAAGGAAACTAAAGATGACTTGGCAGCAAGATCTAATTTGACCATTAGATCAATCTTGGTTTCTCTGATTAACTTATCGGGTGCTGTATAAAATTTTAGTGCAAGGGATTTATCTTCAATAAGACTGAAGATCTCACCTTCACCCCCCTTACCAATTCGCTGATTAAGCGAGAATAGCTTTCCATTAACGATTACGCTTTTAGGACTCATTGCTTAACGGCAATAACTAGACTTTTATCATCATCAGTTCGTTCATTGACAGAGTCGCCATCCAAATATCTTTGCAATGCTAAAGACAACTCCCTGTTTTTGCCTTTGATGAAACCTGCCATTATTGGTTTAATCATAGCTTCGAAAAAACCATCAGAAGGAGTTTTCTCAGTGAAATCCAACACCAGTCTTTCCAAACCGTCTGAAAAAACAGCAACGCTTGTAATATCACCCGAGTATTCAGCTACTCTAAGTTTAACTTCAGTATCATCAGTCACAAAATAGGTGGTAGATGCATATTCACCGTGGTCCGGCCATGTAGGAGCTACCCACAAATTTGTTAAGGAGTCTTTTATAACGGCACAACCATCACCAATATGGGCCACGATCAAATTATCCCCATTAGTAACTACCAAAATCATAGTTGCTGCAAAGTCTCTTGGTGTTAGTGATCGTTTTGTAGCTGCAAATATAATTCTATCTCTGACAAGATCAAGCCAAAGATTAATATCTACTTCACTTGGTAAGTGATCTTTTTCTTTCAAAAATTTTCGTACTTGAACAGAAAAAGTTCTACATACTATTGCCGCACCCTTCCCGCCGTGACTCGCACTTCCAGCACCATCTGAAACGACAGCCAGAAAGTAAGAGTTTTTTTCCTTATTAACAACGGATGTTTTATATGCATCCTGCAAAGGGAGTCCTGTTTTTTTATGAGACGTCCCTTGACAGGCAGCTGATACCCAACTCCACAAAGCCATTTTATTCAGCTACAGCCCAACCATCAGGAGCTGTTGGGTTGGCAAGAGGGGTCACATCACCTGGGTTTGATCTAGAAACAGAGCTTAATGAGCTAGAAAGCCATGCAAAAAGTTCTCTAAAAGCTAAACCTTTAAGTCTCAAAGGCTGCCTTAAAGAAGAAATTTGACCTAATAAATTCATATCGGCTTGTTCCACACCAACCGAATAAAACATAAATTCTTTCTTAGCCTCACCGTCTCGAATTAAAGACGCTGCATTAGTCCAAGAATCTGTGGGTGCTCCGTCAGTAATCAAAAACACCCATGGCCGATAATAACCAATACCATTGCTCTTATATACATTCTTCCTTGCTCTAAGAAGTTCAATTCCTGTTTCAATAGCTTCACCCATTGGTGTGTTTCCATTAGCTTTAAGCTCAGCGGCATAAAATTGTGAAGCAGAAACAAAATCGGTTTCAACTTGAACTGGTCCAAAAGAAACGATTGCAACCTCAACTCTTTTTGAAGCTAAAGAGTCAGACTTAAGCTCCTCTTCAAAAGCCTTGAGAGCTTCATTTAACTGAGCTATTGGATTTCCAGACATTGATGCAGAGGCATCCAAAAGCAATATACAAGGGCATCTTGGCTCTGGATTTTCAACGAAAGTTGCACTTTCAAAAGGCATTTGATCAAATTCATTGGTCATTTAATGACTCCTCTTTTAAATTGGATTACGATAGTTATTAGAATGATAATTTATATAGGTTCAGTATACAATTTACCTTATTAACAAGGGATATTATGGCAAAAAATAATTTTAATTTCCCAGCTGGACTAAGCTGGGGCATTAGGGGCTTCAGGATTGGGAAGAGTGCTTACGGTAATTGGTGGCTAAGCATAAGATTGCCATTAGGCTTCAGATACTTACATATATTTAAAAATAAAAAGGCTGGGGTTTCAATCACAAGTCACAATCAACAACAATCAAATAAAAATGTCATCGATACGCCCAGTTTAGCCACACCATCTTTAATGACTATCGATAAAAAACATTCCAAGATTAAAAACCGAACTTAATCGCAGATTAAATTGTAGAAACAAGACTCAAAACATGGGATAGAGAAATAAATAACCTATATGATGACTTTGCGACTGCATAAATGATAATCATGTACATGACCAAAAAGCTTTAGCATTAATTAGAAAAGGGATACTCCAGATTAGTACGATTCCACTTCCTATTATGTTCAAGTTTTTTAGACCAAGTAATAATTCATAGAAGCAAAAAAATAAGTAAATTATATTAAGCGCAAAAGCCACCCTTGTAAGACTTTTCTTTTTGATTCCAAGCATTGCCAATAACGAAATTAACGGGACTAGCAAAGTCAACAGGCTCATTGTTCTGTCAAATAGAGAAGCTTCCACATAATCAATATTTACAAAAACAAATAAGAAGCCAAATAGTGTTGCGAGAGCAAGCAAAAAGCAGTTAATCAGTAATAAATTTTTATATTCTTTGACTATCATTTATCTAAATTTTTTTAAGATTAATTAATTCGATGATTACGCTTGTATGATGAAATCATTGAAGGCGTCACATCACTTGCATAACAAAGTGGAACGTAACCTCCAGCTTTTGAATATGCGCTTCTTCTGCCGCAACTACTTCCATTAGAAGCCCTATTATAGGGACAAGGACATCTGCCAGAGTAATTTGCTATAGATTCATTAATTATATTTTGAACGATTTGCTGCTCTGAGATATTTTCAGCAAAAGCATTGAATGAAACGAGCAATGTAAAAAATATTGCAGCAATCTTCATCATTAATATCCTTTTTATTAATAGCGTCTTAAATATGGGGCTTTGGCTAAATCTTATTTTGTACGGCTGCATTAGTTGCTATTGCACAATAGAAACTAATGAGCTGTAGAGCAATTAGAATTAGGCTGCCATCTGACAACCTACCAATAAACATAACAATTGCAATAAATAACCATAAGATAGTTACAAGCCAACTAATACTTGAGCGTATAGGTTTACGTCTATTGAAATTTATAGCCTTATTGTTAGGTTGAATACCCCAGAGCGCCCATAATAAATAACAGAATAATATTAGACCTAAAATAAAATTCATAAAGACATATCCAAATATAGGTATGCTTATTGAATCGGCTTCTGAAGGCAGGTTTCCACTTATTAATAAGTTTTGATAGTAAGTTGAAATTCTCTTGTACTCAATCATGAAATCAGTAACCCACCAAACAAGAATTAATCCAAAGATTATCCATGCGCTATTAGGTAGAGGTAGCTTATTGATAATGACTGTGAGTTTTTTAAAAAATATAAGGTATTTTTTCATGTCATTCTCAAAAGGTTGTTGATTCTCTAATTGATGAGTATGCTATTAATTATGTCTTAATGAAAGTGAAGTCAAATTGAAAAAATTATCTCTAGCAATACTTCTATTTATTTCCAGCACAAGCGTAATGGCTGAATGGACTTTGGTCGCAACGAGTACTGATAATTCCCCAGATTTTTATTACATGGATAAAAAAACAATTAAAAAGGAAGGCAGTAAAGCATCAGCATGGACGCTTACTAATTTTGCAAATCCGCGAGATTATTCAGGTAAGTTTTATTTATCTAGTAAGTCCAAGTCACTTTATGACTGCAAAGATGAAACTGAAAAATTATTATCAATGGTGTGGTATGAGGAAAGCAATGGAAATGGTAAGGTAATAGGCTCTTTTCACCCAAATGCAAACGAACTCGAAACTACGGCAATAGTCCCAGACACCATAGGGGCAATGCTCATGAAACTAGCTTGTGGAAAAAAATAAAATAACCTTAAAAAGTAGAATCTTAAAAGCTACTAGTTAAAATTGTCACACCTGGTCTATTTGGTCTTAACTCAATAATTTCCATAACTCTAGATACAAACTCATCTTCAGTTTCATCTTCATTTCTATAAAACTTCTCACCAGCACATGATAAGACCTTAACGTCATCACCGAATCTAACAAACATTATCTTTGGCTCAAAAGATTGGACACTTTCAAGCTTTTTAAGTCTATTTTCTAGTCTCATTTTTAGTCTCCAATTTTTCTAAACGCTTTTCAATATCGAAGAGCTCAATCATCTTGCCTATTTGTGCTAATACATAAACAAGTCTAGTTCCATCATGGGTGGGTATTTTTTGAGACCTCATATCTCTATATACCTTAGCCATTTCCAATCGAATATTATCAATAGTCTTCAAATGTATTGTGGGGGTATGGCTCTGTTCTATTGT
>JACCDH011835859.1_pt1 | contig 10154 bp, 8 predicted proteins | sample 7442481 | NCBI WGS metagenome assembly JACCDH01 (sample SAMN15323433, study PRJNA562643) | freshwater metagenome | isolation source: river surface water | place: USA:Blue River Watershed | collected 2017-08-15
CCATTGAATATCTATTTGAGAGTTCTGCCCATCCGGATTCACCCCACATCATCAGCATTCATGCGAGCTGCAGGGGTTTTGCAGGGGCGACTAGTTAGCCAAATCGGATTGGAACGGCGTTCCCGGGCACCTGCACACGCGCTTGTTCCGCCAAGGCCTCTTGATTCCGTAGTGCTGCCGGTGGGGCAATCTCGTCATTGGCTTTAACTTGTGCTTGAGCTTCGGCTTGCGCCAAGCCCATGCACGCCAGGGGCAATGAGAATGCGAGGAACGCGCAGGAAATGAAGTTCAAGGCCAACGCTTTGTTTCAAGGCCGGCAACTGGCGGTGCCATTGATATAGACCCCAATGGCACCAGAGCCCGCGCTGATCACACCAGAAGGCACGATGCAATTGACATATCGGGTGGTGCCGTTGGTGAACCACTCGACCGAATAACTTTGCGAGCCATCGCTGTACCTGATTCCGGGCATGGTATTGCCCATGCGCAATGAGCCAGTGTTGTTATTCGAACCTGTACCGCTACCTTGATTGGGTAAATTATTTCTCGCCTGTTCAATCAGCCAATCAGCGTACCAGTTCCAATCCAATCGATTGAAATTCAAATTCCAATTTATCCAATCCCAGTCAAAATAAATTGGCGAACTATCACCTCGAGTAGATGGTGGCTTGGGATCGCATTTTGTATTTCCAGGAATCCGTCCGTAACGAACAAGAAATCCGAACTCGGCAGGGCTACCAGGAGAGTTATTAAATCCGGCTTCATTTTGTATTACTGAACCTGTGTTGTGCGCGATCTCACGCATTCCAGATGAATTGGTTCGCATGATGAAAGGGAGATTACCGACTGAACCACTGTTCATGTAAGCAAGTTTTTCATCAAATGTCCATCGGGGTGCATAACTGCCAGTCAAAATCGCACTTCGCCAAGCGGCATAGCCGCTCTGGCAAGAGGGCGTTTCAAAACTTGGGTTGCGTGCCGCTTGCTCCGCCAAATTTTTCACACAATCGGTCACGTCAATCGCTTGTGCGCCTTGCGGCCCTGTGTAAACAAACTGCGGCTTTGGGCCTGCATTGGCCAAGGCATAGGCTTTGGCCATGGCGCGCATTTGAGTTTCTCGCATCGAGTCCATTGCTGAATTTCCGCCATAATTGGGCAAATTGAGCAGTCGGTTTAGCTCGCGGTTTTCTAGGTTAGCAAGGTTGGCTTCCCAGGCCTTGAGGTCGGGCGAGGTTTTTTCCCACAGAGCTTTCGCCGTTGCCGTCATTCCTTGCGTGGAGTTGCTTCGGTTCCAAGCAACCATGCGTTGTAAATCAGCTTCGGTGCATTGTGCCAAGGGATTGTTGCCAAATCCCGCGCTGTTATCGACCACTCCAATACCACTGCCTTTGTCGGATTGTTCTTGTGTATCGCTGGTGCGGGCGGCATCACATTTTTTGGTTTTTGAGTTACGAGGTTTGGTATCTGGCCAATTGGGAAAGCACCTACCATCGGTGGCCTCTTCTACTAGTGTGTTGCCATCAATCCATCCTCGCAATGCATTTACGGGAGCATGCAACTCAAATTTTAAATGAGTGCCATTCCTAGTTATTGCAGGTACTATCAATGATGCTATACCAAATTGCCTACGGGTATCTTTAGTAACTATAGCTCCACCACTATCCCCTTGCTGAACATGCGGCTCACCATCATTATACAATCTAACAAAAGAATTTATACTAGTCAAATTTGGATCTTGAGCCAAATATTCACCTATAGTTATTCCTGTGTTAAATATACTTGGCTTATAAAATCTCGACGTGGTAGTAACATTTCCAGCTGCGTATTGACCAATATCTGCAATAACACTGAATGGAGTCGGCGCACCGGCAAACCCAGAAATCACTGCCTCTGTCATGCTGTAAGGACTTGTATAATCATCTAATTTTTGATATTTATCATCCGTCAATCTAATTTCGGATGATTTTTTTAGAAAAATCAATGCCACATCGTAGTCTGGCCTAAATCTTCGATTAACTGTTATTTGATCATGCTCGTAAGCATAATGCGCTTTTATTTTCAGAACATCTGAACTTTCAAAACTGTGTGTTTTACTAAAACCAAAAAATATCCTATCAACAGGCAGATTAACATCATGATTATTTGATGGTGCATTATGTATGTCAGCTACGAGGCAATGTGCTGCGGTCATAATAACAGTGGGTGCAATCAGTGTAGCTGAACACGCGCCACTTACATTACCCGAAGAATTTGCTACATAAATTCGAAATTGATTGCTAGGTGCAGGCGTTAATTGCCCATTAATAATAGGTGCTGGCTCATCTGTTGTGCCTTTGCCGGGACCAAATGGGCTGAATCCCCAGCCGCTTGTCCAGGATTGCACCCGATCGGAGAGGTCAGACAAGGTATTTCCTTGTTCTGTAATTGCATTTTGATTTGCCTGCGTTTGAGGTGATGCTGCAGCGCTGCTGCTTTCTCTAACCGAGCCTTCGGCATTGTCATCCAGGACCGATGCGCTGTAGATGCCGATTCCTGCCAAAGCGAATCCGCCGAATAAAATAGCGGCAACCGATCCCATTTTTCTTGCGTTTTTTAGTTTCATTGGTAACTTTCAAATCAAATCCGACTAAAATCGAAATTCATGGATTTCAACTTTCGGTGCAAAGTGGAAGGATGGATACCCAATGCCTGAGATGCATTCAAAATATTTTTATTGAAATAATTCAATGCGCGAGATATTTCCAAACGCTCTAATTCAGCCAACGGGGTAATCCGTATATCATTTTCAGAAACTTTATTTGCGGGATTGGCTGTTGCCCAATCGATCTCATTTTTAACTCTGGATGGCAACATGGCCAAATCAACCAAATCACCTGAATTCAATGCCACCACAGCTCGCACCGTATTAATTAACTCGCGCACATTACCGGGCCATGGGTGTCGCAGCAAAACGGACTGAGCTTCAGGTGTGAATCCCTCTAACTGCTTGCCTTCTTGCTTGGCATACAACTTCAAAAAATGGTGCGCTAGCAGCAAAATATCCTGGCCACGTTCACGCAATGGCGGCAAGGTCAGTGGAATAACATGCAGCCGATAAAAAAGATCTTCACGGAATGTTCCGTTTCGGACACACGCATGCAAATCACGGTGGGACGCGCAAACTACACGCACATTCACAATTTTGGTTCGACTGTCTCCCAAGCGCCGCAACTCACCCGTTTGCAATACACGCAAAAGTTTGGCCTGCACCTGAATGTCCAACTCGGCAATTTCGTCTAAAAAAAGTGTCCCGCCATCAGCCAAGACAAACGCGCCATCTCGGTCTGCATGAGCGCCAGTGAATGCACCACGCACGTGGCCAAAAAGCTCACTTTCAATCAAATCTAGAGGGATAGAGGCGCAATTGACGGGCACAAACGGTCTTTGAGCGCGTTCGCTGGTTTGATGTATGGCATCAGCAGCCAACTCCTTCCCGGCACCCGATTCACCATACACGAACACAGGAGCATGGCTCTTCGCAATCGTCTGGATGGTCAAGTAAATCGATTGCATCACCTCACTGCGTCCGATAAAACCATAAAAACGGTCGCTTTTTTGGGTTGTCCAGCCCTTGAGCTGCCGACTCATCGATGCCGTTTGCAAAGCATTGCGCAACGTGATGATCAATCGTTCGGGTTGAAATGGTTTTTGCAGGAAATCCAATGCCCCCGCGTGCGCCGCTTGCACCGCCAAATCCATGGACTCCAACCCACTGATCACCACTACTGCACACTCAGGCCAGCGAGCGAGTAACCGCTGCATGACCTCAAAACCCGAACCATCCGGCAAGCCGATATCGATCAACGCAAGATCCCACGGCCCCAAATCCAATTGGGTCAGGGCCTCGGCCACATCAGAGGCCACAACGGGAGATGCCACGCCCAAAGTTTGCAGATGGATACGGTACTGCGTCACCAGCGTCAATGCATCTTCGACCACTAAAACGCGGGCCGTAGAAAATAATGAAAAATTACTCAACATGTTCATGACTTGCTATCATGATCATGATCCGAAGTCCGAAAACTTATGATCTCGCAAGTAAAGGAATAATATTCCTAAATATATCGAAAAATGACCATGGTGGAAATGGATGTCTGATCAAGATACAGCATGCTCATCTTGAACACACATACGCTAAAAAAGCTATTCAGCTGCTTAAAACCTGCCGATCAACTTGAAATTTTGCAAGTCCTTTTGCAGGAGTTACCCAAGGACGAACAACAACTTCAGTTTGCAATCTCCCAGGGCGACTTGCATCAAATCCAAAAACAAGCTCACCGAATCAAAGGCGCCTATAGCAATTTAGGGTGTGATGCTTTGTGCAGCACCATGCGAGCGCTCGAGGACATGCCCCAATCCATACAGCATGACGCCGATCTGAAAACCAGCATCACCGAACAATTCCAGCAAACGCGAGAGGCAATCCATGTTTACGTGTCAATGGTCGCCGAGGCATAAGCAATTGGAAGCATCTGCCCGCGTGGATCGCCACTTCGTTCCTCCTCGCGATGACGGATTTGTCATGGCGAGTGAAGCGTGGCCATCCATGCCCCAGTGGATCGCCACGTCGTTCCTCCTTGCCATGACGGATTTGTCATGGCGATTGTCGCGTCGTACCTCCTCGCGATGACAGCAGCGTGGCCATCCATGTCTGTTTATGCTGTCGCAATTTGCAAATTAATCGCAAATTGCAACACAAAACGCGATTAATTTGCCTCTTAATTTTCACATCACTTCAAGCATAACTCCAGTAAGTCATTGATTTCATTGATGAATTTAGATTTTCCAAAAGCTGGCACACCGCTTGCAATAAGGATTGCATCTGAAAACCTTCAGATGTTTTATCCACTCTCTCAAGGACTCATCATGAAATTCGTTACCTCTTCCATCCTCTTGGCCGCTTTGGCTGCTTCTTCCATCGCTCACGCCGCTGGCGAGTCCGCTCAAGTGCAAGTCAGCGGCGCTGTCGCCGTCAACTGCACTTTGGCCGTGACCCCCACTGCCAAAGCCTCCAGCCTGAGCATCTTGGCCGGTGAATCCGCCGCCGTCGTGGGCACCGTCACAGAAAATTGCAACTCCGGCACCGGCTACACCGTCACTTTGACTTCGGCCAACGCGGGCAGCTTGCTGTCCACTGCCGCAGGCGCTGTGCCTACCACTTACCAAGCCACTTATGACGACGGCGCAGGCGCCATCGCCAGCCAAATCGTGGCCACCCGCAACAACGCTCAGTTCGGCCGTCAAGGTGACCTCAAAGTCAGCTTCGCTGGCAACAGCCAAGCCGTCGCCGGTCAGTACAACGACACCCTGAACCTGATCATTGCTGCCAAGTAAGCCATCGAAGATCCGCTCACAAAGGCCCTTTCATGGGCCTTTGCCCTGCCAGTCAACCCTCTTCGAGTTGGCTGGCTTTATTCACATGAAGGCAAAGCATGCAAACACACACACATCAACGCATTCGCAGCTGGGTGCTCGCTCCTCTCTTGTTGGTCGCAACAGCCAGTGCTTGGGCGCTGGCCTTCACCCCCATTGAAATGGACTTCACCCCATCGGGCCGGGGTACCACTCAAATTTACCGCATTGAAAACACCAATGCCGAAACTGCCGCGGTCGAGATTTCCATCAAAAACCGGAAAATGCAACTCAACGGCGAAGACCAGCTGAGCGACGCTGACGATGACTTCAGCATCTTCCCTGCCCAAGTGGTGCTGCAACCCGGGCAAACGCAAACTGTTCGAGTTCAATACACCGGCCCCGCCAGTTTGACCTCTGAAAAAGCCTACCGCTTGATTGCAGAGCAGCTGCCAATTGACATCGGACAAGGCCCGCAAAACGGGGGGCGAATGAGGCTTCTCGTGAAATATGTCGCCTCGGTGTACATCGTCCCCGCAGGAGCCCGGCCTAAGCTGAAATTGGCAGAAACCAAACTCACCACCGAAGAAGGCAAAGCCTGGCTTGAATTGCTCATTCACAACGAAGGCAGTTCCCGAAAGATTTTGAAAGACGCACAGGTTCAAATCGCTGGACAAAAAATCCAAGGCGAAGAACTCAAAGGGCTGGAAGGAGAAAACCTGCTTGCACAAACCCAGCGTTGGTTCCGGATACCCGCCCCCAAAGGTGTGACCTCGGCCCAGAACGTGCAATTAACCGTGCCGTGAGGCACTGAACCCTAGGCGATTTCTCCCTCGATGAAAGTCCGCCATTGAGACAAGGCAAGTCCCGAACTCACAGGCACCGGGCCTTGGCCCCAATCGCCATCACCATCGCAAGCTCGATGGTGATGGCGATGCCTTTGTGGGCTCAAGCCCCCGAAGGCGCAGGCACGCCCCAAACTTTTGAGCAAATTTTTGGGCAACGCAAAGCACGGGCCGTCAAAAAGCTCGCCATCCCCTTGTGGCTGGACTACCAGGAAAAGACCCTTATCGATGTCGAGCTCACCGGCCAAGACGTTCGCATAGGACGCAAAGCCTTGCAAGACGCACTCTCGGACATCTTGGCCTCAGAAGTGCAAGAAAAGTTGAGTGCCATCACTGCACAGTGGCTCACGCCGGGAGACCTCAAACAACTTGAATTGACCGCCACCTACGACCCTGGGCGTATCGCCGTGCTGCTCGAGATCCCGATGCCTCTGCGACGCACCGTCGACCTCAGCCTCAACCGCCGGCGACAAAACAATTTCGAAACACGGCGTGAAACCGTGTACACCCCGCTACCCTGGAGCTGGATCGTCAACACCCGCTGGACCCACAGCCAAAGCCAAAGCACGCTCAACACCCCCGCCACCGACGATGTTTTATTTGCAGACAGCGCCTTTTACATGCCAGTCACGACAGGTGCTTGGGTTGGGGAACACACCGGATACCAACGATTTTCCAAACAAACCCTCTCGGGACAAGACGGGGGCTGGGTGCCCCAATCCACACGCCTGCTGCGTGACTGGCCTGCTCAACAAATTCGTCTGAACATAGGCGACCTGAGCACATCAGCCGCCTACGGCATGAACCCGCAAGAGCTGACAGGCATCAGCATCACCAGGCAATGGTCCTTGAACCCTCGCAACCCGGTACAAGCCCTGCCCACACACAGCCTGAGCCTGCCCGCTGGTGCCGCCATTGATGTCGAAGTCAATGGATTCATCACATCCTCCGTGCGTCTGGGTCCGGGCAACTACAAAATCTCGGACATCCCCCTGTTCAGCGGTGCCAATGATGTCGTGCTGCGCATCGTAGAGCCCGGAGGCAAAACACAACTCTACGATCTGAAGTATTTTTTTGATGCGGCCCTCCTCAAACCCGGCCTCACAGACTGGAACCTGGCCCTGGGCGAGCTCCACACACTCAACTCCACCAGCACCCCACCACTCATTGCCAACGGCATGCTGACCCGGGGCCTTACCGACACACTGACCGCGGGCATGGGTTTTCAGCTCCAAACGCGAAGCCCCCGCCCCGCCCATCTGTGGCAAATACACGGCACCTGGGCCAGCCCCTGGGGCACCTGGTCGCAGCGTTGGTCACAAAGCCAGCACCCCTGGGGAAGCGCCTGGGCCAACACCCTTCAATGGGGGTGGTCACCACAAGCTGGCAAAAGCAGCAACCAGGGACTGGCCGGTTCTGTTCAATGGACACAAGCTCAAAAAGGCTACGCCCCCTTGGACGCACAGACCTCTCCACCCGCTCGCCAAGAAATAGGCGCACGGGTGAACTTTCAGCTGCCCCAAAAATGGAGTGGCACCTGGAGTTGGCTGCACAACCGTCAAAACAAGCAAACCCAACAAGTCATGGGGTGGGCCACGCGCAAACAACTCAGCCAGACCTGGGCGTTGGACATGTCGCTACAGCAGCAAAAAATCCCCGCTGAAGTAGCCCAGAATGCCCAAATCCCAAGCCGCTCGTATAACTTCTATATCGGCCTGCGCTACCGCGCCCCCACCCCACCCAACGCCACCGCGCAATGGCAAGCCAAAAGCCAAGTCACACAAACCAGCGGGCAAGACAGCCGGTGGCAACAAGACTGGACAGGCCAAGGCAACACCCACTGGACAGGCGGTGACGCCCAATGGCAAGCACACGCCCAACACACCCAACAAGGCACCCAACAAGGCACCCAAAAGCAAACCATGCTCCAAGGGGAATTGCTCACCGGGCGGTATCACCTGGGCACCAGCTACAGCCAAGCCAGCCGAGCAGGCCCCACGCTGGACAGCCCCCAGCGCGAATCCACCTACTGGGAGTCGACACTCAGCTCCGCCTTCATCGTCAGCCCCCATGGACTGCACATCTCAGCACCCATTGCAGACGCCGCGGCTTTGTTCATACCACGCAAAGGCTACGAAAACCTCAAGCTGTATGTAGACCCCCAACAACAAACCAGCGCAGCCAGTGCAGACCGCTGGGGCATGCCCGTGCTTGCCAACTTGATGAGCTACAACCCACGTCAACTGCAGCTCGACATCGACCCCCTGCCTCCAGGCCTGCAAATAGGCAATGCCGTGCCCTGGATCGATCCTGGCTACCGATCAGTGGTTGCCATCCCCATCGGCACGGATGCCAACACCCAGATCAAAGGCAGTTTAAAAACCAAAGACGGTCAGGCCATGGGTCTGACCGCCATTCGGGTGCTGCGCCTGGCCAACGACGACGGCGACAACACCATCGAACTGTTCACCAACCGCAAAGGCCAATTCACCAGCCCACCCCTGCGCCCAGGCAACTACACCATGGTGATTCCTGGCGAAAACGCCATCCTGCACCGCTGGCACATCGCGCCCGATGAATCCGGCATCAAAGACCTGGGCACCGTGCAATGGCTCAACACCACACCTACCACCGCACCATGACACCAACACACCAACACACACCATGGATTGGCCTCATCGCTTTCATCTGGCTCTGCTGCACCAGCATCGGCAGCCAGGCCTGCACACTCGACGCCCCCAGTGAATGGACCTTGCCCGACTACGACCCCCAACAACTGCAAGCCACCATCAGCACCAAAATTCTGCAAGTGCGTGCGCAATACCCCCAAACCTGCCAGGCCCAACGTCTGATCGACATGCAAAACGGGCAAGCCCCCCAATTGCACGGCGACCAACAGCCCCCCCTGAACTTCGAGCTCAGCAGCCAATCCAACTACGCAGCCCCCATGGCGTTGGCCCCCAACGCCGCGGCACACATACAACTGATCCCTGCCAGCACAGGCATCAGCGCCACACAAGCACTGCCCCTGTGGCTACGTGTCCCACCCGGTCAATGGGTCAAAGCCGGCGTCTACCAACAACGCCTCAGGCTCAGCCTCATTGACGCCGTTGGACGCACCCTCACCGAAAGAATACTGACCATTTGGCAACCCGTGCGCCCCAAAGTCAGCTTGCAATTTGCGCAAACCGGCAGCACCCAAGCCGACCTCGACTTCGGACAACTCGAAAAAGGCAAAACACGCCAAGCCGACATCCAAGTCAAGCACAACACCCCCTACCTGCTCCAACTCAGCAGCCAAAACGCAGGCGTGCTGCGCAACCCACAACACCCCCAATCGACCATCGCCTACCGCCTGCTACTGGACGGCCGCCACATCGATCTGCAAAACACGCTGCAAATTCCTGGCAACGCCACCAGCAGCACCGCCACAACACAACACCAACTGCGCATCGAAATCCAAGAGGTGGAACGCGTGCGGGCAGGCACCTACCAAGACAACCTCAACCTCACCATCCAGGCGCAATAAAAGGCAAATCCATAGATCGCCACGTCGCACCTCCTCGCGATGACAGCAGCGTGGCCATCCATGTCTGTTTATGCTGTCGCAATTTGCAAATTAATCGCAAATTGCAACGCAAAGTACATCAATTGAACTCTGAATTTCTACCTCGCTTCAAGCACAAATTCTGTAAACCATTGATTTCATTGATGAATTTAGATTTTCCAAAAGCTGGCACACCGCTTGCAATAAGGATTGCATCTGAAAACCTTCAGATGTTTTATCCACTCTCTCAAGGACTCATCATGAAATTCGCCAAATCAGGCCGCTGGCCTTGAGAGCGGCCTCGACGACAGGTTGTTGCGACTCGGACAGTTCGGTCATGGGCAAGCGCAAGGTCGGGCCGCACAGGCCCA
>JACCDH011486754.1_pt1 | contig 10152 bp, 9 predicted proteins | sample 7442481 | NCBI WGS metagenome assembly JACCDH01 (sample SAMN15323433, study PRJNA562643) | freshwater metagenome | isolation source: river surface water | place: USA:Blue River Watershed | collected 2017-08-15
ATCAGGCGTCACATGATCGAGTATGGGATTTTGGAGAGGGATAGTGAGAGTGCTTACTGGATTCGGCAAGTTTGAAACCTCTGGTGGGGAAACCAGAGGTCCCTCATCACATCAAGTGATCTATTTGATCAATGTGTATGGCTTTTTTAATTGAAATAACTTCAGAATCGTTATTAAAGAACCAGAAATAGTCACCTTCAAGTTTGAAGTAGTCTGCCTCGATAATGCGCTCAGAAACAGCGCCTGGGTTGATTTTGAATTTACTCATTTATGCTCCGATCTCTACTCTAAATCCGCCACCAATCGACGGATTAACTAAGAGAACAATCAAGGGACTTGCTTTATTCCCGAATTAAAGTGCCTGTTGGAGCCATTCCTCGGTTAATGATTCGGCCTGCTTGATCACGGTTTCGATAGCTTGATTTGAGAAATCAGGAGGGTATCCGTATTTATCCAAAAGGTCGCGAACCATCACACGTAAAGCAGCTTGGGTTGACTCTCTAACTGACCAATCAACTTTGATGTTGTCCCTGACTTTCTTCGTCAATTCTTGGGCCAAGCGAACCAATGTCTCATGTTGCATATCTCGAACTGCTGCTTCATTCACCTCTAAGGCGTCATAGAAGGCAACTTCATGATCTGTTAAACCATCAGCATTACCGGCCTTAATTTGATCATTAAGTTCTTTGGCCAGGTCAATTAAGGCTTCAATCAACTGGGCGGTTTCGTATCCTCTGTTTCTGTATTTTGAAAGTGCTTCTTCAAGAAGGTCCGAATAACGAGAGTTCTTTACAACATTGAGTTTGAAGCGAGCCTTGATTTCATCCTTTAATAATCGCGCCAGTGCTTCCGCTGCAAGATTCTTCTCTTTCATGGCTCTAACTTCACGTAAGAACTCTTCTGACAAAAGACCGATGTCAGGTCGCTTTAAGCCTGCAACGCTGAAAACATCGATGATTCCATCCGGGACTATTCCCCGTGAAAGAGCCTGCTTAATGAGTAGCTCTCGTTCGGAGTCGGTTACCTTCTTTGCGGTGTGATCACCCTTTGTAAGCATTACTCGGATAGCTTGATAAAGAGCAACTTCTTCGCGATGAGCGATAGCTGCATCCTGACTATTAACAAGTGAATATGCCTTTGACAGTGCTGCGGAGGCGTCAGCGAAGCGCTTCTTTCCATCTTCTAGCCCAATGACAAAATCTGCAATCTTGGGGATAAATTCATGCGGTCTTTCCATGAATCCATTTATGTCACAGCCGTGCAAGATGTCGCGGACAATTCCGAGCTTTTCGAAAAATATGCCAAGAGCCTCTTCAATGAATTCAACAGGTGGCGGAACTTTTTTGCCTTTTGTGTATGTGGCAAGGGCATCCTTTAATTCAGTAGCGATTCCAATGTAATCAACAACCAATCCACCTGTCTTATCCCGGAATACTCGATTTACTCGAGCGATTGCCTGCATCAGGTTATGACCCTTCATAGGCTTATCTACATACATCGTGTGACACGGTGGTGAGTCATAACCCGTCAGCCACATATCTCGAACAATGACGATCTTCAGCTCATCGTTTGCGTCCTTAAATCTACTTTCTAATTCCCGCTTCTGTGGCTCCGTATACGCATGTGGGCGAAGCTTCTCATTGTCCGAAGCAGATGAATGGAAGACGATCTTGATCACACCCTTACGGTGATCATCGTTATGCCATTGCGGACGAATTTTGATTATTTGATTGTACAAATCCACGCATATGTTTCGACTCATACCCACGATCATTGCCTTGCCATCTGCAAGCTCTGGAGATTTACAACGGTTTTCGTAATGATCGACAATATCTCGGGCAATCTTTTCTAACCGAGGCTCTGCTCCAACAATTTGCTCTAGTTCAGCCCATCTCTTCTTCAAATTCGCCTGAATGCTTTCTTCTTCATCTTCTACGAGATCTTCGGCAAGCTCATTTAATTCTTTTTTGGCTTCTTCCGGAAGCTCAAGGGCCACAAGTCGGCTTTCGTAATAAATAGGAACAGTCGCTCCATCTTCATTTGCCTGGGCCATGTCATAAACATCGATTTCGTCACCAAATACAAGGCGAGTATCCCTATCTGCCTCGGCAACTGGAGTTCCTGTAAAGGCTACAAAAGTGGCATTTGGCATCGCATCACGCAGATGCTGGGCATATCCGACCTTAAATTTATTATCCTTATCGATACGTGCACTAAACCCATATTGAGAACGATGTGCTTCATCGGTGAATACAAAGACATTTCGGCGTTCTGTTAGTGCTGGGAACTTGGTTTCATTCTCTTCGGGTGCAAACTTCTGGATTGTCGTAAAGATGACACCACCTACAGGGCGACTACTGATCATCTCTCGTATTTCCTCACGAGAGTCTGCCTGCTCTGGCGTTTGACGCATAAGTGCTTTCGCAGCTACAAACGTGTCGAAGAGTTGATGGTCAAGATTCTTGCGATCAGTAACTACAACAATCGTTGGATTCTTCAGAGCCTTACTTGTTGCAAGCATTCCTGCAAGGCAAGCCATTTCAAAGCTTTTTCCTGCACCCTGTGTATGCCACATAAGCCCACCGCGGCCATCGCCATTTTCTGCACTAGCAGTTAGTGCACGCGTGTATGCCTTCTTCACTGCAAAGAATTGGTGGTAGGCGGGAAGCATTTTTATGGTCTTTTGACCTGGAATGAATACCGTGAAGTGCTGAATCATGTCTAATACATTTTGCTTGTTATATAAACCCTCGATAAGTGTCTGCGTATGACCGAACGTTCCATATGGATCGCGTTCTTCTCCATCTACTGAACGCCACTTCAAGAATCTCTCTTGGTCAGCAGTCAAACTTCCCATTCGAGCATCGGCGCCATCTGCAATCATCAATACAGAGTTGTAATAAAACAACCTTGAAATCTGCGCCTTATATGTCTGCAACTGCTCAAATGCCTGCCAAATATCAGTGTCTAAATCAGATGGATTCTTAAGCTCCAGGACACTGATAGGAATCCCATTAAGAAAGAGCACAATGTCAGGTCTACGAGTTCCTGCATCAGCATCCACCTGCACTGAATATTGATTAACGGCCAACCAGTCGTTGTTCTCGATTTTCTCAAAATCAATTAACCGCAGTAATTTTGTAGTCTCTTCACCAGATTCATCGCGAATCCTTACCGACATTCCCTCGGTCATCCATTGATGAATCTGCTGGTTTGCCTTCAGTACATCAGTCTCACCTGGAGATTCCAGCATCTGACGCACTTTTCTGATGACGTCTTTGGGAGTTCCAGGATTAATTCGAGAAATAGCATCTTCAACGCGACCAACTAACAAAACATCTTTGTGGGAAGAGCGTTCAGGCATCATTCCATCATGTGCTATTTCAGGACCCTTGGCCCATGTCCAACCAATCCCCTCAAGCCAATCCAAACATTGGAGCTCGTAGGCATCCTCGTTATACGCGACCATTATGATGCCAGCATTTCCTCAGGAATTTGTAGTTCACCAGATATCAACCGCGGAAGGAGTAAATCTCTTACTACCTTCAAATTCTCGGTTTGAAGAGTGAGCTGCTCGAGTTCCTTCAAAATTGGCTCCGCAAGTTCTGCATATCTGATCATCACATTGTTCGGTGGCTTAAGAAATGGAATGCCCCTAAAGGCCTTACGTGTAATTTCTGCAAAAGTTGCTCCGCCAGCGCGATTAAGTATTTCCTGCATGTGTGCATTTATCCAATTCAAGATAAAAAGAGGGTGATATTCATGTGAGTGCTTTAACGTGATAAACCCTTGGTTTACGGCTGTAGGAACAGCGTTAATACTCACGTATCCAATGGGTGCACGACACGACATTAGTACAGAATTAACAGGCAACATCCCAGAAGAAATTTGGGCTAATCCTAAATCAGTAATTTTCCTCTTAGAGCCTGTAGTGATGATTCCAATCTGACTGGATAAGTCCTTAGGAGTGGTCCAGCAATGTTCTCCATTCCAAAAATTGTTGTTTGCCGTGCTGGGAGTTGTACCTCCTCCGACATCTACTGCGTTTCCTACGGGTGCGACATCCCACCCTTTAGGAATCAAACCAAGCTCCGATTCCTCCATTGAGTCAGGGAAAAGTGCAGCAGTCAATTCATCCATACCCGCTGGCTTGGTCCCCGCCATCTTTGCTTTAACTGGGTCGAAATCTATAAACCAGGATTTAAAGATTGTTTGCGCGATTTCTTCTAGTGTTTTGGAGAGTGCGGTATTGGTTGAAATTTTGATTTCTATATTCTTCATTAGGGAAGAAATAGATTTCTGGGTCTGTATGTCAGGAAGGAGAATTTGCTTCAAGGAAAGATTCGTTACTGTTATTTGCGGTTGAGCGCTTCCTGTTGTCACATCATCGAAACTTGAATTTAAAAGATATTGATGCAGGAAGAAATTATCTCCCTGACTTTCCTTGAAATACACAGCCATAGCATTATTGCTTATCCAAGTCGGGGGTTCAGCCCATTGCATTAGGCCGCACTTTGAACCACGACAGGTGACTAGTGGAACTGGGAATGGAAAAGTGGATTGGTTTGTAAAGCCAAGCACTCCATTTCCGCCAATTACTGGAACAGAACAGTCAGTTGTCGGGGTTGGTTCCATTTGATTTGGTGCGAGATATCTGCCTTGCTTAATTTCACAGACTTCTCCTAATGTGACCTCTCTGACGCTAAATGTCATAGCCAAGACCTTTTAGCTGCTTGGAGATTAAAGCTTCTAGGCGACGAGATTCCCCAAGTTGTTCTGAAAGCTGGGCGGTCAAAGTTTGCATGCGGGTACCAAAGTCTTCGTCATTTTCTGACTCAATTTCTTCCGTGCCGATGTATCGTCCAGGTGAGAGCGAGTCACCATTCTTTGCGATTTCTTCACGAGTTACTGATTTACAGAAGCCATCTATATCTTCGTACTTGCCATCACACCAGCCGTTGAAGGTATCGGCGATGCGGGCAATCTCGGCATCACTAAATTCAATCTGGGTACGAGAGATTGCAGTACCTAATTTGCGAGCATCGATAAATAAAACTTGGTTATCGCGCTTCTTCTTCCACTTGGATTTATCTTTATTGAAGAACCAGAGTGAGCTTGGAATCTGGGTATTAAAGAAGAGCTGACCTGGAAGGTCGATAATGCACTCAATGACATCGTCATCAAGGAATGCCTTACGAATTGCGTCGTCTCCACCTTGTGAAGAGGTAAGAGTGCCACGAGGCATAACAATTCCTGCACGGCCCTTGGGTGCTAAGTGATGCACTGCGTGGCTCATCCATGCATAGTTTGCTGGGCGCTCACGTGGGACACCGTACTTCTTCCAACGAACGTCGTTAATTAACAGTTCTTTTGGATAGCTTGCGTTGCTACCAAAAGGTGGATTCATAAGAATAAAGTCAAAGCGCTTATCTGGATGTTGGTCTTCAGTGAATGTATCTCCATGAGATTTGCCAAGGTCGAAATCAATTCCACGGATAGCAAGGTTCATCGCACAGAGGCGACGGGTGGTTGGATTTGATTCCTGGCCGTAGATTGCAATGTCACCAAGTTTTCCGCCGTGAGCTTCAAGGAATCTTTCGCTCTGAACAAACATTCCGCCAGAGCCACAGCATGGGTCGTAGATTCGGCCCGAAGTTGGTTGCAGCACCTCAACAAGAGTCTTAACAATTGACGGGGTCGTGTAGAACTGCCCACCAAGTTTTCCTTCGGCCGATGCGAACATTCCAAGGAAGTATTCATAAACCTGACCCAGAACATCCGAAGCCTCACGGCGATTATTTCCGAAACTAATGGAACCAATGAGATCTACTACCGCACCGAGATCAGAGGCAGGGAGCTTTGCATCTGCATATCGACGTTCAACAATTCCTTCTAGCTTTGGGTTTTCTTTTTCAATTTCATACAAAGCATTATCAATTCGCGATGCAATATCTGCCTGCTTGGCATTTTGCTGGATAACTTCCCACCGTGAAGATTCAGGGACCCAAAAAACGTTGACCTCTTTGTAATAATTACGGTCATCGAGAGCCGCCTTCAGTCTCTTGGAATCCGGCTTATATCGATCGCTTTTTGGGTCAGAAAATGCCGCAGAAAGTTCATCTCTACGTTCCGCAAAAGAATCTGAGACGTACTTGAGGAAAACGAGACCCAAGACGATGTGCTTGTATTCGGCAGCATCTAGATTCTTGCGAAGTAGATTTGCTGAATCCCAGTACTTCTTGAGCTGATCAGTCGTTAATGCCATGGGGTTACTCTACGCAACCTTGCTGACAAACTAGTTACTCCTAAGCTGCGAGGACCGGTTACATCATATTTTTTAAGGGATCTGCAGAGTCTAGGAAGTCTTGAGTCAGTGGCCTTCCGGTCCAGCCACTACGCGCTCGGTGGCATCTCCAGCTTTGGCTTATCTGAAGCGCCTTCTTTCAACTCATTCTGGATAGCCTCGATAGTCGCGGGAATTCCGTTTTCATAAGAGTAAAGGCCCAAGGCAAACAGGTGGGAAAAGGCGTAACCATCTTCGGGAGAGAATCTAAGGCCGGATGATTTTTGTCGGTTTGAGACTCCGAAGATGAAATCTGTTCGATCTGGATTTGAAAACGATGAGAGCAGTTTTGCAAATGCCCACTCGGTTGTTGCTATGGGGCCGGCGAAGATAAGTCGTTGATTGGTTAACTTCACCATTCCTTGATCCTTATCCATCTGCATCTCTTCGCCTGGAATCATCGTGCCTTTGAATGAGCCGACTCGGTAGCGAATACCGGCACCGAGTGGGATGGAAAAGCCTTGGGAGCCGCCGCTATATCGGGAGGGTGTTCTACCTGCTACGTGATAAATACCTTGGCCGGTCCATAGAACGAGCTCGCCCTTTTTCTGGACTAGAGATTGATCATCGGGTTCTTGGCCTGATTGAGCAGCGGTGAAGATGTCGAGTGCTTGGGTGAGGACTTTGTTTTCTCTCTCCCAATCAAGGAGTGCTGTTTCGTAAACAGATTGGGCGCGCTTTGCTGCTCGCTTGGCTTTGAAGTTGGCGATAAATCCCATGGGTTAAGTATCTCTTTAATGTTGGTGGTTTGGCGTGTTTATCAGGGCTTAGCCATGTATTGCTTTGAAACGACTTCGGCAAGGATAGGCGCAGCGACAGCCCACTCAATGCCATAAACATTCTTAAATGCTTGATTAAATGTTTTTCCAGTTGTGTTCTGAGTAATGAGCTCCATGGCCGAATCTATTCCTGCAATCGCAACAAGGGCTTCAACCGTGGAAAATCCGAGCGTGTAAGAATATCCACGCATGGCAGGATTGGTTTTTCCAGGTGATAGTTGCTCATAAAAGTTCAAAATGCTTGCAGGAGAGAAATCCTTGAGTGTCTCACCTGCAGGACGACTGTTAATTGTCCAATTTTGTATAAATTTATAAGAGTCTAGAGACCTCGCTATCCCAAGACTTTGCAAAAGTCCCGCATGGCCTTCATGAAACCATGGAGGGTTTTCACTTACCCAATCGCTGAATACTGGCTTTCTTTGATAAGACTGAACAACGTGTACGAATTCATGGATGTCGAGTACTTGGTCTTGACTGCGATCTGTCCACGATACATTTTTTGGTAAAGCAATATGAAAAAAGCCTTGCCAATTTCGTAAATTTCCCCCACTGCCATTTTCACAAATGTTCTCACTTGGGCATGAATTATCAACTCCGGCAACAAACCAAGGCGCTCCATCTTTCTCTTGATAAAATTTCTTTGCCCAATCTTTATCATTGTAATTGAAGTAAATCGCCCAGACTTCATCTGGCTGCTTATAGTTCCTCAGCATGCTTGATGCGTAGGTTATTGCAGCGGTTGGATTTATAACGCTTGGTTTTGTATTTGGCCCCACTAAGACATTTAATTTAAATTTAAATTGATAGCTAGGATCGATGTGAAGCTGGCCTTTGGTGTATACATTTGCTGCAATCTCACGATAGTTAGCTGCGATGTTGTCCCACGTTAAAACTATAGGAGCTGGAATCGGAGTGGGTGTCGGGGTTGGAGTAGGCGTTGGAGTAGGTGTTGGCTCTACCGGCTTGAACATTGGATCTACTGCTGGTTTTGGTGCGGCTTTTATAGTGACGCCTTTATTCCAGACAAGCTTTGTTCCAGACTTAATGCAGGTGAACTTCTTTCCTGCAACTGTCGCGGTTGTTCCTGCTTTAGTGCACTTGGCGCTAGCTTTAACTGCTGCAAACGATGGTGCCGCAATTACTGATAGCGCAAGTATGAGAGCCAGGAAAAAGCGCGAGCGTGTCATGCGATAAAGGTACCAATGGGTTATTCCAAAACAAATGTTTAAGTGGTCAGTTTTTTACAACCACTTCAATAACTGCTTCTGGAGTTGCGCCATCGCGCAGTTCTGCATTGACATTGGTTGGGATTCCATTGATTTGAGCGGCAGAGAGTATTGCTAGCTGGGCTGCGATCTCCCCCATCCAGTAGAAAGCCTCAGGGCCTGCGCGGTCTAGAAGGTTCTGGGCTTGGTTGATTCGTGAGTCGCTGAACTTTTCTAGATGGTTGTTGTTGTCATTAATGATGTCCAGCAGGAACCGCTTGATGGCGAGGGCAATGCCGGTGTTGGTGTGGTGATCGTTGATTAGGGCGCGCAGTTCAGCATCCAGGGTGCGCGGTTTGCGGCGGGCTTTGCGCTTTGAGAAGCCGTTGATGACAAAGTAAAAGAAGATGAAAAGCAGGATGAATTCGAGCATGCCCTAGATGTTACGCAGAGTGACTGACAGATTGATGGTTAGAGCTCTTCAGCGAAGTATTCCGCGATCTTCCCGTAGTAGGTCTGCTCATCCATCTTTAGGACAGACTGGATTGCCTGTTCCCAAGTCGAACCCTTGGTCATAGCCTCAAGGAAGTTATGCATCTCTTCGATCGAATAATTCATGTAAGTCCATTCGAGAGCGAACCAACCTAGTGAATATCCCAGTTCATTCTTGAAGCAGAAATCACCATTCCTCTTGAGGTCGTTAAGAACACCTAACCACTCCTCTTTCGAGTAGCTAGATCCTTTTAGATAAACCTTTAGCAAGCGACCGATCTCAGTGTTTCGATAAGACTTCGGGTTACCTTGAGTAGCTATTGGCGCACCAAAAAGATTCGCTTGGCCTTCTATGAACCAACAAGCAGCTGTATTAGTTTTATTGGTGAGGTGATTATCGGCCATTAACTGGGATTGATAAATATGCACAGTCTCGTGATGAACCGTCAAAGGTGTTGGTGGAATTTTGTAGTTGCTACCGAATAGGTTGTATTGGGCGAAGATTCCGCCTGGTTGCACACCGGTGCCGTAGCCACAAAAGGCTACAGAGCTAACTTGGCAGTGTCCGAGAATTCCTGTGTCCTTGTTCCAAACATTCCATGATCTACTAACTGGGTTTGGGCCTTCAAATTTTGCTGTGGTTTCGTACCAACAGTTCCAATCCTTTTCGCTCATCAAGAGCCAATTTACTTTTGCTGTGGCTTTATAGATTGGAACATAAAAAGAGTAGGCATCGACATACGCCTTTTCAGTTATATCAGCCATCTCTTTATTTGCATTTGGGCAGCGAACAAAATTAAAACTAGGACTTATGTTTTTCTGCGCGACTAAGTACCTTTGATAAATATCTGAGTTGAGTTTTTCTAAAGGGGTTAGGGCTTTTGTTGTTTGTGTGGCTGTCGGTGCAGGAGATGGCGTTCCGCCAATCGCTCCTATTGGATCGCCTGCTGTTGTCGGAGCTGGCTTTGGAGCAGCAGCCTTGATCGTTACGCCTTTATTCCAAACAAGCTTTGTTCCAGATTTAATACAGGTGAACTTCTTACCTGATGCAGTCGCGCTTGATCCAACTTTCGTGCACTTAGCACCGGCTTTAGGAGTTGCGGCTTGGAGAGGTGTTGCAAGAGAAAGAAGCAAGGCGATCGCTATTGCTAGGCGCCCCTTGTTCTTCATATAAAAGACTTAAAGTGACTTAAGAACCATGATCAGAGCTGTTGTTCCTGCTCCGATGAAGAAGAGTGCAAGTGGGACCCAACCGAAGATTCTGTAAGGAGTGATCTTGCCGGTCTTTGCGCCTGTTTCGTTTTCTTTGCTCATGATTAAAGGTTACCGATTC
>JACCDH011677649.1_pt1 | contig 10152 bp, 8 predicted proteins | sample 7442481 | NCBI WGS metagenome assembly JACCDH01 (sample SAMN15323433, study PRJNA562643) | freshwater metagenome | isolation source: river surface water | place: USA:Blue River Watershed | collected 2017-08-15
GAATCACCGGATTTAGAGTGGGCAAGCACGAAGTATTTCCTATACCTCAGCAAGAAGTGGAAATTTCAGGCTTACCACAAAACAGCGGCTATTAATCAACCCACAAAAAAAATGATATGAAATCAATAAAATTTTTATTCAGCGCAGTACTGGTGGGATTGCTTTTCACCGGTTGTAGCAAAAAGGAGTTTACCGATACTTCTTTTGTAGAATCTGCCAGCGTTCCAGATAAATTGAGCGCATTGTTTACGATTACACAAGACAATACTGGTTTAGTTACCATTACTCCAAATGGAGAGGGTGCCGTGTCTTATGATGTATATTATGGAGATGGTACTGCTGCACCAGCAAAAGTTCTTGCAGGAAAAAGCACGACCCATATTTATAAAGAAGGGGCTTACAATGTAAGGTTAGTAGCATATAATGTTTCTGGAAAAACAAAAGAAGCATTACAAGCATTAACCGTAACATTTAGAGCACCAGAAAATTTAGAAGCAACAGCTGTGATAGATCCCAGCAATAACTTCAAAGTGAATGTGACAGCAAAAGCAACTTATGAAACATTCTTTCAAGTGTATTTTGGTGATGTAGCCAACGAAGTGCCTACTAATTTTAACGAAGGACAAACCGTAAGTAAAGTATACACTAGAACCGGAACCTTTAATGTTAAGATTGTAGCTTTAAGTGGAGGTGCTGCTAAAACAGAAGTGACCAAAACAGTTACCATTGTAGATCCTGTTTTATTACCAGTAACATTTGAATCACCTACTTTAAACTATCAGTTCTTCAATTTTGATGGTGGAAATGCAAGCGTAATTGATAACCCTTTTAAAACAGGAATCAACACTACCAATAAAGTGGGTAGAATGATTAAGGGTGCTGGTCAACCATGGGGTGGAGCGGTAATGCCTTTGAGCGCACCCATCGACTTTAGTACCAATAAGATTTTCAGAATGAAAGTGTATTCACCAAGAGTGGGTGCTAAAGTATTATTGAAAGTAGAGAATGCAGGTAATGGCGCCATCAATTTTGAAAGAGAGCGTACTACCACTGTAGCCAATGCATGGGAAGAAATTGGATTCGATTTCAGCACCATCAATACAGCGAATGTGTACAATAATATCGTGTTGATTTTTGAATTGGGTACCGTAGGAGATGGCTCACCTAATTTTACTTTCTTATTTGATGATATTCGTTTGGCAGCAACTATGCCAACCAATCAAATAGATTGGCCAGTTAATTTTGATGTAGTTGGAACCAATTACACGGTTACTGATTTTGGAAATAATATTTCTGAATTAGTGAATGATCCAACCAATGCGGCTAATAAAGTAATGAAGACCACCAAACCAAATGGTGCTGAAACATGGGCTGGAACAACTATTGGAACACCAAGTGGTTTTGCAAGAGCATTGCCCATTACTACTACCACTTCTCAAATGAGCGTGCGTGTGTATTCACCAGCAGCAGGTTTAAAAATTAGATTGAAAATTGAAGACGCGGCGAATAATACTCGTTCAGTTGAAACCGATGCAACTACTACTGTGGCTAATGCATGGGAAACATTGATTTTTGATTTTGCGAATCAAGCAGCAGGTACTGCAGCATTGAATGCAACGTATAGATATGATAAAGCATCTATTTTCTTCGATTTTGGAACTGCAGGAAATGGTAAAGTATTCTATTGGGACGATGTACAATACTTAAGCACCAATGTGGTTACTGGTGTAACCTTGCCATTGAACTTTGAGAATACAGCGCTTACTTATACATTCACCAATTTTGATGGTGGTGGTGCAACCGTAATTGATAATCCGCACAAAACAGGAATCAATACCAGCAATAAAGTAGGAAGAATGATTAAGAGTGCTGGCCAACCTTGGGGCGGTTCATTCATTGAACTAGCGGGTCCAATCAATTTTGCTAAGAAGACGTTTAAAATGAAAGTGTATTCACCAAGAGTGGGTGCTAAAGTATTGTTGAAAGTAGAAAACGCAACCAATGGTGCATTAAACTTTGAGAAAGAAGTCACTACTACCGTAGCCAATGGTTGGGAAGAACTCACTTTCGATTACAGTGCCATCAATACTGCCAATAGTTACCATAAAATCGTATTGATTTTTGAATTGGGAACGGTAGGAGATGGTACCAGCAATTTCACTTTCTATTTTGACGATATCAATCTTTTTTAATTGAATAAAACGAGTATTATGTTTAAAAATATAACTACCCTGTCTGCGTTTTTTGTTGCTGCAGTCCTGTTGTTTACAGGTTGTAAAAAAACAGAATACAGCTTTGGTGCCATCAAAGCCCCAACAGGATTAACCTTAAATACAGTCATTGCTGGTGTAGACGCCAGTAACCCCAATGGTAATGGTACAGGTAATGTGGCTATTAATATAGCAGCAACCAATGCCATCACATACAATGTAGATTTTGGAGATGGCAAAACACAAGTGGTACCGACTGGTAAAATTAATTACCGTTATACTACACCAGGTACCAACGAATTTACCATTGTGGTAAACGCCATTGGAACAGGTGGAAGCATGAGCACCATCAGTAAAAAAATCACCGTGTTTGTAGCATTTGAAATTCCTACTACCATTGTAACTGCTTTAACAGGTGGTACTGCAAAAACATGGGTAACCGATAAAGCGGCAGTAGGCCATTTCGGCGTAGGACCTGCAACCGACTTTGCACCTATTTGGTATGCGGCAACCCCTAATTCAAGAGAAGCTTGTGCATACGATGATGAAATTACTTTCAGCAAAGATGCCAATAACAATATCACCATGACCATTGACAACAAAGGACAATCTTTTGCAATTGGCGCAGCCAGTGCATTCTATGGCTTTAGTGGAGGTGATGCATGTTTTGCAATGAATATTGCAGCTCCAAGAAAATTAAGTTTCATGGATGCCAGCACTGGTTCAACTGCAGCTAATTCTACTAGAATAGCATTCACTGTTCCAGGAAATGGAATTATTAATTTTGGAACTGGCGGAACCAGCTATGAAATATTATCTATTTCTGCAACTGAGTTAAGCTTACGCAATATTGGTATTGACGGAAACTCATGGTATCAAAAATTGAAAGTTAAATAGGGATGAAAAAAATATTCAGCATTGTAGGGATCAGTTCTTTCTTGTTGCTTAGTTGCGGCAAGAAAGAATCTGCACCTAGCGCAGTAACGCCCACCAATCTTACACTGAATGCAGTAGTAAGTACCGATAATAGTGGTAATGTAGCGTTTACAGCAAGCGCTACCAATGCAAGCACTTACGATTTCGATTTTGGCAATGGCGTATTTCAAACTGTTCCAACAGGAATAGTGACGTATAAATATCCAGCAGCTGGAACCTATACCGTAAATGTGATTGCAAAAAGCACCACCGGACAAACTGCATCAAAAAGCACACAGATAACGGTTGCCGTGGCGCAGTCCTTGATATTTTCTGATGAGTTCGATGCAAACGGCGCGCCTGATCCCTCCAAATGGGGATACGATATCGGCACCGGTTCTGGCGGTTGGGGAAATAATGAGTTACAATATTATACCAATCGATTAGAGAATGCATTTGTTTCGAATGGCACATTAAAAATTAAAGCCATCAAAGAAAATTTTAGTGGAAGCGCATACACCAGTGCAAGAATATTAACCCAAAATAAATTCAGTTTTAAATACGGAAAAGTAGAAGTAAAAGCAAAGTTACCAGCAGGTATAGGAACTTGGCCAGCAGTATGGATGTTGGGATCAAATATCAGTACAGTTAGTTGGCCTGCATGCGGCGAGATAGATATTATGGAGCACAAGGGATCACAGCTGAATAAAATTTATGGCACCGTACACCATCCGGCAAGGTTTGGTGGCAATGCAGACGGAGGCACTAGAGATATTACGAATGCAACTACCGAGTTTCATATTTACACCATGGAATGGAATGCCACTTCTATTAAGTTTTTAGTAGATGGAAATGTATTTCATACCGTAGCCAATACTTCGAGCTTACCATTTAATCAAAATTTCTTTTTAATCATGAACCTGGCCATGGGTGGAACTTTTGGAGGAGCAGTGGAAAGCGGCTTCAGCAATGCCACCATGGAGATTGACTATATTAGGGTTTATCAATAGTAGTACAGTTATGAAGCAAGCAAGCACCCGCATCGGCAGGTATGTAATAATCCTGCTGGTGCTTCTTTCTGCCAATGTTCAATCGCAACCATTTAAGAAACTCGTATGGTCCGATGAATTCAATGGCAAGGGATTACCCGATAGTACCAAATGGGGGTACGATGTAGGAAGAGGCTGTCCACAAAACTGTGGATGGGGCAATAACGAATTGCAATATTATACGGCCAAGAATACCAATAATGCCAGAGTAGAAAATGGGATGCTCATTGTTGAAGCACATAAAGAAAATGTGGCGGACGCAAAATATTCCAGTGCAAGATTAGTGACCAAGAACAAAGGCGATTGGAAATATGGACGTATTGATGTGAAAGCCAAACTGCCCGCAGGACGAGGCATGTGGCCAGCTATTTGGATGTTGCCTACCGATTGGAAATATGGAGGATGGCCCCATAGTGGAGAAATAGATATTATGGAGAATGTAGGATTTTGGCCCGACTCAGTTCTAGGAACCGTGCATACCAATGCATACAATGGAATGAAGGGAACACAAAAAACCTTGGGAATGAATTTCAAGGATTTGTCAACTGCTTTTCATGTGTATAGTATTGAATGGGATGCGGAAGAAATTCGTTTTTATGTAGATAATATTAAATACAATTCGTTCAAGAACTCACATAAAAACACAGACGAATGGCCTTATGATCAACGCTTTCACTTACTTATTAATATTGCAGTAGGCGGAAACTGGGGCGGACAAAAGGGCGTAGACGATAGCATATTCCCACAAAAAATGTGGATTGATTATGTTAGAGTATATCAGTAACGAAGCTTACCCTGACTAGGTAAATAAAACGCATGAGCAGAACGGAGGTAGCGCTCCATTTCATTTTTGGTATCTCCCAATACGGTAGCACTGAATGCATAAATATTCAACATCGATTGAATAAAAGCAGGATAGTCTTGGTGTTGGGAGATTTTATTTAAAGCCAATTGATGGGCGTCGGCATATACAATGGGGATCATTATTTTAGTCAGGTTTTTGGCAGACAATTCTGCATTCATCATCAAACGAGCCAGTGTTCCATTGCCCTCTGCAAAGGGATTGATTTCGGTCAACATCAATAATAAGTAAATGGATTTGGCAAAAGGGTCTTGCAATAAAGCATACCAATCGAAGCCCTTCACCAAAGTACCTTCAATTAATTGCCAGGGAACCAGTTCGGTAATTCCCGCAGGGTTATTGCTCTCTTTAAATTTTCCTGGATTTTTATGGGGCCTACTGGCCATTAAAAAAGCATGTCGTTTTTGAAGCAGCTGAATAAATTCTTGCGCCGAACTCGGGCGGGCAGCCATTTCTTTTTTGTTGGAAGCAAGCTGGTAGGTATGCAAGAGGTCCTCGGCATCTTCTCTGCGACCCGAAACCGTGCTGGCTGTTTCAACAATATGACGGGCTTCGGCTAATTCAAACTCATTGCCGTCGATGTATTGGGAAAAATAACTTTCAAAAAAAGCGAAATGCTGGAAAGTAGCGGTTGATACATTTTGGTCGGGGTATTGGGGGTAATTGTTACCAGCCAAATGAGCATACAGTTCTTCCAATAATTTGATGGTGGGTAGGTGGAAGGGTTTACCCAAATAACCAGCGAGGCTGTTGGAGGGGTTGGCCGAAGAAGGATGGGCCTGTTGTTGAACAGCCGTAATCAACTTGGCTAAAACCGTAAATTCCTTTTCTAAACCGAGCATGGGGGCCAACACCCTGGCTTGCTCTTTTAGCCGAATTAGGGCCGATTCGGAGTGAATTTGGAGCAAATCGGCCAGTTTTTGACTGATTTCGGCTGATTTTAGCGATTTTGCCGCTTCCTCTGTTTTGCGAGAACCCATGCAATTTTCTAAAAAAGCACGGGCATCCTGAGAGCGATAAAGCTGCTCAAAAAAAGGCCGATCATCTAAAATAGGACCCCTGCCCTTGAGTAAATGGATGGTAAGACCGGGTAATTCCACCGTTTTGGTATAAGCATGGGTGATAAAAATATGACCCGTAGGGGTGGGCTTGCATTCTAGGGCCGAACGATGGCTGAGTACTGCACCTGGATACAAGTGCGCAATGATTCGGAACCAGTTTCTTTTGACAATCGCATGCGTATTATCCGCCAAATTGGTCGTGTAAACACGGGGAGCAATTTTATACGCCAACCCCTTGCGAACCAGTTGTTGAATGCGCTTAGATTCGGCAGGATTGGCCGATCCAAACAGTATTTCGGACAAAACAACTGGGTTAAAATTTTCCATTAATCATTGCCTTTGCTTAAAATTGGCAAAAAAATTCGGAATAAGTGATATTTATGGAAAATATTTTAGACTAAATGGTGAAATGGGGTGATTATTTTGGAATAAGGGTATTTTCCTCTTCTTCATCGAAATCGATGCCTAGAACCTGTTTAAAATAGTAGTCTTCTAGTTGAATCTTGGTATAATTTTCCAAAGGAACCCAGGATTGGTCTTTGGATAAATAGACTTCTATCGCTTCTTTTTGAGGGAAAACTTTGTAGTCCATTTTAGTGCCATTTAAGGTGAAGTAACCGGGGTAAACAAAATTCATATGGCAATCATTGGCAAATTCCTTGGTGATCAACATCAAGAATTTACCAATGCTGAAACGTTTATAATCGGGGTGGTAAAAATGAAGCACCGACATCAGGGCTTTTTTGCCAACATCGAAGAAGCCGACTCCAATGAGTTTGCCCTGATCTCGAATAGTGATCATATGGGTGTCAAAAGCATCGGCTGGATTATTGAGCTCAGGAATGCAGGCTTTACAACTTGGGTAGCCATCAAAATTGACACTATTGAGGTACACACTATAGAGTGATTCTATTTCTTCGGTTATTTCAGCCAATTCTATGCAGAAGGAAAAGCCAGCACATTTTTTCCAAATCTTTTTGGTGCTAGGGGTCTCTTTCACTTTCTTAATATTGAGCCTGAGCCAAAAAACTGGATCATACATGGCACCATTGCCATAATTGCTTACGAACACTTCATGGGTGGTAAATAAGTCGTTGCCCATTCTGAAATAACCTGCTGCTAATGCATGGTCTAGTACTTCGTCTTTATAAATACCCAATTCTAAACTCATATCCTAAAGTTAATAGGCTGCAGTGCAACCTATTTGCATTGTGGAAATAAATCAGCACAATGTATTATTTTCAAGATTGTAAAAGGGGGATATGCCAACAAACAAATCGGCTTTATTGCGTTATAGAATTATTGATGGATGCCTTACCAATACTATGCATCCCTACCCCAGCTTAGATGCTATTCATCAAAAAGTAGAGCATCAATTAGATAAGTCGATATCTAGCTCAATGATTAATAAGGATTTTGCTGCCATGAAAGAAATTTATGGGGCACCTATTGCGTACCATAAAGCCAGGGGTGGTTATTATTATAGTGATCCTAAATTTTCGATACAAGAATTTCCGCTGACTGAAGCAGAAAGAGAGGCATTGGATTTTTCAACGGCTTTGCTGCAACAGATAAGGGGAACCAAGCTTTTTCAACAATTTGAGAACGCCATTAATAAAGTAATTGAAGGGTATAGAATCAGTAAAATAGCTGGGATTGAGCAGCGACAAATTTTACAAGTAGAAGAACCTGTACGTACGCAAGAAAATCCATATCTAGAACAATTGTTGCAGAGCATTATTCATCAAAAGCCCTTGGCCATTACTTATCAGGGATATGGACGGGAAGCCAAGCTGCACCAGTTTTCGGCACATTTATTAAAAGAGTACCGCAATTGTTGGTATGTAGTGGGCTATTCGGATCGAGGTAAAAATCTCTTGGTGTTTGCGTTGGATCGAATAAAGTCCATTGCAGACAGCGAAGCAAAATATATTAAGGTGGAGGGATTTGATCCCGCTGATTTTTTCAAGTACTCATTTGGGATTACGCAGATACACGACGCAAAACCCGAGAAAGTAGTGTTGCAGTTTACGGCGTATCAGGCACCATTTGTTTTGAATCAACCCCTGCATCATTCACAACAAATATTAAAACAAACTGACGATTTTGTTGAATTGACTTATCATGTGTATATTACAACTGAGTTAATCATGACGATACTTTCTTATGGAAAGCAAGTAAAAGTGTTAGCTCCTAACAGTTTAAAAAATCAAATAAAAGCAACTGTGCAAGAAATGGCCGCACTGTACGCTTAATCCTCCCCCGGATTGTTACCAACTCTGCAAATAGGTTGCAGACCCACCCAATATATTCGTTTGTAAATAAAATATATTATGGAACCAATGGTAATCATTATTGGCGGGGCGATGGTATTATTAGCCATTTTAGCCACCCTTTTTTATGCAAAGTCTCGTGCTGGTGCTGAGCTGACTGTATTACAAGAGCAAGTAAAACAAAAAGAATTTCAGTTACAGGAGCAAATGAATTTTCGTGCCATGATGCAAACGGAGAAGGAGCAACTATTGAGTAAGTTGGCCAAAACCGAAGCACAGTTAGAAAATAGTCAGCAAGCATTGTTACAAGCCAAAGAAGCCAGTGAAAAATTGAGTGCCCAACTCAAATTAGAGTTTGCAGAAATAGCGCATAAAGTAATGCAAAGCAATAGCGAACACTTGAGCAATAAGAGCGAAGAAAAAATTGGCGAACTCTTAAAGCCATTGAAAACAGAGCTGGGCGAATTCAAGAAAAAAGTAGATGATGTATATGTGGCAGAAGCCAAAGACCGCCATGTATTAAAAGCAGAGATAGACCGACTCATCACTATGAGCCAGCAAGTAAGTCAGGAAGCCAATAATTTAACCACTGCATTAAAAGGCAATAATAAAACCCAGGGTAATTGGGGAGAGATGTTGCTAGAAAGTATTCTAGAACACAGTGGACTCGTAAAAGGTAGAGAGTTTGTTACCCAAGAATTTATTCGAGACAATAGTGGCAATATCATTAAAGACGATGAAGGGCGCGGCTTACAGCCCGATGTGATGGTGTATTATCCCGATCAGCGCACTATTATTATAGATTCGAAAGTATCGTTGGTGCATTGGGAACAATATGTAAACAGTGAAGAAGAAGCCGATCGAAAGCGAGGATTGGAACTGCATTTGGCATCTTTGAAATCGCATATTGATGGACTCAGTAAAAAGAATTATCCCAAATATGCCAAGGCATTGGATTATGTATTGTTGTTTGTACCCATTGAGCCAGCGTTTTTAGAAGCGGTTAAAAAAGATACACAGTTATGGAAGTATGCGTACGATAAAAAAATCATGTTGGTAAGCCCTACTAATTTATTGGCTGTATTAAAAATCATAGCCGACTTATGGAAAGTAGAACAGCAAAACCAGAACGCCATTGAAATAGCGGAGAAAGCAGGCGCCATGTACGACAAGTTTGTGGGCTTCTTAGTGAACTTAGAAGATGTGGGCAAGAAATTGGGTGCCGCACAAGAAAGTTATGATCAAGCATTTAGTCAATTGAGTACAGGCAGGGGCAATATTGTTAACCGAATGGAAGAGCTGAAGAAAATGGGTGCTGATGCGAGAAAGCAGATTCCGGATAAAATTCTTTATGAATTGAAGTAAGCCAATGACCAAGCCACCCAAACATATTTTATCTAAGTCAACCTTTATGTATGGTTGCCAATGCCCTAAGAGGTTGTGGCTGCATAAGTATAGGCCAGACTTAAGAGGCGAAATGGATGAAGCACAGCAAGCCATCTTTCAACAAGGCACCGATATTGGAAAATTAGCAGAAGAATTATTTCCAGATGGAGTAGACGCGCGGCCAAAAGATACTTACGCTTATCAGCAATCAGTAGCCGATACGGCCAAGTATATTGCAGCAGGACATACCGTTATATATGAAGCAGCATTTCAGTATGAAGGACTACTCTGTGCAGTAGATATATTGGTACAACGCAAGGGAAAATGGTATGCTTATGAAGTAAAGAGTACCACATCCGTAAAAGTACAACATATACCCGATGCGGCTTTTCCGTA
>JACCDH011111311.1_pt1 | contig 10150 bp, 10 predicted proteins | sample 7442481 | NCBI WGS metagenome assembly JACCDH01 (sample SAMN15323433, study PRJNA562643) | freshwater metagenome | isolation source: river surface water | place: USA:Blue River Watershed | collected 2017-08-15
AGCGCCGCCGGGCGCAAAAGAAAACGAGGAGAACCCCATGGAAACAGGCGCTATCACGCAATACGTGGATGTGGCCCAGCTGGTGCTGTATGTATTTTGGATTTTCTTTTTCGGCCTTGTCTATTACCTCTTGCAAGAGAACCATCGAGACGGTTATCCGCTCGATCCGGGCACCGGCCGCGACACCAAGATGGAAGGCTGGCCGCCGATCCCCAAGCCCAAGACCTACCTGCTCGCCGATGGCAAAGAGGTGGTGATGCCCTATCCGCTGACCGGCCCCGAATTCCTGCAGGCCGAGCCGCGCCATCGCTGGATCGGCTCGCCGATCGAGCCGACCGGCAATCCGCTGCTCGCAGGCGTGGGTCCGGGTTCATGGGCCAATCGTGCCGATCATCCGGAACTCACCGCCGAAGGCGCACCCAAGATCACGCCGCTGCGCGTCAATCCTGAGCATGGCGTGGCGTCGCGCGACCATGATCCTCGCGGCCTGCATGTGGTTGGCGCGGATGATGAAATTGCCGGCACCGTGAAAGACCTGTGGATGGACAGCTCCGAGATGATGTTCCGCTACATCGAAGTGCAGCTGAATGACTCGGAACAGACCGTGCTGCTGCCGGTGCCGTTCGCGCGCATCACCGAAGAGCAGGTCAAGGTGCACGCGATCCTCGCGCATCAGTTCCGCGACGTGCCCGGCCATCGCAATGCCGAACAGGTAACGATGCTGGAAGAAGAAAAAATCGCCGCCTACTATGGCGCCGGCACCCTGTACGCGACTCCCTCGCGTCAGGAACCGCTGGTGTAAGCAGGCAGACCATGCAGACCTATACCGAGCATGAGTTCGAAGCGGTTCCGGGGCTCCCCGAAGCCCTGCCCGCCGGCGAGCGCATTCTGTGGCAGGGCAGTCCCGACTGGAAGCTGCTGGCGGTCGAGGCGTTCCATGTTCGCCGGCTGACGCTGTACTTTGCGCTGATGATCGGGCTGCAGGCGGTGATGAGCTGGGACAACGATCTCAGCCTGCGCGCCAATCTCGGGCCGCTGATGCTGAGCGCGACACTGGCGACCACCGCGCTTGGTCTGCTCGCATTCACCGCCTGGCTGTCGGCCAGCACCACGATGTACACGCTGACCAACAAGCGCGTGGTGATGCGCATCGGTATCGTGCTGACCTTGTCATTCAATCTGCCGCTGCGCTGGATACAGGCGGCGCAGATCCGTCCGTGCGACGATACGCCGGACAATGGCGCCGGACATGGCGACATCGCGCTCGACCTGAAAGGTGACGACCGCATCGCTTATCTGCACCTGTGGCCGCATGCGCGCGCCTGGCATATCAAGAAGCCGCAACCGGCCTTGCGCTGCATCGCGAATGTGGAACAGGTCGGTGCGCAGCTGCACGCCGCATGGCAGCAGCGGCAGGCTGAGATCGCCGCCTCGCCGAATGCCGATGCCGGCAGCCGCGACCTGATCCCGGTGCGTATGCCGGATGGCGTCTACGCGCGATGAAACTCTCCGAGCCCCTGCACTGGACACGTCGCGCGCGCAGCGAGTTCAATCCTGCGGTGGGCTTTGCCATATTTGCGATCGCCTGTCTGGCACTGGTCGGCTGGGTGCGCCTCACCGCACCCGCGACCGCGCCGGCAGTCATCACGCCATCGGCGATGCGCGTGCTGAACTTCATTGATCAGCCGGACGGCTCGATCAGCGTGATCGATCACCAGACCAAGGACGTCATCGACCATTTCAGCGGCGAGCAAGGCTTCCTGCGTGGCACGCTGCGCGCGCTGGTGCGCGAGCGCAAGCTGCGCGGACTGACCGATCAGGCGCAGGCGTTCGAGCTGATCGCGCACGACGGCGGCCGCCTGACCCTGCGCGATCCCGCCACCGGCTCGACCATTGCGCTCGAGTCGTTCGGCCCCACCAATACCGCCGTCTTCGGCCGGCTGCTGAAATAGCGAGCAAGCGATGAGCGCGCCGAAAGCCATCGTCATCGGCAGCGGCTTCGGCGGGCTGGCAGCCGCCATTCGCCTGTCGTGCAAAGGCTATGACGTTGAGGTGCTCGAAAAACTCGATGCACCCGGCGGCCGCGCCTCGGTGCATCGTCAGGATGGCTTCACCTTCGATGCCGGCCCCACCATCATCACCGCGCCGCAGTTGCTGGAAGAACTCTGGACACTGTGCGGCAAGCGCATGTCGGACGACATCACCCTCAAGCCGATGGAGCCCTTCTACCGGATACGCTTCGATGATGGCAGCTGGTTCGATTACAGCGGTGACGAGGACACCATGCGCCGCGAAGTCGTGCGCTTCTGTCCGGCCGATCTGCCCGGATTTGAGCGATTCGTCGCCGCCGCCGATCAGGCGTGCAAGCTCGGCTTCGAAGATCTGGGCGGCATGCCCTTCAACAGTTTCTCCGACCTGCTGGCCGCGCTGCCCAGCATGGTGAAGATGATGGCGTGGGAAAGCCTGTACACGCTGGTGTCGCGCCACATCAGTGATCCCAAGCTGCGCATCGTGTTCAGCTTCCATCCGCTGCTGATCGGCGGCAATCCGTTTGCCGTCACGCGCGTCTACAGCCTGATCAATACGCTGGAGCGGCGCTGGGGCGTGCACTGGGCGATGGGCGGCACCGGCGCGCTGGTGCAAGGACTGGTGAAGCTGCTCGCCGCGCGCGGGGTCCCGGTGCGATGCAATGCGCCAGTGACGCGCATTCATGTCGAGCAGGGCCGCGCCTGCGGCGTCACGCTGGACAATGGCGAACGGCTCGATGCCGATATCGTCGTCTCGAACGGTGATCCGGCCTGGACTTATCGGCATCTGATCGACGCCCGACATCGCCGCCACTGGACTGACCGCAAAGTCGCACGCGGCAAATACTCGATGAGCCTGTTCGTCTGGTACTTCGGCACCAATCGCCGCTATCACGACGTGCCGCATCACATGATCATGCTCGGCCCGCGCTACCGCGAGCTGCTGGACGATATCTTCAAGCATCATCATCTGGCCGACGATTACAGCCTGTACCTGCATCGCCCCAGCGCCAGCGATCCCAGTGTTGCACCCGCCGATTGTGATGCTTTTTATGTGCTTGCACCGGTGCCCCATCTGGGCAGCGGCACCGACTGGTCGCGCGATGCGGAGCGCTTCCGGCAATCGATACAGCGCCATCTGGAAAACACCGTGCTGCCCGGCCTTGGCCAGCATGTCGTCACCAGCAAGCTGATGACGCCGCAGGATTTTCAGGATCGCCTGTGGTCGTATCAGGGCGCTGCCTTCGGGCTCGAACCCATTCTGCTGCAAAGCGCCTGGTTCCGGCCGCACAACCGCAGCGAAGATATCGAGGGTCTCTATATGGTCGGCGCGGGCACCCATCCCGGCGCCGGCGTGCCCGGCGTGCTGATGTCGGCCAAAGCCATGGCCACGGTGGTGCCCGATGTCTGAGTCCCTGCATCCACCGTCACCCGCACCGCGCCCGGCGCTGGATCTTGCGGCCTGCGAAGCACTGATGCGCGGCGGCTCGAAATCCTTCTTCGCAGCCAGCAGCCTGCTGCCCCAGCATGTGCGCATGCCCGCTGTCGCGCTGTATGCGTTCTGCCGCGTGGCGGACGATGCGATTGACGAGAACACCGACGATCCGCTGGCGATGGACAAGCTGCGCGCGCGGCTGGATGCGATCTATGCAGGACAGCCCGGAGAGATCATTGAAGACCGCGCAATGGCGATGGTCGTGCATCGCTACCACCTCCCGCGGGAATTGCCGGAAGCCCTGCTGGAAGGCTTTGCGTGGGATGCGGCCGGCCGCTACTATGAAACACTGAACGACCTGCATCACTACTGCGCGCGCGTGGCCGGCAGCGTCGGCGCGATGATGTCCATCATCATGGGCGTGCGTGACGCTCATGCATTTGCGCGTGCCTGCGAACTGGGCAATGCGATGCAGCTGACGAATATTGCGCGGGATGTCGGTGAAGACGCGCGCAACGGCAGGCTCTACCTGCCCCGCCAGTGGATGCGCGAAGCGGGCCTCGATCCTGAACAATGGCTGCAACAACCGGTGTTCAACGAGGCACTGGGAAGTGTCATCGGACGACTGTTGCTGGAGGCCGATGCGCTGTATCAGCGCGGCAGCACCGGCATTGCGCACCTTCCACGCGATTGCCGGGGCGCGATACTCGCGGCCGCCACCATCTATGCCGAGATAGGCCGCGTCGTATCCGACCGCCGCATGGATTCGGTCAGTGAACGCGCGGTGGTCGGCAACGCGCGCAAGCTGACACTGCTGTGTCTGGCCAAAGCCAGAGCGCAACTGCCACAGCGCTGCGATACAGCCGAAGCGCTGCCCGCGATCGCTTTTCTTGTTAACGCCTGCCGCGAACGCCCGCGTCGCGCTCCGGGCAATGGCGAAGCCCGGAATTTCGATGAGCGTTGTGAATGGGTGATCGATCTGTTCGAGCGCTTGTCGGTGCCGGGCAGGTAAGGCCAGGCAGCAAACGCAGGAAAATCACGCCCAGCGCGGCATCCTGAAGGGCAGCATGCGCTGCACGATGGGCGACACCAGTCGGGGCACATTCAGCGTCTCGTGCACGCTGATTACATCCTCTCCAAACAAACGGCTCTTGAGCACGGATCGCTCATAAAACGGCGTGTCCTCCAGCATGTCGATCACGCGCACCGGTGCATCGCCTTCGCTGCGCATCCGGCGCGGGATGCGCCAGCCGGTCAGCTCCAGTGATTGCCGGGGCGGCGGATCAAAGGTGTCGACGTGCCCGTCGGGCATGAACCTCAGCCCGAGCAGGCGATCGCCCCCCTGCTTCTGCTGCACGTCGTAGATCACCGCAGCAGAGCCATCCGACATCAGCGCGCGCGACCAGTCCCATTCACGGAACGGCTCGCTGATGGGCTCATCACCCTCATTGGAATCCAGATACGCATGGCCGCTCCAGCGCATCGAGGGTCTCAGCATCTCGACCTCGACACGCGCGCACGCGGCCAGCGGGCCCCAGCGATGGCGCCCGGCATCGTCCAGAGCGACGCTGAAGGTCGACAGCGATGATGGATACACGCGCACCTTGCCACGCACGGCCAAAGGCAGCGGCATGCCGACTTCGCAGATATCGATTTCCAGATGGTCGCCATGCCACTGCAGGCTGCTGGGTCCGATGGTGAAATGCTGTGCATCGCGCTGCATGCTGTGCCGGCCGCGCTCGGTCATCGTCCAGCGGCGATGTTTGCCGTAGAGGGCGACATTCAGCGCGCAATGATTTTCCGGGTCGGCGGCGCGGCGCTTCAGGGCGCTGCGGTAGTACGGCGAAAAGACACTGCCGACAAACGCAATGATGGTCAGTCCATGCCGGCCGTCATCGCTGAGCGCATCGACATACCACCAGAGATAACCACCCGATGGGACCGGCTGGTCGAATCGAGGTGCGCCATCAAGGTCGCGGCCGCCAGCTGGCCGGACATCGCGGCCATCGGCACGCCCGGCCCCGGATGCACGCTGCCGCCGGTCAGATACAGCCCCGGTATCCGGCTCTTCGCTCCCGATCTTGCAAAGGCCGACATCCAGCCGTGCGTCGCCATTCCGTACAGCGCTCCCCCGCTGCCCGGAAACATCCGATGAAAATCGGCGGGGGTCGTTCGCAAGCAGTTCTGCGGCGTGCGCCTGATAGTCAGACCGTAGCGGGCCAGAAGGGAAAAGGAATGGCTCTCGCATGCGTCAATCTCCGGTTCGGTAAGTGTGCGGCCGCCCTCTGCGGGTGCGTTCACCAGCATGAGCAAGCGGTCGCGTTCGGGCACTGAGTCGTCAGTGCCCCTGTCTTGCGCGCAGACATACACGGTGGGCGTCTGCGGCAGGCAGGCGCGGGAAAAGATGTCGGTAAATTCGCTTCGGTAGTCCGACTGAAAAAAGACGTTGTGACGCTCCAGCGGAAAACCCGAGGTCTCGGCATTGAGACTCCAGGTCAGCGCCGACAGAGAGCGTTTAGCGGATGACAGCGCGGACGCGGCGCGGCGCACGTTTGCTCCGAGCAGGTTCTGCGTGAGCGCGGACACATCGCCATTGAAGACCACGCTGTCTGCACCAAGAAGCTCGCCATTGGCCAGCCGCACACCGGACACGGCGCCGCCTTTCACCTCGATCTCGCTGCAGGGCGAGCGATAGCGAATCTCCACGCCTCGCGCTTGCGCGAGGCTGGCCAGCGATTGCGCCAGCGCGTGCATACCGCCCTTCACAGACCACACGCCATCGAGCTCGACCTGCGTGACCAGCATCAGCGTTGCCGGCGCCTGCCATGGCGACGAGCCGCAATAGGTTGCGTAGCGTGCGAACAGCTGCCGCAAACGGCTGTCATGAAAATGCTGGCCCAGCGAATCCCAGAGATTGCTCATCGGCCCCAGTGATGCGAGCACGGCGAGGCCTTTCATGCCCAGATCGCCCGCCATGCTCACCAGCGTCGGCGATTGCGAGCGAATGAAAGGGCCCTCCAGCGTGTCATACACCTCGCGCGCCTGCCGGCAGAATTGCATGAAGCGCGCCGCCTCGGAAGGCCCGGCAAACTGCGCGATGGCCTCGCGCGATGCATTCGGGTCGGCGAACAGATCCATGCGCTCGCGCGCATTCCATGCATGCCGGGCGAGCACAGGCAATGGCGTGAGCGACAGTTCCTGATCCAGCTTGCGCCCGGCGCTCTCGTAGATCTGCTCGAAGATCCAGCGCATCGTGAAGACTGTCGGACCGCTGTCTATGGGCGCGCCATCGACGACAGGCTGGCGCATCTTGCCGCCCGGGGCGTCCATGGCTTCCACCAGCGTGACCTGCAGATTGCGCTGCGCCAGCTGCAGCGCGGCGACCAGTCCGCCGATACCGGCGCCGATCACGACCACGCGATGATCGCGGCCAGTGCGAGTAGCAGTTCGAGCAACGTCGGCGGCGCTATTCATACACACGCCCTCTCCATTGCCCCTGCAAGCGCACGGGCAAGAAGCGTACGAACATGGATTCGGAAAAGAACTGATGCTTCCAGGCCGCGCGTATCGCATCCAGATGCGCGCCCTGGCGCGCGTAAGCATCCATCGCGGCAGTGTTTTTCCACAAACTGAAGGTCGCCTGCCGCAGCAGCGGTGCTTCGCCCATGCCGATCGCCAGTTCACAGCCTTCTGCGCCGAGCAAGCCCTGCTGCGCCGCAGGCGCATGACGCCAGAAGGCGGCGGCGGCAGGTGCGCGGATGGAAGCGCGCGTGAGTGTGGCTACCGGCGCGTCGGGGGGCAGGATGGCGCTGGCCGTCAGCGACATCCCATCCCATGATCCGCGCGCACTGGCCGCGCGCAAGGTCGCGATGAACAGTTCTTCGCTGCGCTGACGATAGCGTTCCACGAGCGCCGAACCCCGGATGAAATCGCCGGCTGCATGATCGGAGTCGAACACGCAGAACATCGCCTGATGCGAAGGACTCGGCAGCAAACCGAATCCGCCACCAAGCCCACTGCCCAGCGTTTTGATGAAAGTGAGTCCCGGCGTCTGCTGTGGTATCCAGCTGCCGAACGCGATGCGATGCCAGCCCCAGGGCCAGTATGCAGGACGCAGTCGGGAGAGAAGAAGTACTACCGTGCCGTCTACCGCGTGAACGACGCGGCTGTGTGTTTGCTGGCTCTGTGCGGCATCATCAGGCGGCATGCCCTCGGCGGGGGTCTTGCTGATGGCGCGACCTGCGGTCATTTAGGCTCCGCAAAAAAAGATGCGGGTAATACGCAAATAGGCTTGCAGAAAAGGATCCCGGCGCAGGCCGGGATCCGAGGCTACTGATGAAACACTTCAAGCGTCTTCAACATCGATATCGCTGTGTGTTTTATTTCGCTGCTGCTTTTATTTCGCTGCTACTTGTTTGGCACCCACCAGCTCCGGATGGTCCTTGATCATCGGGAAGCCATACAGCGGCTTGAACGCGCCCTGATGGCAGGTGGCGCAGTTGACCTTGGCCACATCGCCGCCAACGCCCTTGCGCTCGACCGGGAAGGTGTCGGTCAGCGGCACCATGTACTCGTTGTTCACGTCGCGTGCCATGCGGATGCCATGCCATGCGGTGATGCGCTGCGGCGGGCTTTCTTTCCAGCTCTGGAAAGAGCGCGAGTTGTGGCAATACGTACAGTTCACACCCAGCGAATTCGACATGTGCGTCATCAGGCCATAGGTCCACTCGGCCTGTTTGATCGACTGCCGATTGCCCGAAGGCAGAGGCGTCGGACCGTTCACGCGAATCGGCTTGTCTTCCAGCAGGAAGGGCGTCAGCGGATCGGTCGGCAGCGAGGACTGGTTCACGTACTGGCCGGGTGTGTTCTGTCCGGCATTGTCGCCAATGAAGTCCGCGCCCTTGTGCTGTGGCGGCGGCGTGAACCACACTTGCGTGGGCACCGGGTTGCCGCGATGGCAGGTATAGCAAGTGACGCCCGTGTTGTTCACATGCTGCTGCCAGTTGCTGTTGATGTGCCGCGTCATCTCGATCATCTTGCGCGCGACGACCTTGGTGTACTTCGAGTCATCGGCCAGATTCTGCAGGTTGTGGCAGTACGCACAGCCTTCTTTGGGCGAGACCCAAGAGGTCATTGCCGTCATCAGGCGAATGAACTGTCCGGCCGACAGATCGCCCAGCACCTGCACGTTCTGATACGACTGCTTGGCAGTCGGGCCGCCCTCGGGCACGGCTGGCAACGCGGGGGGCGCGGTGTTCAGCGCATCCTGCTTCTCAAGGATGCGCGGATTGTAGACCTGCACCATGCCCGTGCCACGATAGCCGTGCTGCACGCTGTCCATCGGTATGCGCTCGACCGGCGGCTCTTTGCAGCCGGCCAGCACCATCAGCGCAAGCGCGAGCGCCGAGGCGAGTTTCAGGGTTCGGTTGATCATGGCTTGGCTCCCTGAAGGGTGGCGGGATCCACGATCGGGCCCCACACTTGCGGATAAGGCGGGGCGACGCCATGCTTGACGGCCCACAGATACCAGTTGTCGACGACGGTGCCGGTCAGCAGGATGCCGATGCCGCCGGTCAGCGGGCACAGCACCGCGAACCACCAGGCCCAGCGATGGATCGATTCCATCGTCGCGTTGAAGCCCATCGTCCAGCGCCAGAACAGCGCGGCGCGCTCGGTCGCGGTGCCGCGATCGATGATCTGTTCGATCTCGCGCTCACCGCCATAGCGACCCACGGCGAGAATCGTCGCACCGTGCATCGCGAACAAGAGCGCCGAGCCGTACAGGAAGGCGATCGACAGCGCATGGAAGGGGTTGTAGAACAGATTGCCGTAACGCAGTGAGAACGCGGCAGTCCAGTCGAGATGGGGGAATATCCCGAAAGGTACCGCCTCGCCCCACGTGCCCATCAACACCGGGCGGAACAGGCCGAGCACGAGGAACAGCCAGATCGCCGCAGCGAATGCCCATGCGATATGCGTACCCATGCCCAGCGCGCGCGCGCGGCGATACACATTGGCCCACCAGAGCAGGATGGAAATCGTCAGCGACATGCCTGCGATCTGCCACCAGCCGCCCTGGTTCAGCGGTGCGAGGCCGAGTCCATTGCCGGGCGCGGGCGGATCGAGCGACAGCCAGAACAGCTGGCGCACGAACTGCACCGGATCCCAGCCGACGGACGCCAGCATATTGAAACCGATGATCACGAACGCAAACGTGCCGAACATGATCGACATGATGCCGAGGCCGCCGAGATAGATCGGACCGATCTGTGCATTGCCCAGACGCCCTGCCAGATGCCAGAGCCACGGCTCGCCGGTACGCGGACTGAGCGCATTCTTTTGTTCGATGCCGTGATGCAGAGGGCCTGTCACCTGCACGGCAGTAAAGAGATTTTGATAGTCAGCCATTGCTGTCTCCTGCCTCGGTTAGTGCCAGATCGGCATATTGAGCCACCAGCTCCACCACTCGGGCCAGCCGCGGCTCCAGAACGGCCCGGAGATCACGATGCACAGCGCGGAAAACAGCACCGCGGCCAGCGCAAGGAATAGTCCGAGTCGATGGATGCCCAGCGTGCCGACCGAGTAACCGATCAGGTCGCGGAAATAGGTGTCTTCATGATCCGGCGTCTTCACCACTTCACCCTTCGGCGGGTTGGTCGCCGACAGCACCAGACCGCCGTGCATCGAC
>JACCDH011204285.1_pt1 | contig 10150 bp, 8 predicted proteins | sample 7442481 | NCBI WGS metagenome assembly JACCDH01 (sample SAMN15323433, study PRJNA562643) | freshwater metagenome | isolation source: river surface water | place: USA:Blue River Watershed | collected 2017-08-15
CACACGATGTGCACGCCCTGATCCTGGGCCGCGCGATCACCGGGATTCCTGCTTTCTCGAACTGAAGCTTGGCTTGGATGCGCAAGAAGGGCTGCCCAATGGCAGCCCTTTTTTTATGGTCATTCGCCAATTCAAGTTAACCATCACTGAAAACCGCGTGCAAGCGATTTCCGGTGCCCTTGGCCTACAACGATCACGTCAGAGGCTCATGGGCCAGTACATGCGAACGATGTTCGAGGATCCATCATCAGATCGTTTGAATCTTACCGAGCCCCCCATGCGTTCTGCCACTCGCTGAACAACCGCCAATCCAAGTCCTAGCCCAGGTCGTTGGCGGCTGGAATCTGACCTGGCGAATGCCTGAAACAGAAAAATCTCCTGATCGGGATCAATTCCAGAACCCTGATCCTGTACCTCAATGATGACCTCTCCCCCTTGCTGCATCACGCGCAAATGAACGGGCGGTAATCCATGGGCAAAGGCGTTTTCAAGCAAGTTGCTTATCGCTCGCTCAGTCAAGCTGGCGTTGGCGTTCGACACCAGCAAAGTGTTTGGCGCATCAAAAACCAGGTCGGCCTTCGAACGATTCTGTTGGTCCACTGCGCGGCGTGCGATGGCAGTCAGGTCAACAACCTCATCCATCGGCAACTCACCACTGCGCACATGGTCGAGGAAATTGCCCACCAAACGATCAGCCAAGATCGTATTGCGCACAATGGCTTCACGTTCGGACGCCACGGATTCCAATTCGGGCAACAGCTCCGCTGCCATGCGAATGCGCCCCAAAGGGCTACGAAGGTCATGAGACACCCCAGCAAGTAGCAATGCGCGTTCTCGTTCCTGACGATCGAGAGACCATCTAAGGTTGCGCCACGCTTCATCGATGGCCAAAATTTCGACAGTGGCATGAGGCACGGTCGACCCCGAACTGTCATCGGCGGCGATCCGTGTCCGAAGCGACTCCAGTGGTTTTGCAAGCCGACGCGCAACGATAGCGCTGGCCATGATGGCAAAACCGACGATCAGTGATACAGCAAGTAAGATCCGTTCGCCCAGTTGTGTCTCCACCCAGCTGCTGTCAAATCCTATCCAGCGCTCGTTGCCATCCACTGGCTGCAACTCCAGCCATACCTGGGTTGTTGTGGAAGAGGACTCATCGGTGAGCCCCAACATGGCGCCACGAATTGGAATGCCATTTTTCTGCAACTGCTCGCGTACCATGGCAAGCCTTGGCGCCATGGCTGTGGCTTTGAGAATGCCATTCGGACGAGCCGTCCGAATTTGCAGGGGACCTGGAGCTCGAGCCACAACAGCATCGAACGGTGCCCCCTGGTCTAACAGCTTCAAAGTTGGCGACCAAACCGTAGCCACCAGTTGTGCAACGGTGGTATTGCGTTCGCCGTAGAAGATCACAGCCAGCGTGACGGTCAGCGCAACTGCCAAAATTCCTTGGGCCAACAACAAGCTGACAAACAAGCTCAGTGGTCGCATGGTCAGGAAACTCCACCACGCGGCACGAAGACGTAGCCTTCGCCGCGCAGCGTGTCGATCCACTCTGCGCCAGGACTCGCTTCACGCAGCTTGCGTCTCAGTCGGGCAATCTGCACGTCGACGGTTCGTTCCTGCGGTTGGTAGCCGCCAAATTGCACTGCCTCAGAAAGATCTTCGCGAGAAATGGCTTTGCCAGGCTGTTTGGCCAGGGTCAGCAGCATTTTGAACTCGATGGTTGATAGCGGAACGGCGCGGGTACCCACAGTGACCTCACGTCTGAAGAGGTCTATCGTCAAACCGGAGAAGCTGAGTTTTTCGGTTTCGACACGGCTGGTCGCAACACGCCGCAGAAGGGCGCGCAAGCGAGCTACAAGTTCGCGTGGCTCAAACGGTTTTGGAAGGTAGTCATCAGCGCCAATTTCCAACCCAAGCACGCGGTCAAATGGATCCCCTCGCGCAGTCAACATGACGATCCCAAGAGTGGGGTGCGCACTGCGCCAGCGGCGTGCGAGGTCGAACCCGTTGCCATCTGGCAGCATGGCATCGAGCAATACGACTTCAGGCAGGCGCATGCGCATGGAAGTTTCGGCAGCTGCTGCAGAAAAGGCTGTGCGCGTCACCCAACCCTCGCGTGACAGGAGCTTTACCAACAGGTCAGCAAGTTCAGCATCGTCATCGACGATGAGGATCTGCGGTTGATCTAAAGACATAGTGTTCCAGTCTACTCGGGATGCCTGGGTAAGCAACTGGCGTGATGGCCAATGCGACAAGTTTGTCGCAATTCGTCTTGCAATGTAGGCGCAAGGCGCCTGCATGAGCCTTCTAATGTGGGCGTTGCTCGAAAGAACCGCAAAGCACCCGCATTCCATTGGACTGGATCCTGAAACTTTGGCAGCAGGCGGCTGAAAAGGTCTACCTGTGATTCAGTGCATTGAGTTCACGATGAACAAAAGGGTCGCAGGGGGACTTCCACGAACAATGACGGCCACAACTTTCAAGGAATCACTGAGTGAACCGACTTTCCAGACCTATAGGTGTCATCGCCTCGTCGTTGATCTTCCATACCGCGATGAGTCTGACAGCAAACGCCCACGCGCAGATCCCAAACAAGGATCAAAGGGCGGCGATACAAGCCTGCCGCGAAGATGCCAGCAAGCTTTGTGCTGGAGTGAAGTCAGGCGGGGGACGCCTGGCCATCTGCTTGCAGGAGAAGAAATCCAGGCTAAGCCCTGCGTGCTTGACCCAGATCGAAAAGTTGGAAATCTGTGGGAACGATACCTACAGGCCATGTCAAAAATCTGGGAATCAGAGTGAGATGCAACGCTGCAAACATGAGAGAGCCGGTCATCAAAGCTCCTTATGCCACTCAACAACGGAGGGGTGATCAACATGGATCCAACTGCCCTGCACGATCTTGTACCCGCTGAGTTGAGACCCTGGATTGCAGCACTGATACTCGGGATGTTGGCGACCGCCGTACTTGAAGGCATCGTCCTCTCACGCAAAACTCGAGGAGGCTACGACTGGGGGGCGTTTGCCGCCTCAATGGTCGACGCCGTCGGCCGGCAACTGATCAACACCATTGCCGCCGGAGCAGGTCTCATCATCGCCATTCCGCTGCTGGACTGGATTTACACGCATCGAATATTCACCATCTCGATGGACAGTGCATGGGCCTTCGGATTGCTGTTCATCGGCGTTGAATTTTGCTACTACTGGTACCACCGCAGCGCTCACCGCGTGCGCTGGTTTTGGGCCACCCACGCGGTACACCACTCACCCAACCAATTGACCTTGGCAACAGCCGTGCGCTTGGGATGGACCGGCAAGATCACGGGCACCACACTTTTCTTTGCGCCGCTGGTCTGGCTTGGCTTCACGCCACTTTGGGTATCCGTGGCGCTGGCGATCAATCTCTTGTACCAATTTTGGTTGCACACGACCTGGATACCCAAGCTGGGCCGCTGGTTTGAATGGGTGTTCAATACGCCGTCGCACCACCGGGTACACCATGGCAGCAATCCAGAGTACCTGGACTGCAACTACGGAGGTGTCGTGATTGTTTTTGACCGGCTTTTTGGCAGCTTTGTCGAAGAGCGTGCCGAACTCCCGCCGACATACGGGCTGACCACACCGTTACGGACGAGCAACCCTTTGATGATTGCTTTCCACGAATGGATCCATCTGGTGCACGATCTGATCGATGCCAGAAATACCGGTGACGTTTACCGCGCGTTGTTCGCTCCGCCATCCGCGCGCGCCGACTTGAAGCGGAAAGAAGATCTGGCCAAGGATCGCTTGCGTCTTGACGCAGAATGACACAGCCCGTATATTACTAACCAGTCAGTCATTAAACAAGCTGTGAACACCGCCGAGACCCTCGCACCCCACAAACGCGAACGCCGCAAACAAGACCGCCCGGGTGAACTGCTCGAGGCGGCTTTGGATTTGTTCGTGGAAAAAGGCTATGCCGCCACCCGGGTGGAGGAAGTGGCAGCGCGAGCAGGTGTGTCCAAGGGCACCTTGTTTTTGTACTTTCCCAGCAAAGAAGACCTGTTCAAGGCCGTGGTGCGCGAAAACGTGGTCGCCCCGGTGACCCAAGGCGCAGCCGAGGTGGCGCAATTCCAAGGCAGCACCAGTGCATTGATCGAGTGGATGATGCTCCAGTGGTGGCGGCGTTATGGCGCCACCAAGGCTTCCGGCATCTCCAAGCTGGTGATGAGCGAGGCCAGCAACTTTCCAGACCTGGCTGATTTCTTCCGCACCGAAGTCATCATGCCCGCCCACGCCCTGGTGCGCAGCGCCTTGCAGCGCGGCATCCATCAGGGAGAGTTCCGCGCCATGAACGTGGAGTTGACGCTGCACTCGGTCATGTCGCCGCTGCTGTTTTTGGTGATGTGGAAACACTCCATGGGGCCGTGCTGCCCCAGCCACGAGCAGATTGACCCCGAAGCCTTCATCTCGCAGCACGCGCAATTGCTGGCGCGTGGTCTGTCTATCCCTTGATCCTCACCGATTCACTTTCGTTTCATCATGAAAAAAACCACCCTCTGGATTCTCTCGGCTGTGGCTGTGGCCGCGCTGCTGGCTGGCGGTGCCCGCTGGGCCAGCCAGCGCCAAGCGGCCAAGACATCCCAAGCCCCCACCGTCGCAGTGGTGCCCAGCATCGAGCTGGCCGCCTCCGATGTGTTGACCGCCCGCTCGCAAACCCTGAGTCTGGGTGTCGCGGTCTCGGGAGCCATCAAGGCCAGTCAAAGCGCCATCGTCAAGGCCCGTGTGGCCGGTGAACTGCAAGAACTCACCGTACGCGAAGGCGACCGCGTTCAGCTTGGGCAAGTCATTGCACGGATCGACCCCACCGAATACCAGGCACGTGTGCGCCAGGCGCAGCAGCAGGCCGATGCAGCCCAAGCCCAAGTGGACATTGCCCAGCGCCAGTTTGACAACAACCAGGCCCTGGTGAACCAGGGCTTCATCTCGCAAACCGCCCTGCTCACATCGCAGGCCAGTCTGAACGGGGCCAAAGCCACACACGCTGCCGCACTGGCCGCGCTCGACTTGGCCAACAAGGCACTGGCCGACGCGACGCTGCGGGCGCCGCTGTCGGGTGTGGTGTCTCAGCGCCTGGCCCAGCCGGGAGAGCGCGTGGCCATCGAGGCCCGGCTGGTGGAAATCATCGACCTCTCGCAACTGGAGCTCGAAGCGGCCGTGACGGCGGAAGACGCCAGCCGCGTGCAGGTGGGCATGACGGCACAGTTGAAGGTCGAAGGCGTGGCGCAAGCAGTGCCCGCCAAAGTCTTGCGCATTAACCCCAGCGCCCAAACAGGCAGCCGCAGCATCGTGGTTTATTTGGGCATCCAAGGCCGCGAGGGTTTGCGCCAGGGCCAATTTGCCCAAGGCAGCTTGGGCACACAAAGCTTGCAGGTGCTGGCCGTGCCCGTGAGCAGCGTGCGCACCGACAAACCCCAGCCTTATGTGCAAGTGGTGCAAGACGGCAAAGTAGCGCACATCACAGTGCGCACCGGCGAGCGCAGCGAGGGCGAGCAGCAAAATCTGGTGGCCGTGACCGGCGTGTCCGAAGGTGCACAAGTGCTCTCAGGCAGCGTGGGGGCAGTGCGAGAAGGGGTGCAAGTCAAGTTCACGACCCCGGTCAACGCCGTCAAATAAAGGAACCAACACCATGTGGTTCACCCGCGTCAGCTTGCAAAACCCCGTTTTTGCCACCATGGTCATGTTGGCCCTGGTGGTGCTGGGCCTCTTCTCGTTCCAGCGCCTCAAAGTCGATCAGTTCCCCAACATCGATTTCCCGGTGGTGGTCATCACCACCGAATACCCCGGAGCCTCACCAGAGATCGTGGAGAGCGAAGTCTCCAAAAAAATCGAAGAAGGCGTCAACGCCATTTCCGGCATCAGCGCCCTCACCTCTCGCAGCTACGAAAACCAGTCGGTTGTGGTGATCGAGTTCCAGCTGCACATGGACGGTCGCAAGGCGGCCGAAGATGTGCGCGAAAAAGTCGCTGCGCTGCGCCCCTTGCTGCGCACCGAAGTCAAAGAACCCCGGGTGTTGCGTTTCGACCCATCGAGCCGCGCCGTGTGGTCACTGGCCGTCATCCCAGAAGGCAATCAGCTCAACGCGGTGGAGCTGACCAACTGGTCCGAACAGGTGCTCAAAAAACGGCTGGAGAACGTGCGCGGTGTGGGCTCGGTCAGCTTGGTCGGCGGCAGCAAACGCGAAATCAATCTGTATTTGTTGCCCACCCAAATGGAGGCGCTGGGCATCACCCCCGAGCAGGTGGTCGCTGCCGTACGCAATGAAAACCAGGACTTGCCCGTGGGCGCCATCCGCTCGCTGCAGCAAGAGCGCATCGTGCAAATCAGCTCCCGCATGCAGCGTCCCGAGGACTTTGGCCGCATCATCGTCGCCCGCAAGAACGGCACCCCGATTCGCCTCTCACAAGTGGCCAAGGTGCAAGACGGCGCACAAGAGCTGGAGAACCTGGCCCTGTACAACGGCCAGCGCACACTCTTGATGTCGGTGCAAAAGTCGCAAGACGAAAACACCATCCAGGTGGTGGATGGCCTGATCAAGGCCGTGGCCGAATTGCAGGGCCAACTGCCGCCAGGCGTCAAGCTGGAACCCATCACCGACGGATCACGGCCCATCCGCGTGTCGGTCAACAACGTGCGCCAGACCCTGATCGAGGGGGCCATCCTCACGGTGCTGATCGTGTTTTTGTTCCTCAACTCCTGGCGCTCCACGGTCATCACAGGCCTGACGCTGCCGATCTCGCTGATCGGCACCTTCATGTTCATGCAGATCTTCGGCTTCACCATCAACATGATCACGCTGATGGCGCTTTCCCTGTGTGTGGGCCTGTTGATCGACGACGCCATTGTGGTGCGCGAAAACATTGTGCGGCATGTGCAAATGGGCAAAAGCGCCTACCGCGCTTCGCTGGAAGGCACACAAGAGATTGGCCTGGCGGTGCTGGCCACCACCTTGTCCATCGTGGCGGTGTTTTTGCCGATCGGCTTCATGGAGGGCATCATCGGCAAGTTCTTCCACGAGTTTGGCATCACCATCGTGGCGGCCGTGATGATCTCGATGTTTGTGAGCTTCACGCTCGACCCGATGCTGTCCAGTATTTGGCACGACCCAGCCATCGACGCACACGGCAAACAACAAGCGCCCGACAACTGGTATGACAAAAGCATTGGCCGCGTGACCGCCTGGTTTGACCGGGGCACCGAGCGTTTGGCCGATGGCTATCAGGGCATCTTGCGCTGGTCGCTGGCGCACCAAAAATCCACCGTCTTCTTGGCGCTGGGCATTTTTGTGGCCAGCGTGTTCATGATCCGACTTTTGGGCACCGAGTTCGTGCCCAAGGCCGACTTTTCCGAAACCTCGCTCAAGTTTGAAACCCCGGTGGGCACCTCGCTCGAAGCCACCGAGGCCAAAACCCGCCAGGTCGAGGCCATCCTGCGTGACTTCCCCGAGGTGCGCTACACCCTCAGCACCATCAACACCGCCAACGCCCAAGGCAAAAACAACGTCAACCTCTACATCCGTTTGGTGGACCGCAAACAACGCCAGCGCAACGCCGACCAAATGTCGGCCGTGCTGCGTGAGCGCCTCAAGCAAGTGCCCGGCATCGCGGTGACGCACGCTGGCTTGCTTGACGCCGTCGGTGGCAACAAGCAACTGGAATTTTCGCTGCAAGGCCCTGATCAAAAAGAACTCGAGCGCCTGGCCCTGCTGGCACTGGCCAAGGTGCAAGCCATCCCCGGCTTGGTGGACCTGGACTCCAGCGTCAAACCCAACAAACCCGTCATCGGTGTGGAAGTGCTGCGCGACGCGGCCTCGGACCTGGGTTTGGGCACCGCGCAACTGGCAGGCCCCCTGCGTACCCTGGTGGCCGGACAAACGGTGGGCAACTGGCGCGCCCCAGACGACCAGACCTACGACGTGAATGTGCGTTTGGCACCCGAAGCCCGCAACAGCCCACAAGACCTTGAACGCCTGCCCTTCATGGCCACGCCAGCCGCCGATGGCAGCTCGCGCATCATCCGCTTGGGCCAAGTGGCCAAGGTCACCGAGACCACCGGCTCCAACCAGATCAACCGCCGAGACCTGATGCGCGAAGTGGCCATCAACGCCAACGTGTTTGGCCGCTCGGCGGGCGAAGTATCGGCCGATGTGCGCCAAGCCATGGACAGCCTGAACCTGCCCCCCGGCTACCGCTACAGCTTTGGCGGCTCGACCAAAAACATGGCCGAGTCTTTCGGTTACGCCATCTCGGCCCTGGCCATGGCGGTGATCTTCATCTACATGATTTTGGCCAGCCAGTTCAAAAGCTTCCTGCAACCCCTGGCGCTGATGACCTCCTTGCCACTGACCTTGATCGGTGTGGTGCTGGCCCTGATGGCGTTCCGTTCGACTTTGTCCATGTTCTCCATCATCGGCGTGATCATGCTCATGGGCCTGGTCACCAAAAACGCCATCTTGCTGGTGGACTTTGCTATCCGCGCCCGCGAGGACGGCCTGGCGCGCAGCGAGGCCCTGCTGCTGGCGGCCAGGGTGCGGCTGCGCCCGATTTTGATGACCACCCTGGCCATGATTTTCGGCATGGTGCCGCTGGCCTTTGCGCTGAGCGAAGGTGCCGAGCAACGCGCGCCCATGGGCCAGGCGGTCATTGGCGGGGTCATCACCTCGTCCTTGCTGACCCTTGTGGTCGTGCCCGTGGTTTACTGCTACATGGACGACTTGGCCCAATGGCTGCGCCGAAAAGCTGGCCTTGCACCCGAGCGTCAGGGACAAGACACGTCCGCCCCTTAAAATCAACTCATTTAGCGATAACCCCCCTTCAGGAGTACCCGAATGGATCTGAATCAAGCCCGATTCAACATGATCGAACAGCAAATCCGCCCTTGGGAAGTGCTGGACCCCCAAGTACTGGAACTGCTCTCCGTCGTGCGCCGCGAGGACTTTGTGCCGATGGCGCACAAAGCCCTGGCCTTTGTTGACATGGAAATCCCTCTGGGCGCTGCAACCAACCAAGTCATGTTGGCCCCCCGAGTGCAGGCCCGAATGCTGCAAGACCTGGCCGGGCAGAAAACCGAGAAAGACCCGGATATCGGCACGGGCTCCGGCTACATGGCCGCATTGCTGGCGCACCAATCGTCCAGCGTGCTGAGCCTGGAAATCGATGCCAATTTGGCCGCCCAAGCCCAATCCAACCTGCAAAAAGCCGGCGTGACCAATGCGGTTGTGCGCACGGCCGATGGCAGCCAGGGTGCACCAGCAGACGGCCCTTTTGATGTGATCGCGCTCAGCGGATCGGTGGCCGAAGTGCCTGCCGCATTGCTGCAGCAACTCGCCGTGGGTGGCCGCCTCGTCGCCATCGTGGGTGAAGAGCCCATGATGCGTGCCACGCTGATCACCCGAACCAGCGACAACAACTTGACCACGACTGAGCCCTGGGATTGCAACGCCCCTCGCCTGAGTGGTTTCCCCGAGCACTCACGGTTCGAGTTCTGAACGGGCACGCCATGGAACAAATCACCCCCGCACAGCTAGCCGATTGGGCCAAAGGCCAGACACAACGCCCCATCCTCCTGGCTGCGCGTGAAGGCTGGGAGGTCCAAACCGCCAGTGCCAAGACCGATGCGCTGGACTTTGTGCACATGCCCATGCAAACCATTCCGGCCCGCTTAGATGAGCTGGACAAGTCCCGCCCGATTGCCTGCCTCTGCCACCACGGTAGCCGCAGCATGCAAGTCGCGGCATTTTTGCAACAGCATGGCTTCCAAGTGGCCAACGTCTCGGGCGGCATCCACGCCTGGTCTGCGCAAGTGGATCCGACCATTCCGGTTTACTGAACCCCAACCGGCCTCACTGAATTCCGAAAGCTCTCCATGAAACTGCGCCTTTTGCCTTTGACCCTTTCTCTGGCGGCTTTTCTGACAGGCCACGCCCAAGCCCAAAGCCTGGTCCAGCTTTACGAAGCCGCCAAAGGCTACGACGCCGCCTTCAAAGCGGCGCAGGCGCAATACCAAGCGAACCTCGCCAAAGCCGAACAGGCCAAGGCTTTGTTGCGGCCGACTGCCGGGCTGGGGGCGACAGTCAGTGAGTCAGACTTCAACAACCTCACCAGCACCA
>JACCDH011046605.1_pt1 | contig 10149 bp, 9 predicted proteins | sample 7442481 | NCBI WGS metagenome assembly JACCDH01 (sample SAMN15323433, study PRJNA562643) | freshwater metagenome | isolation source: river surface water | place: USA:Blue River Watershed | collected 2017-08-15
AGCGAGGGTGAGTAGCAGGTGCTGTCCCGGCCATCGGGCCAGCGCACGGTGAAGTGCATTTCAGGCATGGGTGAGCTCTCGTTGGTAAAGGTGTTCGTGAGCGCGCGCGGCCTCGGCCCAGCTCAGGCGTTGGCAGACCGTGGGCGCGGCATCGAGCACTGGTCGGGTCTGCTCGGCCTGAAGGCTGCGCAGCAAGCCCTGGCTGATGGAGCCGACATCGAGCGGGTCCACCCAGAGCACCTCATGGGCACGCAGGTGCTCGGTGAAGGGTGCGATGCGAGAGACGATGGCGGGGGTGCCGCAAGCCAGAGCCTCCAGCACCACCAGGCCAAAGCCTTCGCAGGTGGAGGGCATGGCCAGCGCGGTGGCCCGGCGGTAGAGGGCAGGCAAAACGTCGTCGGGCAAGGGCCCGGTGAGGCGCACCGCGTGTGCATGCGGCTGACCCGGGGCCATGCCTTGCTCGGACAAGGTCTGCGCGAAACTCCTCGCATAGGCATCGTGGTCCAGCAGGCTGGCGCCGCCGGCAATCACCAGTTGCGCATCGGGCGCCTGTTGCCGCGCGATGGCAAAGGCCTGCAGCAATCGCAGGGTGTTCTTGCGGGCCTCGATGCCCCCGACGGCCAGCCACACGGGGCCTTGGGCCTGCACGCCCAGTTGGTGCAGCAAGGCCTGGTCGCGCATGGCGTGTGCGGCATCGACCTGGGCTTGAAAGCGCTTCAGGTTGACGCCGTTGGGCACCATGGCGGCGGCCAGGCCCCAGTCCTTGCGCAGCACCTGCTGCCACAGGGCACTGACACACACCCACTGGCTGGCCGCACGCACACCGCGTGTCTGCCAGGTGCTGAGCTGGGGGTCACTGAAATGATCAAGGTGGTGCACCGTGCGCGTGAAGCCTGGGATCAGGCCTTCGTCTCGCAGGGTGGCCAGGGCATTGGCGGTGATGCTGTCTTGTGAGTGGAGCACATCGTAGGTGTGCAGATCAGGCTGAGTGCGCAGGTGCTGTGCCATGGCCGACATGCGGGCGGCCACCATGGACACCAGATCACGCGCATCGCCTTGAACCGGGGCGATGGAGAGCCGGGCCGGTGTGGTGCGAAACAAGGTCTGCCCGGGCAAGGCGGGCGCCCAAATGGTGACGTGGTGGCCACGCTCGGTCAGGGCCTCGGCCAGCTCCAGGGTGTGAACCACGCCGCCACGCGGGTTGAGCGAGTGCATGAGCAAGCCGATGCGCAGGGCGTTCATGCGGCCATCTCCTGGGGTGCGTCGGCCTTTGCACCCATGAAGGGCTCGTGCTGCAGGTCCCACAGCAGGGCCTGCTCATCGCCCGGGGCACCGGTGTCGCACAGCCACAGTTGACGGGGGAGGCAGACCTCGCCAATCACCTCGCAAGCAATGTCGCGCGCCGTGAAATGGGCTTGCACTGCGGCCACCTGGTGCTCGTCCACGCTGAGCAGGTAGCCAAAACTGGGAAAGGCCTGCAACCAGCGTTGCCAGCCCGCCGCATCATCACGCGGGCCATGGCCGGGCGGATGGGGCAGGGCCGACAGGTCGATGCGCGCGCCCACCTTCGAGCACTCCAGCAGCATCAAGGCGGTGCCCAGGATGCCGGCCATGCTGATGTCCTTGGCCGCACAGCACAAGCCGGCTTCGGCCAGTTGGGGCAGCAGTTCCAGGTCGCCACGCAGGCGGGCCGCTGGGGCACGCGTGGAGGCATTCCAGAAGGGGTGGTTGCCCTCCCACTGGCCACGCAGGTCCACCGCCATCATCAGGCGCTGACCCGGTCGGGCGGCAAAGCTCGACAGCAGCGCTCGGGCGCGGCCCAGCACCGCCACCGCGAGCTGCCCCCGCGTGGCCCGTTGGTTGCTGTGCCCGCCCACGATGGGCACGCCGTAGGCGGCCGATGCGGCGGCCATGCCTTGCAGCAGGGGAACGGCCTGCTGGGCGTCAGCGCTCCAGAGGGCATCCACCACGGCGATGGGGCGACCGCCCATGGCGGCGATGTCGCTGAGGTTGACCATGACCGCGCTGTAGCCGGCAAACCAGGGCATCGTCTCCACAAAGTCTTCCACCAGGCCTTCGATGGCAAACAGCAGGTGGCCTTGGCCGCCTTCATCGGGGATGGCGGCCGTGTCGTCACCCAGCAGCACGCCTTGTTGCGCGGCCAGGGTGGTGTCGGCCAGGCCACCCGGCAGGGCGCGGCTCAGGGTGCTGACCACATCGCTGATGTCGCGCTTGTGGGCGAAGCCCCGGCTCTGGCGCAGGGTCTGAACCAGGTCCTGAAGGCGCGTGTTCAAGTGAGGGCTCATGCGGTCGCTCCTGCGTGGCCGGCCAGGGTCACATAACCCCATTCAGGCGCCATGCACGGTGGGTAGTGCGGCAAGCTGGCCTGCATCAGTGCGTGCGGGCGGCCACACAGCAGGGTCTCCTGGTGCCACTGCCAGTGCAGCTTCTCAAACAGGGGCACGTTCTGGCTTTGCACCTGCGCCCAGAACTGTGTGGCACCTCGCGCATGCGCCATGCCCACGGCCAGCCTGATCAAGGTGGCGCCCAGGCGACCCATGTGTCGGAAGGAAGGGTGCACCGCCAGCCTGGAGCCCCACCAGATGCCGGGTTCGGCCTCGTGGATGCGCACCGTGCCCACCACCTGGTCGCACTCACCGGCCACGCAGGTGCAGGCCACCAGCAACTGGGCATGATCGTCGATGGCATCGCGGTCATCGCCCACGAACACGCCTTGCTCCAGGCAGAACACGGCACGGCGAAGGGCATGGGCCTCGCGACGTTCCCAGGCCTCGCTGGCTTGCTTGATGCGGAACTCGGTAGGCAGGAATGCCGTGGACAATTCGCACAGGGTCAGGGTGTCCATGGCGGGGCTCCTCAGGCGGCCGCTTCATAGGCCGACATGGACGAGCAGGCGCCGCACTTGCCGCAGCCTGCCTTGATGTCGCTGGAGCGCAGGCCCGCAGCAGCCACCATCTCGCTCAAGGGCTCGATGACCGAGCGCATGAACGCGGGCTCGGGCGCCGGGTGGCCTTCCAGCGGGGTGCCACTGATGGGCACGAAGGGCACGACAAAGGGGTAGACGCCCAGGTCCAGCAGGCGCTGGCTGGTGTCCAGGATGGCCTCGCGCGTGTCACCCAGGCCAGCGAGGATGTAGGTGCTGACCTGACCACGCCCGAACACGGCCACGGCCGCTTCAAAGGCGCTGAAGTAACGCGACAGCGGCACACTGGCCTTGCCCGGCATGATGCGGGCGCGCACCTCGGGCGTGACGGCTTCGAGGTGCATGCCCAGGGTGTCCACCCCCGCGTCCTTCATGCGCTGAAACCAGGCGTCGTCATCGGGCGGTTCGCACTGCGCCTGGATGGGCAGGTCCACCGCCGCCTTGATGGCGCGGGCGCTGTCACACAGGATGGCCGCGCCCCGGTCGGGCGTGGGTGGCGTACCCGTGGTCAGCACCATGTGCCGGACGCCATCGAGTTCAACCGCCGCCTGGGCGACCTCGGCCAGTTGCGCCGGCGTCTTGTGCGCGATGGTGCGACCCGCTGCCAGGGACTGGCCGATGGAACAGAACTGGCAGGTCTTCTTGCGGCTCTCGTAGCGGATGCACGTTTGCAGCACTGTGGTGGCCAGCACGTCACGGCCATGCAGCGTGGCAATGTGCGAGTAGGGCACGCCATCGGCGGTGCTGCGGGCATAGAACCGGGGCGTGGCCGGGAAGCTGATCTGCGCAATCGGGATGCTGCCGTGGCGCAGGGTGCTCAGCCCCTGGCTGCCGGGCGCATCGGCCATGAAGGGCGAGTCAAAGGCCGGTGCCGTGTGCACAGGCACCATCACCGTGTGGCCATCGATGGTGACGGCCTTGTGGTCGGAGGGCCCTGCCCCGCCGCGCCGACTGGGCAGACCCGCACCGGGGTCCACCAGGCGCAGGCCTTTGGATTGCAGCTCCGTCATCAGCGCGCGGGCTTGCGGGCTCAGGGTGGCGGGCATCGATTCGGTGATCGGGGACATGGTGGGATCTCCTCAGGCCACGCGGGCCAGGGGGTTGCGTACGGGGTCGATGACAGGGGTGATCGGCACCGGACCTGCCTCCGTGGCTGGTGCCACGGGCTGGGCCGCCAGGCCATGCACCGGCGAGGTGGCGCGGTCATCGAGGTTCAGACTCAGCAGCTCTGGCCGCGCGTAATGCCCGACCGAGTCCATCATGCGTTTGCGCTTGGTGATGAGGCTCATGTCCAGGTCGGCGATCACCATGCCTTCGCCTTCTTTCAGCGGTGGGGCCAGGTGCACCCCTTCGGGCGAGACGATGGCGGTGCAGCAACCACCCCGCAGGCCGCGCTGCAGGCCCTGGTCCGGCGTGATGGACTCGATCTGCTCGTCTGTCAACCAGCCGGTGCTGTTGATGACAAAGCAGCCCGCCTCCAGCGCATGGTGGCGAATGGTCACCTCCATCTGGTCGGCAAAGATGGGGCCGACCAGCGAGCCCGGGAACTGCGCGCAATGGATCTCTTCGTGCTGCGCCATCAAGGCATAGCGGGCCAGGGGGTTGTAGTGTTCCCAGCAGGCCAGGGCGCCCACACGGCCCACGGCGGTGTCCACCACCTTCAGGCCACTGCCATCACCCTGCCCCCAGACCATGCGCTCATGGAAGGTCGGGGTGAGCTTGCGGCGTTTCAGCTGCAATGTGCCTGTCTCGTCAAAGATCAGTTGCGTGTTGTAGACCGTGCCATGGTCGCGCTCGTTCACGCCCAACACCACCACCATGCCGTGCTGGCGGGCGCGCTGGCCCACCGCCTCGGTCACGGGGCCGGGCACCACCACCGCATGCTCGTACAAGGCCATGTGCTCGGCGCCCGAGAGCATGGGCGGCCGAATGAACGAGAAGTAGGGGTAGTACGGCACGAAGGTCTCGGGGAAGACGATCAACTGCACGCCCTTCGCGGCCGCCTCGTCGATCACCGCGAGGACCTTGTCCAACGTGCCCCCTGCTTCGGTCGCCGCCTTGTTCAACACCGGCGCGATTTGCACCGCGGCGGCCTTGACGATGCGCTTGGTGGTGTCCTGGCTCATGGTGGTGTCCGCCTTGTGTTCACAACGTCCAGGTGTCGATCACCACGGCGTTGGCCTTTTTGTGCAGCAGCACGATGTCCAGCACGTCCAGCGGGTTGATCGGGCGGATGCCTTCGATCAGCGAGCCCTCACCGTGACCGTACAGGGCCTGCAGCGCAAAGCGGCAGGCGTAAACCTTGCCGCCTTCTTCCATGAACTTGGTGATCTGCTTGTTGAAGTTCTGGTGGCCGGGAAAGGCCTCATCGCCCAGCTTGGGAAAGCCGCGCTTGACGCCCAGGGTGACGCCAGGGCCGTACAGCAGCACCGACGTTTCGTAACCCTTGCGTTGCAGCCGCGTGGCCTGCAACAGGTTGACAAAACCGATGGAGCCTTCAAAGGCCACGGTGTGGAAGGTCACCAGGGCTTTTTCGCCCGGAGAGGCCTTCACGTCTTCAAAAACCTTTTCTTCGTAGTCCACAAGGAACTCGCCGATTTCATTGGGGGCTTTGGTCACAGCAGGCATGGTGTTCTCCATCAAGACAAGGGAAAGGAAGGAAGGGATGCGCGCGCTGATTCATCTGGTGCATACGGTGTGCCACCGAGGCCACTGTCCATGCGATCAATGTGCGATCAATGGCCCTTTGCGCAGGACCCGATCTCCGAACGCCCGCGGCAAGCCCATCTCATGCCCATGGCTTCTGGCACCAAAGCAGATGGCGTGCACGCTCGGCGTGATCGATCCTGGGGCGCAGGGATCGGCCCTGCACAAATCGGGTGCGATCGGCATGCGATCAACAGGCACGGCAAATGCAATCAATGGGCGCATGCTCAACCTCACCAAACCCTGGGTTCAACGGCTGCGCGACAGCAGCAAGCCGGCTTACCTCGTGATCCCCGACCTGATGGCCGATGACCTGCGCAGCGGCCGCCTCTCACCCGGCGACCGTCTGCCACCCTTGCGTGAACTGGCCACGCAACTGGGCCTGAACTACACGACCGTGGCCCGTGCCGTGGCAGAAGCCCAGAAACGCGGCCTGATCGACTCACGCCCGGGCCGCGGCAGCTTTGTGCGTGGTGCAGCGCCGTCCCTGCCTTTGCGGGGCGGCAGCGCCTCCGAGATGACCATGAACCTGCCCCCCGAACCGGCCGATGCCGCCTTGGTCGAGCGCATGGCCTTGGGTTGGCAGCAGGTGCTGACACCGCAAAACCTGTATGACGAACTGCGCTATCAGGACTTCGGCGGCAACCCCGCAGACCGCGATGCAGGCTGCCGCTGGCTCACACCCCTGATGGGCAAGGCCACGCCCGAGCGCCTGTTGGTGGGTCCCGGCATCCACAGTGTGCTGGCGGGCCTCCTGAGCCTGCTGGTGCGGCCCGGTCAGCTCTTGTGTGTCGAGTCGCTCAGTTACCCAGGCATCAAGGCCCTGGCCACCCAGATGGGCATCGTGCTCCATGCCTTGCCGGTGGATGGCGAAGGGCCATGCCCGGACGCCTTTGAAGAGGCCTGCCGCCACCTGTCGCCCAAGGCCCTGTACTGCAATCCGACCATGCTCAACCCGACCACGGTCACGGTCAGCCAGGCGCGCCGGGAAGCGCTGGCCGACATCGCGCTGCGCCACAACATCCCCATCATCGAAGATGATGCGTATGGTGCCCTGCCCCAGAAGCCCCCGACTTCATTGAGTGAACTGGCACCGGGGCTGACCTATTACGTGACAGGGTTTGCCAAATGCCTGGGCGCTGGCCTGCGCGTGGCGTATGTGCACGCGCCCAGCCACAGCGCCACGCAACGCCTGGCTGGCGCCCTGCGGTCGCTCACCGTGATGGCCGCCCCGATGACGGTGTCACTGGCCACGCAATGGATCAACGATGGTTCGGCAACGGCCATGGTGCAGGCCATCCGCCGCGAGACGATGACGCGCCAGGCCCTGCTGCAGCGCTACCTGAGCGAATGGGGAGTGATCAGTCAGCCGGAATGCTTCCACGCCTGGTTGCGCCTGCCCCAAACCCTCAGCCCCAACGAGGCGGCCTCTTTCTGGCGTTCACGCGGGGTGGCCGCCGTGGCCAGCACGGCCTTTGCGACCAACACGGCCCCGCCACGCGCGGTGAGGCTGTGCCTGGGCGGCCCCTCGACCCTGGCGCAGTGCGAACAAAGCCTGAGGGTGGTGGCTGACACGCTGGCTCATCCCGAGCAGGTGCACGCCTCCGTGATGTGATGTCAGCGCGCCAGTTGCTCGCGCATCGCGTCCACCACCGCCTTGTAGCTGGGCTGCCCGAAAATCGCGCTGCCGGCCACGAAGGTATCGGCACCCGCATCGGCAATGCGGCGGATGTTGTCGATCTTGACGCCACCGTCGATCTCCAGGCGGATGTCGCGGCCCGAAGCGTCGATGACCTTGCGGACCTTCTCGGCCTTGCGCAGCGTGCTGTCGATGAAGCTCTGACCGCCAAAGCCCGGGTTCACGCTCATCAGCAGGACCACGTCGACCTTGTCGATCACCCACTCCAGCACGTCAATGGGCATGGCAGGGTTGAACACCAGACCCGCCTGGCAGCCTTCGGCCTTGATCAATTGCAGCGTGCGGTCCACGTGGGCCGATGCGTCGGGGTGGAAGGTGATGATGTCGGCGCCCGCCTTGGCAAAGGCCTGGGCCAGGGCATCGACCGGCTGCACCATCAGGTGCACGTCAATGGGCACCTTGGTGCCGTCGGCCTTGACCGAATGCTTGCGCAAGGCCTGGCAGATCATGGGCCCGAAGGTCAGGTTGGGCACGTAATGGTTGTCCATCACGTCAAAGTGGATCCAGTCGGCGCCAGCGTCGATGACGTCACGCACTTCCTGCCCCAGGCGGGCAAAGTCAGCGGACAGGATGCTGGGGGCGATGCGGTAGGTAGGGGTGCTCATTCCCCCATTGTAGGAAGGCTTTGAGGTGCTGCCTAGAATGGGGGGATGAGCCAAGCCCAACTGTCCGTGACTGTGTTGCCCCGTTACCTGGAAGAACACAGCCAGCCCGCCCAGAACGAATACGCCTGGTCGTACACCGTCACCATCGTGAACACGGGGATGGTGCCCGCACAGGTGGTGGGTCGCCATTGGGTGATCACGGATGCCACCGGCCACGTGGAAGAAGTGCGCGGTCTGGCCCTGGTGGGGCACCAACCCCTGATCCCGCCCGGTGAAAAATTTGAGTACACCAGCTGGACCCGGCTGGCCACCCCCCACGGCGAGATGAAGGGCACCTTCTTCTGCATGAGCGAAGACGCCCGCTGGTTTGACACCGACGTGCCCGCCTTTGCGCTGACACGGGCGCACTCCCTGCATTGATGGTTTTGAACGGCCAGGCCCCTGCTCCTGCAGTCACCACGCTGCCGCCCCACCCGGGGATCGATGCGCTGCTGTGGCATGTGCCTTGTGAAGCGGAGCGGGCCGAACGCCACCTGTGGCTGATCGCCGTCCTGCGGTGGATGCGGCAAGGAGATCCGGTGGCCGGTCTGGCCTATGTGCTGCGCCAGTGGCAGGCACGCGAGGATTTGCGCCAGGCCATCACGCAACTGCTGGCTCGCTGCCTGAACGATCTGCACCTGAGCGGCCTGATGGCCGACCACGGCTTTGCGCCTCGTGCCGCCTTCATGAGCGAGTTCAGCGAGCGAGTGCGCCGCCGGGTCATCCCGGCCAGCCCCGACACACGCGACCTGAGCCACCTGTTTGGCCTGCTGTTTGACGAGCGTGAAGACCACCTGTGGCTGGCCACCCTGGATGCGGACACCCAGGCCTTGCTGGGCGAGGTCTTTGGCTCGGCCTGGGAGGCGCTGGAGCGTCCGCAGGGCTGGCGAGTCGACGCCATCAACGCCTTGAGCATCCTGGCCGGGCAGGTGCGATCGGCCGGCATGTCGGCCGAGTTGCGCCTGCGCCTGGGCGATGGGCCCGAGCTGATCCAGAGCTTTGGCGGTGTGGCCCGGGCCACCGAAGACTTGCACGACCTGCTGGAGCTCCCCGATGCCCATCCGTCGGCCGTGCTGCAGCAGGTGCAGTTTCTGCGCGGCCTGATCGACAGCTGTGTGCAGCAAGCCCAAAGCGTGCACGAACACCTGGAGACCTACGGCGTGTCGGTGGACGTGGTGTTCCAGATCGATCAACTGTGTGCCCGTTGCCGCCGCATGGAGCAGCTGCTGGACTTGCTGCTGGCGCCTGAACCCCACCGCGAGGTCCACGCCCTGGTCGTCTCGCTGATCGAAGGTGGCGAGCAGCGACGCAGCATCCGCGCGCTGTTCACGCAGCATTACTCCCTGCTGGCCCGACTGGTGGCCGAGCGCAGCGCCGAGACGGGCGAGCACTACATCACCCGCACGCGCGCCGAGTACTTTGACATGCTGCGCCGAGCTGCCGGGGGCGGTGCGCTCATGGCGGGCACCACCTTTGCCAAGTTCGCCATCATGGCGCTGGGTCTGTCGGCGTTCTGGGGCGGCCTGGCGGCCGGGGCCAACTACGCCATCAGCTTTGTGATCATCCAGCTGCTGCATTTCACGGTGGCCACCAAGCAGCCGGCCATGACGGCACCGGCCATGGCCGCCAAGCTGGGTCAGACCACCCAGAGCGACGAGGACATCGAGTCCTTTGTGGACGAGGTGGTTCACCTGTTGCGATCTCAGGTGGCGGGCATTGTGGGCAACCTGGCCTTGGTGGCACCCGTGGTGCTGGGCATCCAGGGCCTGGCCTGGCTCCTGATGGATCAGCCCTTGATCGGCGTGGCCAAGGCCCAGCACGTGCTGCACGACCTGACGCTGCTGGGCCCGACGCTGCTGTTTGCCGCCCTGACCGGCGTGCTGCTGTTCATCTCCAGCCTGATTGCCGGCTGGGTCGAGAACTGGTTTGTCTGGCACCGCCTGGACAGCGCCATGCAGTGGCACCCCCGGACCCGCGCCTGGCTGGGCCCCCAACGTGCGGCGCGCTGGGCGCAATGGTGGCGGGCCAACATCTCGGGTCTGGCCGCCAATGTGTCACTGGGCCTGCTGCTGGGCCTGACGCCTGCACTGTTCGGTTTTTTCGGGCTGCCGCTGGATGTGCGTCACGTGACCTTGTCGACCGGACAGATCGCCGCG
>JACCDH011352069.1_pt1 | contig 10148 bp, 7 predicted proteins | sample 7442481 | NCBI WGS metagenome assembly JACCDH01 (sample SAMN15323433, study PRJNA562643) | freshwater metagenome | isolation source: river surface water | place: USA:Blue River Watershed | collected 2017-08-15
AGGAATTGGTCAATGGTTGAGACTGCCGGCAAAAGAGCGCTGAGAACTATGGATCTGATTCCCTTCATTGTAGAGAATCCATCTTGTTCAATAAGGAGTCTAGCTGAGAAGTTTTCAGTATCCGAGGATCAGATAGAAAAGGATTTACAGCTTATCTTCTTATGTGGTCTACCAGGTTATACACCTTATGAATTAATAGACATAGTCTTCGATAATGGAATTGTGACAGTAATTGAACCGCAGGTTCTTGATAGACCTAGAAAGTTTTCAAAGAGTGAGATGGTGGTAATAGTTTTAGGATTACGGATATTGAGTGAATTGTATCCTGCAGACTCTACACAGATACTGAAACTTGAAAAATTGATTGCTAAAATTTCTGCACTTGTACCAACATATGTTTCAAAACAAACTGGCAAGAGTTTAAATTCCAATTTACTTAAGGATCTAAATCGCGCCATCAATCAAAGTTTAAGCCTAGATATTGAGTATTCCTCTGTTTCCAAGGATGAAATCACAAAACGAAATATTTTGCCAGTAGAACTTTATCTTTTGAATGGAGCCATGTATCTAAGAGCTGTTGATATTGCGCAATCATCTGAGAGAGTGTTTCGTGCTGATTCGATAAAAATTATAAGTATTGGTTCAGTTGTTAGTGTTCAAAATGATTCGAATGAAGAAAAGGTTTCTGAGGTATCGCTGATGGTAGATAGAAGTAAAAAATTATTCATGGAACGCAACTCCTCAATAATTAAGTCGGTCGAAGATTCAAAGAAAGGCTTTAAGGTAAATGTTATGGTTTCAAATACAGAATGGTTAAAACGGTGTATTCTAAGCAATAGTCCAGGAATAACGGTCGTTGCACCGTCAGACTTAGCTACTCAGATAGAAAAGGAAGCCAGAGCAATATTGGCTATGTACAGTTCCCAAGCTAATTAGGGTAGTATCCGATTATGAATTCACTCAGACCCTGGCATCTACTTGTCTTAGCTGTAGTTTTTCTAGTGCTATTTGGCTCAAAGCGTTTGCCTGACTCTGCTCGTTCACTTGGCCGTTCTTTGAGAATTTTTAAGAGTGAAATTCAAGAGCTAAACAAGGATGAAAATCCAGAAAACAAAAAATCAGATCCAAAATCTGAAAAGTAATTTTGATGAGTAAGCGCCGTGGCGAGAAAATGCCACTGCTGGACCATATTCGTGAGTTTCGAAATAGGCTAATTAAATCGGTCGCTGCAATAATTGTTGCGGCTGTAGTTGGCTGGTTCTTCTATCAACAAATTGTGCGATTGCTGACCTTGCCATTTTGTGACCTTGGAAATTCTTCGACTCCAACTAACAATGAGTGCGGAGATCTATATGTAAATGGAATTTTAGGACCTTTTAATCTACAGGTAAAAATTTCCTTATTAACTGGAGTAATTCTTTCTGCGCCTATCTGGATCTACCAATTATGGGCATTTATCACACCTGCGCTACATAAAAAGGAAAAACGAACTGCAATAGCTTTTGCAGTGATCGCTACTCCGCTCTTTCTTACAGGATCCTTACTAGCTTATTTAATCTTGCCACACGCTGTGGAAATATTGTTGGGCTTTACCCCAGATAATCTCGATAATTTAGTGAGGTTTGATGAATATCTTGACTTCGTTCTGAGATTAATACTGATCTTTGGATTTGCGTTTATATTGCCCCTTTTTCTAGTTGCCTTGAATTTACTAGGAATACTTTCAGGTAAATCTATTCTCCGTCCCTGGCGCATCGCCGTGTTTTCTTGCTTTTTATTCACAGCAGCCTTCACTCCAACTCCAGATCCAATAACTATGATCATTTTGGCAATTCCTTTGTGTTTAATTTATTTCTCTGCTGGGCTGTTTGCTCTTTTAGTGGATAAGAGACGAAAGAAAAGTTCCGACAGTGATGCCGGAGTTACACCCATTACTAAGCCAGAAGAAATCTAATGTGGCTGTTGGTTGTTAATCAGAGAGCTGGAAAGAAAAAGGGCTTAACCCTAGCGAATGAATTCGCAAAATTGATTGAACAGAATAAATATAAATTTCATTTGATCAACGAAAATAGTGTCGAGAGAACTAATCAGGCTTTAAAATCGCTTCTAGAAACTGGAGAGTATTCCAAAGTAATTGCTTTTGGTGGAGATGGATTAGTTAATCTATGCATCCAGCACATTGTTTCCACAGATGTTTCCTTTGGTGTTGTTGCTGCGGGAAGTGGCAATGATTTTTCAAGAACCGTCGGCACGCATAAAAAAAGCATTACGCAACTTTTTGAACTGTATTCAAAAGAGTCCGCAAGTAGAGTTGATGTAGGGCGAATTTCGTGTGGCAATCAAGCGACTTACTATGTTCAGGTTCTAAGCACAGGATTTGATTCCATGGTAAATTCATATGCGAATGGTTTAAAGTTTTTAAGAGGTAAATTAAAATACACAGTGGCAATGCTATTTTCTTTGAAGAAATTTCAACCAATAGATTATCAATTTAGTGTGGATGGACGAAGTTACTCAAAAAATGCAATGCTTTTATCTATTGCTAATGGTTACTGCTATGGCGGAGGCATGAAAATAAATCCATTTGCTAAAAATAGTGACGGATTTTTAAATGTCTTAATTGTGGAACCGGTATCAAGGATAAAACTGCTTGCGTTGTTCCCGAGAATCTTTACTGGCTCCCATGTAAAGCACCCCAAGGTAAGTACCATGTCTGGGAAGGTGATATCTGTTGAGGCACGAACCGATTCCTATGCAGACGGAGAGTTCATATCTGCCTTACCGATTCAGGTGAGCGTTGTACCTGGTGCACTTCGTGCTTGGGTCTTGTAATGACACTTTCACCCTCGGAAAATTACGCAAGAACGAAGCTGCTAAATAAGTATCCAAAAACTAAGAAATTTGCTGAAGGTTTCCCATTTGAACTAGACCCTTTTCAGATTGAAGCCTGTAATGCTTTGGAGAACGGTAAAGGTGTTTTGGTAGCTGCCCCTACTGGCGCGGGAAAAACAATTGTTGGAGAGTTTGCGGTGTATTTGGTTATTAATTCTGGCGGAAAATGTTTTTATACAACACCTATCAAAGCTTTATCAAATCAGAAGTTTTCAGAATTGAGCCAGAAGTATGGTGAATCTAAAGTTGGTCTACTTACTGGCGACACCTCTATAAATTCTGAGGCCCAGATAGTAGTAATGACAACTGAGGTTCTCAGAAATATGATCTATTCGAATTCGAAGACAATAAATGATCTCAAATACGTAGTGATGGATGAGGTGCACTACCTAGCAGATAAATTTAGGGGAGCAGTTTGGGAGGAGATTTTGATCCATTTGTCCGATGCTGTTCAAGTAATCTCCCTTTCGGCAACTGTATCCAATGCGGAAGAATTTGGTGAATGGCTTCAAACCGTACGTGGTGAGACCGAGGTAATTGTGTCAGAGGTGCGTCCGGTGCCACTTTACCAGCATGTTCTATTCGGTAATCGATTGCTCGACTTATTTGGAGAAAATCACAAACTAAATCCTGAGTTAACAAGGTTGGAGAGGGACTCATATAAACAAGTTCGAGGTACATGGCGCGAGCGGCCAAAAGGACCCAGATCATTAAGTAGGCCAGAGGTTATTGAAAAACTTGAAAGAGAAAATCTTTTACCAGCAATAACTTTTATTTTCTCCCGCAATAATTGTGATGCTGCGGTGAGGCAATGTTTAGCGGCAGGGATTAGATTGACAAATAAGGATGAGAGATCAGAGATTAGACGGGTGATTGCCAAAAACATTAAAAGCCTTGCCGAAGAGGATCTTGTGGTCTTGGGATATTACGAATGGGCAGATGCATTAGAACGAGGCATTGCAGCTCATCACGCAGGGTTGTTGCCAGCTTTTAAAGTTACGGTTGAGGAATTGTTTCAGCGAGGTTTAGTAAAGGCAGTGTTTGCAACTGAAACATTAGCTTTGGGTATAAATATGCCGGCTAGAACTGTTGTTTTAGAAAAATTGAGTAAATGGAATGGTGAAGGACATGTTGCAATCTCACCTGGTGAATACACCCAACTAACTGGTCGAGCTGGTCGAAGAGGTATTGATATTGAAGGCAATGCAGTAATTTTGTGGGGAAATGAATTAGATTCAACCTCTGTTGGTGGTTTAGCCTCTACTCGCACTTATCCGCTTAAGAGTTCTTTCAAACCAACTTATAACATGAGTATAAACCTTATTTCGCAATTCGGTTCGGAGAAGGCTAGAACCTCTCTTGAATCCTCGCTGGCACAATTTCAAGCCGATAAAGCTGTTGTTGGGTTGGCAAAGCAAATTAGAAAGAATGAATTAGCAAAGGATGCATTGTTTCTTGAAGCAAAGTGTGACAAAGGAGATTTTGTTGAGTACTCCTTTCTTAGAGGTGCTATTAAGAAATTGGAAAGTGACAGTAAGCGTAGTAAACGCAAACGTGCCGAGATCGACGAGGAGATTGCCAACACTCGTCGAAATATGAAAAACCATCCGTGCCACTCTTGTCCTGACAGAGAAAATCATTCTCGATTTGCAGAGAGAGCCCTTAGGCTGCAAAGAGAAATTGATGGTTTGACTGAAAGGATTAACAGCAGAACTAATGTGATTGCGAAACGTTTTGATCGTATCAAAATTATTCTTGATAGATTTGGCTACATTGATAACGACCAGATTTCTAAACCTGGAAAAATGCTTGCAAAGATATATGGTGAAACTGATCTATTGATTGCAGAATCAATACGGGCCGAAATTTTTTCCGAACTATCACCTGCGGACTTGGTTGCCGTGATTTCCTCATGTGTATATGAATCACGGAATGATGAAGCGGCAAAAATCCCAAGAGGAGATATACAAACAGCCTTATCTGGCATCTCCAAAATCTATGGAAAAATTCATACAGCTGAGACAGACCTAAACCTTGAAACTATGCGAGCTCCTGATTTTGGCTTTTGTTGGGCAGCACATAAATGGGCAAGTGGTAATTCATTGACCAATGTACTTAAAGGAAATGAGTTAACAGTCGGTGATTTCGTCCGGTCAATGAAACAAATAATTGATTTGCTTCGCCAACTAAGAGTAGCTGCACCTCATCTTCAAGCAGTAATTGATCAAGCGCTTGCAAAAATTGATAGAGGCGTAATTACCTACGCCGGTGCTGGCTTATGACTTTAATGCTCTTAGATAGTGCTTCATTGTGGTATCGAGCATATTTTGGGATGCCAGATACTTTAGTTTCTCCTTCAGGTCAACCAGTCAATGCCATCCGTGGTTACTTAGATATGACTTCAAGATTGATTACAAAGTATCAACCAGATCGGCTAGTTGCCTGCTTGGAAGGAGATTGGCGACCTAGTTGGCGCGTAGAACTATTTCCTGATTATAAACTTAATAGAGTTGACGAAACTGGTGAAGAAGATGAGCCTGATACTTTATCTCCACAAATCCCAATTCTTTTAGATGTACTAGATGCGTTAGGACTGCCACTTTTGGGGGTAGATGATTATGAAGCTGATGATTTAATGGCAACTTTCAGTGTAAAACAAAGTGGACCAATAAGAATAGTTACTGGAGACCGTGACCTTTTTCAGTTGGTAGATGACAAGCGTGATGTGAAAGTTGTTTATCTTGCTAAGGGTATTTCAAATCACGATTTAGTTGATTTAGATTGGATACAGAAAAAGTATCAAATTCCTGGTGACAGATACGCTCTCTTTGCAATGATTAGAGGTGATTCATCTGATGGCCTTCCAGGAATAAAAGGAATTGGTGAGAAAGGTGCCGCGAATATCGCCAATCTCTTCTCAAATTTGCCAGAGGTAGTCAATGCAGCGCAAAGTGGCGATGAACGTCTGAGTGCCAATATTAAGAAGAAAATTCTAGAGGCGTTAGATTATGCAAGAATTGCACCAAAACTTGTTGGATGTGCTTTAGATGTTCCGATACCAGAAATGAACATCTCGTTGCCCTCAAAACCGCAATCAATGAAAAAGATAAGAGATCTACAGCAGGAGTTTGGTTTGGGAGCCAGCATCGATCGAATAATCAGCGCTCTAGGTTGGCAACAATGAAATTACTAGTCTATGTAGTAGCTGGTTTAATTTCTTCCACTGCATTTTCACCCTTTGAATTTTGGATTTCTGCTTTTATTGGCCTGTTCCTATGGTTTTTTATTCTAAATAAATCCACCAGACGAGTTCGGTTGGTAGGTTCATACCTGTTTGGACTTGCTCTCTTACTTCCAACGCAGAGTTGGACCGGCATATATGTGGGTAATTTTCCTTGGTTAGCTCTTTGCTTTATGCAAGCCTTTTTCTTTCTGATTCCAGGATTTTTTTTCCCAATCAAAAATCGCTATCGTCCATTTATTTTTGCGGGTAGTTATGTACTAGTTGAGTTACTCATGAGAACCATTCCTTTCACAGGATTTGGCTGGTCAAGATTGAGTTTCACGCAAACTGAAGCTCCAATTTCCTCACTATATTCTTTAGGGGGAGTAGTCCTTGTAGCTTGGACTATAGCTTTCTTTGTTGCTTTAAGAAGCTTACCGTTAGCAGTCGTTACATTTTCACTAGTTTTTTTATCTACTTTCGCTCCGGAGAGTATACGAAGCAACGGCGAAATTAAACTGGCTCTTGTCCAAGGTGGTGTGACCGAGTTGGGATTAGAGTTTAATTCAAAGCCTCGAGAAGTTTTTTTCCGGCATTTAGATCAAACACAAAAACTTAAGGATAAAGTGGATTTGATCATATGGCCTGAAAACTCCGTAGATATTGATATAAATACAAATCCCGATGTCTATCAACAGATAGTCGAGCAATCAAAAGCTAAAAACACTCCGATTTTGGTTGGGGGAGTCACTAAAGCCGATATCGGATTAAGAAATCAATCTATGCTTTTTTCGCCAGAGCTGTCACAAGTTTATACAAAGAGATATTTAACCCCCTTCGGCGAGTATCTTCCAATGCGAAGTGTCGCGACAAAATTATCACCGTACGCAGATGACATTACTGATTTTGTTGCTGGCAATGAGGATAAAATATTTAGATTAGGTTCAAAGAGTTTTCAAGTCTTAATTTGCTATGAGATAATAAATGATTCATTCCGAGACCAAATTGAGTCGGATTTCATTGTAGTACAAACAAACAATGCCACTTTTGGTGATACTCCACAACTTGATCAAGAGCTCGTAATTGCTAAGGTTCGGGCAATGGAAACTGGGCGCAGTATTGCGTATGTATCCACTACCGGCGTTACATCCTTCATCTCAAGTAATGGAGAAATTATCAGCGAGCTAAATAAGTTTGATAAAGCTACTCTTATTGGACAAATTCAATTAGTGACTGGTTCTACAATCACTCAAAAAATTGGTTTTGTTATGGAACCAATTATTGTGATTAGTCTTATTTTTTTATCTCTACGTCGATTCAACAAGACATGATGAAGGTACTTATACTGATTCCTACTTATAATGAGTCAGAATCAATCAAAGAATTACTAAATAGAATTTATGCAATAAAGAGTTTATTAGATCCAAAGTACTCTATTGATATCTTGTTAATTGATGATAACTCTCCAGATAAAACTGCACAGATAGCTCTAAATACCTTCAAAAAAGATTTTGAGGTTCTGCTTCAAAAGGATAAAAATGGGATTGGACCTGCGTATAAGGCTGGATTTGAGCAGGGATTAAAGGATAATTACTCATTTTTTGTTCAAATGGATGCCGATTTAAGTCATCAGCCTGAAGAATTGCCACGGCTGTTAGATGCTGCAAATTCACATACGTTGGTGATTGGGACTAGATGGATAAAGGATGGGGCAGTAATAAATTGGCCAAAACGAAGACGAATTATCTCTAGATTCGGAACTGCTTACGCATCAAAGATGTTGGGGCTTAAACATAGGGATTTAACCTCAGGCTACCGAGTTTTACCTAGAAAGCTGTTAGAGGCAATTGATTTAACGAAAATTAAAAGCAGTGGCTATGGATTTCAAATTGAAGTTGCTCTTCGAGCTGCAAGGGCTGGGTTTAATCTCGCTGAAGTACCGATTACATTTATTGAACGAAGAAGTGGCAGGTCGAAGATGAGTAACGGGATTGTGTTTGAGGCCTGGAAAATGGTCACCTTTGAGGGCTTAAGGCGTTTGGTAATACGCCGATAATCTACATTATGTAAAGTAAAACTAGTTCGAGGCGAGCTCCTCTATCGGCAAGCAACTGCAAACCAAATTCCGATCGCCATAAACACCATCAATACGACCTACCGTTGGCAAATACTTGCCAGATCTACCAATTCCATACTCTTCGCCCGTTGGAAAAGCCCCGATATCTCTAGGGTACTTACGATCCCAATCATTACTGACTAAATCTCCAATGGTGTGTGGAGCAAATCGCAAAGGTGATTGCTCAACTGTAATTTTGCCATTTTCAATGTCTGAAATTTCAGATCTTATGCTCTCCATGGCCGCTAAAAATCTATCTAACTCCCTTACATCTTCAGATTCCGTTGGTTCAATCATCATTGTTCCAGCAACTGGAAAGCTAACAGTTGGTGCATGAAAACCATGATCCATCAGGCGTTTGGCAATATCATCCACGGTAACACCAGTCTTCTTGGTAATTTCTCTTATATCGATTATGCACTCATGAGCTATATGTCCATTTTGGCCCCGATACAAGACAGGAAATAATGGATCTAACTTCTTTGCTAAATAATTAGCAGATAAAATCGCAACCTCGGTCGCCTTAGTTAAACCGGCACCACCCATCATGCGAATGTACATCCATGAAATAGGAAGAATCGAAGCAGATCCAAATGGAGCACTTGAAACTGGTCCAGGTCCAGTGCTTGGACCCGCCAACGGATTGGCTGGGTGATTAGGTAAAAATGGAGCTAGATGTGCTCTTGCAATTACCGGGCCAACCCCTGGTCCCCCGCCGCCATGTGGAATACAAAAAGTCTTGTGTAAATTTAGATGCGATACATCCGCACCAAACTTTCCAGGTTTTGCTACGCCAACTAGTGCATTCAAATTTGCACCATCAACATAGACCTGTCCACCCGCATCATGAATCATTTCGCAGATTTGCGAAATAGCTTCCTCAAATACCCCATGTGTAGAAGGGTAGGTCACCATCAAAGCCGCCAGAGATGATCTGTACTGCTCAATCTTCGATTTAAGATCTTCTAAACTTACATTTCCATAAGAATCACATTCAATTACTATTACTTTCATTCCAGCCATTACCGCACTTGCTGCATTAGTACCATGAGCACTTGCTGGTATCAGGCAAATATCACGATGAGACTCCCCTTTACTATCTAAGTAATTTCTAATTGCTAATAAGCCGGCAAACTCGCCCTGTGATCCGGCGTTAGGTTGTAACGAAACTGCGTCATAACCAGTTACTGAAACGAGCCACTTACTTAAAGAGTCAATAAGTTCAAGATATCCACTTGTCTGGTCAATTGGAGCAAAAGGATGTATCGAGTTGAACTCACTCCAAGTAATTGGAATCATTTCAGAGGTCGCATTTAATTTCATTGTGCAAGAGCCAAGTGGAATCATGGTTCTATCCAAAGCAAGATCGCGATCTGAAAGCGATCTTATATAACGAAGCATCGAGGTTTCAGAATGATATGTATTAAAAACTGGATGGGTTAAAAATGAGCTTTTTCTCGTTAAGTCCGATTCTGTTATTGAGGCTGATGAATCAGCAAATTTTAGAACTTTTAGGAGCTGAATAAAATCAAACTCGGTCACAGTCTCATCAAACGAGACCGACAATTCAGTATCTGATATTAATCTTAGATTAAAACCAGCGGACAAGGCATCAGCAATAATTTGTTTAGCCGGTGCATTTTTAATGTGTACGGTGTCAAAAATCTCGTGATCAGCTACTGACAATCCTGCATTCTTGGCAGCTGCTCTAAATCTAAGTGCATAACTTTGAATCTGTTTTGCTATTGCAGTAAGACCCTCTGGCCCATGCCACATCGCATAGAATGCTGAAATAACCGCTAGAAGTACTTGCGCAGTACAAATATTTGATGTTGCTTTATCTCGACGTATATGTTGTTCACGAGTTTGAAGAGCTAATCTAAAAGCTGGATTTCCATGAGTATCTACAGATTGTCC
>JACCDH010511888.1_pt1 | contig 10146 bp, 11 predicted proteins | sample 7442481 | NCBI WGS metagenome assembly JACCDH01 (sample SAMN15323433, study PRJNA562643) | freshwater metagenome | isolation source: river surface water | place: USA:Blue River Watershed | collected 2017-08-15
AAAAGAAAGTTTAAAAAAGCATCTTTTTTGAACTTGTTTTTAAACAAGTAGTATATTTACAGACACAAAAGTATAAAATATCCTTATGATTGCAAGTGTTTTTAAAAAATCTACACCATTAAATTATGCTTTAACGGTATTTTTAGTGTTGTTTTTCTTTTTTATCTACCAAATTCAAGACACATCTTGGGTGGCTTCGGGTGTTTTACTACTAAAAAAAGGATTTACTTTTCTAGTCGTGTTAGCGACTATTTTCCTAACAAGTTTTATAGGAAAACGCAATGGATTGACTAAAAACAGCAGTTATACCGCTATTTTTTTCTTGTTGCTATTGTTGTTCTTTCCTACAATTCTTAACAATTTGAATATTCTTTTAGCCAATTTTTTTATTTTATTGGCTTTACGTCGCTTAATCTCATTACAGTCCATGAAAGCGTCCAAAGAAAAAATATTTGATGCTTCTTTGTGGATATTTGTGGCTTCTTTGCTTAGTTTTTGGAGTATTCTTTTCTTGATTTTAGTCTTCATCTCGATTATTTTCCATGTTTCGAGAGATTATACCAATTGGGTTTTGCCTTTTATTGCTTTTATTGCAGTGGCGATTTTCTTCGCATTTTTCACTTCTTTTTTCGGCATTAACACCTTAGACTATTTGCATCAAAATACCCAAATAGACCTAGCAATAGATTATTTTACCAATGCTAACCAAAATATCGCGTTTTCGATTTACGTGTCGGTGGCCTTATTTTTTGTTTTTTCTATGTTCATTACTTTGTCTCATCGGCCATCGATAACACAAACTTCGTATAAAAAAATAGTCGCTTCCTTTTTTATTGGCGTGATTGTTTTTGTCCTTTCGGCACACAAAAGCAGTGATTTTTTACTTTTGACGATTGCGCCTTTGGCCATTTTGGCTAGCGCCCACTTGGAGTATTTACAAACTAAATTCAAGCAGGAAATGGTTTTTATTGCCGTTGTTTTGTCTAGTTTGTTTTCGTTTGTGAGTCAACTATAGCTTTTGGCCATAAGCCAAATCTCCTGCATCGCCCAATCCTGGAACAATATAACTGTGTTCGTTGAGGTGGTCGTCTATAGCAGCAATCCAAAGATGGCAATTATCAGGTAATTCAGTTTCCAAATGCGCAATCCCTTCAGGTGCCGCAATTACTACCGCAATATGGATTTCGGCAGGAGCGCCTCGTTGTATGAGTTGGTTATAAACCGCCACAATAGATTGTCCAGTTGCTAGCATAGGGTCTACTAATACAATTGTTTTATCATTAATATCAGCGATAGCCTGGTATTGCACTATAATTTCGAAAAAATCATCATTGTTGGGGTGCTGGCGGTAGGCCGAAATAAAGCCGTTTTCAGCCGCATCAAAATAGTTTAAAAATCCTTGATGTAGTGTGAGACCTGCGCGTAAAATAGAACAAATCACTAACGGATTTTTAATATAATGTGTTGCTTTTGTCCCCAAAGGAGTTGAGACAGTAACCGCATGATAGTCCCAACTTTTACTCATTTCATACGCCATAATTTCACCTATTCGCTCCATGTTTTTTCTAAAACGGAGGCTATCGTTGTGGATATTTATATCGCGAATTTGACCTAAAAAATGATTCAGAACACTATTGTTTTCAGACAGATGATGAATTTGCATAAATTGAGTTTTGGATGTTTTGGTAAAACTTTACTTGTTTTTCCACCCGATAAAAGTATAAAAAAGTATCTTTGTGATTCAATTTATAAAGAGATGTTTTCAAAATTAGCCTATTCCGTATTTGAACAAAGTATCCAAGATTATCATCAGTTTGATAATGTAGATCAACCTATTAACAATCCTTTTCCAAAGGAAAAATTTGAGCATTTATTGTATCTAAAAAATTGGATTGATACGGTGCAATGGCATTTTGAAGACATTATTCGCGATCCGAATATTGACCCTGTTGCGGCTTTGACTTTGAAAAGACGAATTGATGCGTCTAACCAAGAACGTACAGATATGGTAGAATACATTGACAGTTATTTTCTTCAAAAATACAGTCATGTTAATGCGAAACCAGAGGCTAAAATCAATTCTGAAAGTCCGGCTTGGGCTTTTGATCGATTGTCTATTTTGGCTTTGAAAATTTACCACATGCAAGAAGAGGTAAGTCGTCCAGATGCTTCGCAAGAGCACAAAGACAAATGTCAGGAAAAATTAAACGTGCTTTTGGAACAAAGAACTGATTTGTCTACGGCTATCGACGATTTGTTAGCTGATATTGAAAACGGAAACAAATTCATGAAAGTGTACAAACAAATGAAAATGTACAACGACGATGATTTGAATCCGGTGTTGTACCAAAACAAAAAATAAAAACTATATTTAACCATATGGTTTTTATATATTAAGTAATTGTCTAAAAAAATTCAACATATAGCCGTCATGAGACTTTCCGCAATGGGAGATGTCGCCATGACGGTTCCTGTTTTACGGGCGTTGGTAAACCAATATCCTGAACTGAAAATCACAGTAATTTCAAGACCTTTTTTTAAACCTTTTTTTAAAGACATCCCGAATCTTCATTTTTTTCCTTTTGACGAAAAAGAACGTCATAAAGCAGTTCTGGGTTTGTGGCGTTTGTTCCAAGATTTGAAAGTATTACAAATCGATGCTTTTGCTGATTTGCATAATGTGTTGCGTTCCAAAGTAGTGCGCAGTTTATTTGCTTTAAGCGGTAAAAAAACCGCTTTTGTAGACAAAGGACGCGCTGGAAAAAAAGCGTTAACACGAGCTGAAAATAAAATTTTTCAAGCGTTACCATCCATGTTTCAAAGACACCAATTGGTTTTTGAAACCTTAGGTTTTCCTATTGATTTGTCTCAGCCACAATTTCCTGCAAAAGCAACTATTCAACACCCTGAATTAGCTTCGATTGTTGCCCAATCACAAAAGCTAATTGGTATTGCGCCTTTTGCCCAATACGATTCCAAAGTATATCCGCTGGATTTGATGCAAGAAGTAATTGATGCCTTAGCAACCAATCAAGACTACACTATTTTGCTTTTTGGCGGAGGCCAAAAGGAGAAAGAAAACTTGCAAGAATTAGCAGGCAATAAAAAAAATGTCTTCAATATGGCAGGAAAAGCCCCGTTTACAACAGAACTAGATTTGATAAGTAACCTAGATGTCATGTTGTCTATGGATTCTGGCAATGCGCATATTGCCGCTATGTTAGGGGTAAAAGTAGTTACGCTTTGGGGAGCCACTCATCCGTATGCTGGATTTTTGCCATTTAACCAAACTTTGGATAATGCTCTGGTATCTGATAGAAACCAATATCCACAACTGCCTACTTCGGTTTATGGGAATAAAGTTGTGCCTGGTTATGAAAACGCTATGCGTACCATTTTTCCGGAACAAGTAGTGGAGCGAATAGAGGAGCTTCTTAAAAGCTAACACAAATTACGCGAATTTTACGAATGGTCATTGCGAGGAGGCACGACGAAGCAATCTCAATATATCCCGAAACTATCCAAGAATTTAGAAGCTGAAACAAGTTCAGCTTGACAAAAAAAGATATTTCCTGCAAGGTCTTTTTGACCTTGTAGGTATTTCAAATTATATAACACCTACAAGGTTGTGAAAAACCTTGCAGGAGTAAAATAAAAAACGAGAAGCCATCACTTCTCGTTTTTTATATAAATCAATTGTAAACTTAGTGCCTTAGCGCCCCCGCCTGCGGCAGGCAGGTTAGTGGCAAAACTTCTAAACATCATCAAAATCCACACGAATCGTAGCTGAGGTTGGATGCGCCTGACAGGTCAAAATTAATCCGCTAGCCACTTCTTTGTCAGTAAGAATGGAGTTTTTAGTCATTTCGGCGGTTCCTTCGGTAACGCGTGCTAAACAGCTGCTACAAATTCCGCCTTGACACGAATAGGGCGCGTCAATACCTTGTTTTAAAGCAGCATCTAGAATGGTTTGTTTGGACGACATTTCAAAGGTGGTTTCTTCATCGTCTACCATCACGGTGATTTGAGCGTGTCCTTCTAACGATTGTTCGATAGTATGCTCTTTGGCGGAAGCCGAGAACAATTCAAATTTGATATTGGATTCTTTGATGTTTTTTTCTTTCAAAGCTTCCGAAACCGTGTTAATCATGGCTTCGGGACCACACAAATAGAATTTGTCAAACTCTAAACTAGCGTGTTTTTCTTTTAAGATATAGTGTACGGTGGTTTTGTCAATGCGCCCAGACAAAGCGCCGTCTGTTTTAGCTTGGCTATAGACATAATGCACAAACAAACGCCCAACATAGTGCGATTGTAAATCGTGTAATTCTTGGTGGAAAATAGTTTCTTCTGGTGATTTGTTTCCGTACACCAAAACAAACGAACTTTTTGGCTCACTTTTCAACACTGATTTCAAAATTGAAATAGCCGGTGTAATACCGCTTCCTGCTACAAAAGCAGCATAATTGCGTTGGCGATCGGCTTGAGGTTCAAAGGTAAATTTTCCTTCTGGTTTTCCTACTTCGAGAACATCACCCGCTTTAAGTTTAGTATTGGCTAACTGCGAAAAAAGTCCGTTAGGAACGGCTTTAACAGCAATGCGCAACTCCCCACTATCGGGAGCAGAGCAAATAGAATACGCACGGCGAATTTCTTGATTGTCTAATGTCAATCGCAAGTTGATGTATTGACCCGCAATGAAAGTATAGTTGGATTGTAATTCTTCAGGTACAGCAAAAAGAATGGAAACAGCGTCTTTGGTTTCGCGTCTCACTTCTTTGACCACTAATTTAAAAAAAGAAGGCATAATAATAATTTTTTACAAATATAGTAAACTAGGGCGTTTTTATAAAATGATAAAAATCAGGTTGGCAATAGCAATTTCAAAATGAATTTCAAAAATCAATTTTAATTTCAAAGAATAATCTTAATTTTACCCTTCTATACACTAAAATAGTGTTTTTTGAAGTTTAAGCTATAAATTGTTTCCAATTGAAAATCAATCGATCTCAACATATCTTCAGTTTTTTTGTGCTGCTTTTTATAGTGGCTTGTTCTACTAAGAAAAACACTTTTGTATCGCGAAATTACCATGCCTTAACCACCAAGTACAATGTGTTGTACAACGGGGGAGTCGCTTTTGATAAAGGGATTGCAGATATTAACGCAAAAAGTAAAAACAATTTTTGGAAGCGTTTGCCAGTAGAGAAAATGCAATTGTCAGACGGTTCTATTGCCGATACAGCAAGGAATGCCAATTTTGATTTAGCCGAAACAAAAGCTACCAAAGGGATTCAAAAACACTCCATGAACATTGGAGGAAAGGAGTACAATTATCAAACAGATGAAGCGTATTTAATGCTTGGAAAAGCCAGATATTATGGCCAGCGATTTGTTCCTGCTTTAGACGCATTCAACTATATTTTGTACAAATACCCCAATAGCAGCAAAATTTATGAGGCTAAAATTTGGCGTGAAAAAACCAATATGCGCTTAGGTAATGATGCTTTAACAATTAAAAATTTAAGTAAGTTATTAAAAGATTTTAAATTGAGCCACCAGTTGGTAGCCAATGCTAATGCGGTTTTGGCGGAAGCCTTTTTAAATTTAGAAGAAAAAGACAGCGCGGTTGCTAAACTCCAAACAGCTCAAAGGTTAACAAAAATCAATACTGAAAAAGCCCGATACCGATTCATTTTAGGACAGTTGTATGAAGAATTAGGCAAAAGAGAACAAGCGTTGTCAAGTTATCAATCAGTGATTGATATGAATCGAAAAGCAGATAGAGAATATGTTATTCAAGCGTATGCGAGAAAAGCGCAGTTATTTGATTTTCAAAATGGAGATAAAGTCCAAATCACCAAAATGTTTACCCAATTAGTTGATAATCGAGAAAACCGACCGTTTTTGGACGTAATTTACCATCAAATGGGGGTGTATTATGATAAAAGCAACGACACAGAATTGGCTTTAAAAAATTACAACCTATCATTAAAAAAAGCAAAAGACAACATTTATTTGGAGGCTTCGAATTATCGAAATTTAGGTAATATGTATTTTAAAGGCGCTAATTTTCCTTTGGCGGCCAAATACTATGATAGTACGTTAGTGAAATTAGATAATAAAATTAGAGAGTTTGCTCAAATAGAAAAAGTTAGAAAAAACTTAGACGATGTAATCAAATACGATGCATTGGCAAACAAAAACGACAGCATATTAAAAATAGTAGCACTTTCTACGAATGAACGAATTTTCTATTTTGGCAATCATATTGAAAATTTGAAAAAAGCGGAAGAAAAGAAACAATTATTGGCTAAAAGGCAACAAGAAGCGATGGCTAATTTTGAAAACTCAGGAAACAATACTCAGGCAGGACCAGCTTTTTTAAAACCCAATATTCTTGTTCGATCGATCCCAAAATTAGATACAGGAAATGCTAATCCTACGTTTTATTTTTATAATCCTACCACGGTGGCTTTTGGACAATTGGAATTTCAAAAAAATTGGGGCAAACGCAATCCAAATGGTTTTTGGCGAATGACAACAAGCTCCGGAGATAATACCAATACCACCGCTTCTGATGATGTAGCAACAGGCGTTGACAACAAGCAAAAAACAGTAGAAAAATCAACCGACAAATATGCGATTGACTATTATTTGAATCAAATTCCGACAGACAAAAAAGTGTTGGACAGTATCAACCAAGAACGTAATTTTGCCTATTATCAATTGGGCGTTATTTACAAAGAAAAGTTCAAAGAATACGCTTTGGCTACAGCCAAATTAGAAAAACTATTGGAACAAAATCCAGAAGAAAAACTAGTATTGCCGACGATGTATAATTTGTACAAAATCTATCAAATAACAGATACAACCAAGGCAAACGCAATGAAAAACCGTATTGTGTCACAGTTTCCTACGTCTCGTTATGCGCAGATTATAAGCAATTCAGACACCACTGCAACCACCATCGATACTCCAGAAAAAACATACAATCAATTCTACAGATTGTTTCAAGAAGAACAGTTTGTAGCTGTTTTAGAAAAATTAAACACAGCGATTATTCAATTTTCGGGAGACGAAATCCTTCCAAAACTAGAATTGTTACGCGCCAACACACAGGCAAAATTATTTGGAGTAGCAGCCTATAAAAAAGCGTTGGGAGAAGTGGCGGAGCAATATCCTAATACCGAAGAAGGTAAACAAGCACAAGAAATTTTGAAAAATCAAATCCCGATTTTGGAAAAAATGGAGTTTAGTTCGGCGGCTAAAAGTTGGAAAATTCTATTTAAAGTAGGCCTAAGAACAGATTCTTTGACTAAAGAAATAGAAGAAAAAATTAAGAAATTCATTGAAGACGAAAAAATTGAAAAACGTTCCTATTCATATGATGTATATACCGATAAAGAGAATTTCATAGTCATTCATAACATAAAGTCAGAGGCCTATGCCAATGATATAATGAATTACATGACTGTAAATAAACAATATACGATTAACCAACCCGCAATTATCATTTCAAGTGATAATTATAAAGTAGTCCAAATCAAGAAAAATTTAGACAGCTATTTAGCCTCAAAAAAGCAGTAAATTATGTTTGATAAAAAAACCAAATCCTATACCGATCTTTTAGGAAAAACGAACCGAATTGTGGAAGGAACAAGAATAAAAGGAAATATTTATTCGGTTGCTGATTTTAGATTGGACGGAGAATTAACAGGTAATTTTCAATGTGAAGGAAAAATAGTCATTGGTCCCGCTGGAATAGTTATAGGAGATATTGATTGTAAAAGTGCTGATATTGAAGGACGTTTTAGTGGAAAAATTCAAGTGGTTGAATTACTCAATGTAAAAGCAACAGCTGCCATTTATGGCGAAGTATCTGTAGGAAAATTATCGGTAGAACCCGGCGCTGATTTTAGTGCAACTTGTACTATGAAAACAAATCCTCCTAAAGCAAATAATGGAGAATAAAAAAGACAAAAGACCATTTAATAAATGGTTGGCATTAATTAACATACCTATTCAAATGGGAGTTATTATTTTTGCGTTTTCGTATTTAGGCAATTGGTTAGACGAAACACATCCGAATAAGGTGTTTTATTATCACAAAGCGGTTCTTTTGATAGGTGTTTTTTTAGCGCTCTACAACACTATTAGACAAGTAAACGACATTAATAAATCTGATTCCAATTGAAATTTCAATTATTACCAAATACAAAACACAAGATAGCCATATTAATATGGACGGTCTTAATTATATTGTCCTATTTTGCACACCGGTTTGTTTTTGAATTGATAGAAATTAGGTCTGACTCCTTATCGTATTCACTGCTGAGTTTGTATCTTTTTTTTGGACTTTTTTCTATAGGTATTTTGCTAACGGTTTTTCAGATAAGTGCACGTAATTTTGACTTGACAGGTATGTCTTTTTTAATAGTCACTACCCTAAAAATACTGGCATGTTTTGTTTTTGTGCGCCCCATTCTAAAAAGCATTTCTGTTACAGCTACAATTGAAAAAATTAATTTTTTTGGGATGTTTATTGTCTTTTTATCAATTGAAACCCTAGTAACGATAGTGATATTAAACGAAAAACAATAAATCACCTATAAAAGTGACAAATAAAGCAAAAAATAATTTTTCATATTCTTTTGAATATTAAGAAAAAATGTACCTTTGCACCAAATTTTAGAAACCAAAATAAACTAAGATATTCAACTGTTATGGTGATTTCAAACAAACCACTTCAATTTATACTAGTAGCTTTAGTAGCTTGTCTTCCTTTGATTAGTTTGGCTAATCCCGTTGAAAAAGCGGAAAAAGAGCCTTTAGAAGCGGCTCATGCAGAATCTACCGATATTAAAGCTGAAATAAAAGAGTTTATCAATCACCACTTATTAGATTCTCATGATTTTTCATTTAATGCAGATAAAGAAACAGGGGCTCATAACGGGTTTTCATTACCTATTATTTTATGGGACAATGGGTTACAGGTTTTCTCTTCTGGAGAATTTCATCACGGAGAAAAAGTAGCAGAAAGCAATGGGAATTATTATGTAATTCATCACGAAAAAATATATAAAACAGATGCTTCAGGAAAATTAACTGAAGACGAAAAAACAGGACACCCAACTAATGTACAGCCACTAGATTTATCCATAACAAAAAGTGTTGTTGGAATTTTATTTGTTGCCTTTTTAATGTTTTTCTTGTTTAGAGGTTTGGCAAAATCATATGCTAAAAATGGAGGTATAGCTTCTGGAGCGGGACGATTTTTCGAACCATTGGTTCTGTATGTGCGCGATGAAATTGCGATTCCTAACATTGGAGAGAAAAACTACAAGAAATACATGAGTTATTTACTAACTATATTTTTCTTCATCTTCTTTTTAAATCTTTTAGGATTGACACCACTAGGATTTAACGTAACAGGAAATATTGCAATTACTTTTTCTTTAGCTATTTTAACGTATTTAATTACTACTTTTTCTGCTAACAAAAACTATTGGGCGCACATTTTTTGGATGCCAGGAGTGCCAACACCAATGAAATTTATTTTGGCTCCAATTGAATTGTTAGGAACAGTTATTAAACCATTTTCATTAATGATTCGTTTGTATGCTAATATCTTAGCCGGACACGTGGTATTAATGAGCATCATTGGTTTGATGTTTATATTTAAAAGCTGGATTGGAAGTTCATTGTCGTTTGGATTGGCATTTGCTCTTTCTATTTTGGAAATATTAGTAGCGTTTTTACAAGCGTATATTTTCACAATGTTGTCTGCTTTGTATTTTGGTGCCGGAAACGAAGAACACCATCACGAAGAGGCGCATCATTAAAAAAACAAATGGCTATTGGCTTTTGCCTAATGCCTCAAAAATGAATGTTTAATTTTTAATATATATATTATGCAAATTCCAACTATTGTAGGAGCAGGATTAATTGTAATCGGAGCAGGTTTAGGTATTGGTAAAATTGGTGGTTCAGCAATGGACGCAATTGCACGTCAACCAGAAGCTTCAGGAAAAATCCAAACAGCTATGCTTATTGCAGCTGCACTGATAGAAGGTATTGGTTTCGCGGCGTTATTCGCTGCGTAATTAAAGCAAAGAACAATAGTTACAACGGTTGGTTGTAACT
>JACCDH010509371.1_pt1 | contig 10145 bp, 9 predicted proteins | sample 7442481 | NCBI WGS metagenome assembly JACCDH01 (sample SAMN15323433, study PRJNA562643) | freshwater metagenome | isolation source: river surface water | place: USA:Blue River Watershed | collected 2017-08-15
CTTGGACTCTTCACCCACCGTGCGGCAACATGTGTAAGCAAGGAAGCATCGAGATCGCCATAGCTTGGCAATAGCCAAGATGCGGCATCATAAAATATTTCAGACAACTGAAAACGTCGAGGAGGATCGAAGCAGCCAAGATAGCTACTGTCAAGAAAAACAGGACTGCCCAATTTTTTCTTCAAAAATACAGCGTATGCATATTGGAAAATCTGATTTCCCAAGCCGCCTTGCAACCGCACGCATCGGGAAGGATGATGAGAATTACACGACACGGAAATAACGCCTAGAAACATAGATCGACATGATCAAGGGAATCCAGAAAAACGTCAAATTAAAAAAATGCTGATACATCACAGAGAATGCGCATGCAACCACCAAAAACGGAAAGAAGAGTATCTTTGCAATGTCTCGCTCAGACGTAGGCTCCAACCGGCGAGTTAAGAATCCACAAAAAATGCCCACCAACATTACGCCGGCATAGGATAAAAATCCAAATGCCGCACCGACAATCCCCAACGGGGAGGTTGGATCTGGAAACGCCTTCATTAGATCCAACAATGTGACTGGTAAAATCTTGTGAGGCAGCAGGTGGGAAAAAAGAAAAACAATGCTTCCGGAATACTCTGGATTCACCAAAAGGAAATTGGAGTTCACAACCGGCGACCCAAGATACAAGCCAAATATAAAATTAGCAACAAACCCCACCAAATCCGTCAATTCCATCCCGGGATTCCGCAGAATTCGCGTTACAACAAATAGAAAAACAATTGCCAAAGACGCAAATAAAATTCTAAGTGCCGACTTCCAATTTACCTGCCCCAGAGACAACAGGCTTGCAACCCAGAATAGCATTCCACCGATCTTTGCACTTGACAGGAATATGAATATGGCTTGCATGTGCAACAGTACTACACGCCAGCCTTTCAGGTCAGCTATATAGCAAGCCCGGCACAACACAACAGCATAGAATCCAGCCACCAATTTCAAACCGTGAACACCAAGTGGCGACCCCCTCAAAACCTCCTCGATATCTTGGGCGCTGACGTTCCCTCTAATGATCTCAGCAATATTCGCAGCGCCCATAAAATATTGGCTGACAGCGACAATAAATAGGTTTGCAACTAGCACCCTCACCAAATGCTCATCAAGCTTTTGAGTACTTGGCATTCTGGACCGAACATCCATTTTTGGCCCAATCAAAGGGCCGCCAAAAAAATAGCCTACTAGCGCACATAGGCCAAAAAGTATATAAACATAAACCAAAAATGGGGACGGGCTCTGCCCCAATATGGAAAACCCACCGAATCCACATTCGCTGCAACCAATCTGAAGAGCGCTTAGACCAACCCCTGACAGCAGGAGCATCGCCAATGGACTGATTGGAAACAACCTCATTTGGAGGTCTTCTTCCGTGCGATGCAATGCCAACCAAAACAAGACAGTTCTTGATCGTCAATTCTCTTAACCAATGCATATAGCGGCAAGCTAACGATCATGTGCAAAACAGCAAATGTTCTTAGCATTGGTCGACTTTTCGGGATCATTAAATTCGTTCTTGCGATTTCCTGCCAAAGGGCTGAAAACCAGTTCCCATTTCGTTCCAATCTCTCAATCTCAAATCCGAGCTCCTTCAAGTGATGCTCGTACCAATAGCGACTGAATCCTGTGGAGAAATAGTAAGGGGCAAAATGCACGAGCGAGGCAAAGGGTGCGGTCAAAACCAGAACGCCACCTGGCCGGGTTACTCGCGCCAATTCTTTCAAAACCCGCACGGGGTCGGCTACGTGCTCAAGAACCTCACTACAAAGGACAGCATCAAACGCCCCATCTCCAGCAGGCATTTCTGCGATATCGCAGACCAAATCTATACCATCCGTGACCCAGGAACCCGTGTGCAACCCCACATTTGGGCCGCTGCCATCGTATTGACAAATATCTTGTGCGGTATATATAAGATGCTTGCAAAGGGGTTTATTTTGCAACTGCCCCGCCCCGGCATCCAGTATCCTTTGCCCAGCTGGCACCCTGGAAAGGGCTTCTTCAAGCCACTTCCTCCGCGCCAAAAGATTTTCATCCAAGGAGAGTACCTGTCTAATGATTTTCTTTAGCGTCATACACTCCACTCGCAATCCATTCCAAAAATATCTCAGGATTTTCTAAAAAAACTCTTCGGTTCTTTTGGAGAATTCCTGTATCTAACTTCCACCATTCAGACCTAATCAACCCGTCAATCACATCTGGATTGAAACGAAATTTTATTAATTTTGCGGGAGCCCCAACGACAACCGCATATGGAGGGACGTCTTTTGTGACGACCGCGCCAGCTCCAACTATGGCTCCCACACCAATACTGACGCCATCAAGCACAATTGCATTGACTCCAATCCAGACATCTGCACCGATTTGCACACGCCTATTTTCTTCAACGACAGATTCATCCACCCAAACATCGCCGCACTGCCCAGCGTTGGAAAAAAATATTGGGTGGGTTGATATCAAGCTTACGGGATGAATGCCGGGGGCGATGACTACGTTATTACCAATAGAACAGAAGGGGCCAATTTCGCAGTTTGCGACCCGTGCGCCTGCTGAGACATAGGAGTAACGCCCCAACGATGTATTTATTATCGCTGCGTCATGCCCAACCGAGGAGTAATCCTCTAGTTTTGAGTTTTTTACTATCGAGCCAGGCAGCAATCGCGCAGAATTTGATATCCCGGACTGGAGGTAGTTAGCCACTAGGTCGCGATAGTAACGAAGCAGTGGATTTGCAAGAATTCTAGCAACTACTGCCACAGTCATCTCCTAAAAACCCAACCGAGACTACAAATTAGGCAAATAAAATTCAAGGAAACCCAACAAATCGAAGCGCCCGCCAAACCAAAATCCGCAATAAACATCGGGGTCAAGGCTCCCATTACAACCAAAGATGCTCCGTAGACAAAAATCACCTTCCGATGGCTCGAGTCAGCAACCCAGTTCAAATAGCCGACATTGAAGAATGCATTCATGGCCGAACCAACCAAGAGGTAATCCAACAACCCACCAACTTCTCTTTTTAGCGACGGCTCAATCAACCAAACACCCAGCAAAAAATCCCCGATTAGCATATATACAGTAGACGCCAAAAACACAACAAATAATATATTTTTAAACAGTCTTATGTTTACAATCCTGCGCTCTTCTGTGAATTTTTTTGCCATAGCAATCTTGGGGAAAGCCGCTTGACACAAAGGATATATCACTTGAATGCTACCCACTGCCGCCGTTGATGCAATGGTGTAAACACCCAACTGATTAAGAGGCAAATAAATCCCGACGAGATACCTATCAAGGTATACAGCGAGACTGCCAATCATCACCGCGCCACCCATCACTAGACAGCGGCGAAGTACTCCCATCAATTCATTATCAGAAAAGCTGACTACAGAATTTTTTGGCTGCTTGGCTTCTATCGTGATGTCGATAAAATATTGGCGAAGAATTAACTCTCCGACGCCCACCAAAAGCAGCCAGAAAAAATACGCTTGAGGAGTCCCGAATCTTGCAGCGACGAGCACGCCCCCACCATGCTTAAAAATAGAAGAGGTTATTAAAAAAATAGCGTTCTCTTGATGCAGCTCACGGCCGAGCATAAATGCTCGGCCAAAAGAATTCAACATCTGAACAGGAATGGTGAGTGCGACTAGGGCCATCGAACTCGTGAGGGAGTAGCTCCACTGTTCGCTTTTTCCAGCATACAACAATGCCGCGATCGCGAGCGCAATGACGCCTAGCACCAAACCGGACACGAAGTAAACTGCTCTAAGCTGCTTGAGTAAGCGCATAAGGCTGGATGGACGGACCCCACCCCATAACGCAGCCTCTTTAGAGAGCGCTTGGGAAACGCCTTGCTCGACAATGAGTGCAAAGATACCGATTAGCAACCCAAGGCTTATAATTCCCCAACCCTCAGCACCGACGGTTAAGGCAATGTAGGGCATGGCAAGCACTGGCCCTAAAATGGAACAGAATGCTGCCAGATAGGGCAAAATCAGCTTCCCAAAGCTTCGCATCAAATCGCCTGAGTTATTTCTCTTTTGATTGGCGCCATGATCCGACCAGTTGGATTATTTTCTCGCTCAAACGCGGATCACTGGCCACAGCCGTAGAAAAAAGTACCCACACTAGGGCAATAGCGAGACCAACGCTCCCTGCTCCAATGGCAAGATGTAGTTTCCGAGGCCAAACTGGACGGTCTGCAGGGACAGCCACATCTACCTGTTGGACCAATGGGCCATCGTTTGCTTCGTCAATTTTGGCCATCTCCAACTGCTTCACGAGTGATTCGTATGCAGCCTCCCGAACCTTGTATTCGCGATATGCTGCCACGCCCTTAGAGCTCGATTTAGTATCACTCTTTTGCTGGTCAACACCTGATTCTATTTCTGCAATCTTGGCTCTTAAGCCGGCCAATTCGGAATCCAATTTCACAACATCCGGGTTGCGCTCAGTTGCGAAGCGCCGAGCCACCGACAGCTCAACTTCCCTTGAAGTTATTAGGCTCCTCAAAGTCAAACTATCTTTGACATTACCCTCTGCCAAGCCTTGACTGACGACAAACCCTGAACGAATCCGTTCGGATTTAAATTCCTCTTCCGCTTTAAGGAGCGAAACCCTCGCTGACTCAACCTGCCCTTGAAGAAAAAGCCGCTTTAATTGCGACTCTGTTGTTGCAATTTTCCCCAACATTCTCTGCAATTCGTCGAAATATGAATTTGCAATGCCTGCTGCAACATCACTACTTACGTCGACAACTTCAACTGTAATTAATCCAGATTTCTTATCGGAGATGGCTCTTGTCTTTTCATTCAAGGTAGCTCTTGCATCAGACTCGACCACAGCACCATAGTGTTTAGCTAACCCCTGAGATCGCACAATTGCGTTTTGAATTGTGGCTGACTTCAGAAATGCGACATACATTTCATCAGGGGTTTTCCCACCCAACCCCGCCGTACTCATGCCAGTGAGTGCTCCGATCTGTGACAAGGCGCTAGCGGTAGCGGTAGCGCTTGAATTCTGTTGCGGCGGCAGAATGACTGTTATCGACGCATATTTTTTGGGAAGAAGATACGCCGAAGCCAATCCGGCAAGAGAAAAAATCAGGGTGAGCGCGACAACCAAACTCTTCCTATTGCCAACCGCTATCAGATAGTCAATTAATCCTGGCGTGGCAATTGGTTCGCCACCGATCTCTTTGCTAACTTCTTGAGTCATTGCGTCAATCTCTCAGCGTCTTAATGGCCGCAGCTCCCAGACTGAACTGGTAGATGATCTGCGTGATGTCCTTGGCATTGCGCGTGAACACACTCCAGGCACTCTCGTGGTCGGTTTTCTCGGGCAGCACGATCACGTCGCCCGGCAGGGCCTTGATGCGCCCCACCCCAGAGAACAATCCCCCGCTGTTGCTGGCCACACTGCCATCAGCACGGATCACGAACATCTCGTCCTTGTCGGCGCCGCTGGTCAGGCCTGACTGGTTCAGGTAGTCCTGCACCGACTTGCCGTCGCGCCAGATCAGGGATGCTTCGGTGTTGACCGATCCCAGCACGTACACAAAGTCAGGCCGGGCAGGCACCACCAGGCGGTCTTGTGCTTCCAGGCGCAGCCTGGGCAAATCGGCCGCCTGCACCTTGTCAGAACTCAGGTCCAGCATGATGCGGCCCGTGGGCTTGAGGTTCTTCAGCCGCTCCAGCGCTTGCTGCTGGGCCGCAGCCTCGGCCTGCAGCCGCAGTTGGGCCACACCGGCACCGTCAGCGCCGGACACGCTGGCTGCTGCAGAGCTGAGCTTGCTCTGGCTCTGCCCTTCCAGGCGGCGCACCAGTTGGGCCAGGTTGGCCGTTTGGGCCGCTTTGACCTCTTCACGGTAAAAGGCCGCGCCAAACAGGTAGGCATCGGGGGTGGTGCCACCGGCGCGCTCGATCAGGCTGGGCAGGGTGTCGCCCGGCTTCATCTGGTAGACGCCAGGGCGATTGACTTCGCCTTCCACCCGCACAAACACCTGTCGCTTGCCTTGGGGCACGCGCACATCGGTCACCGAGAACACGGTCACGATGTCGCCCGGCATCAAGGGCAGGTTGTCAGGGCTGTTGGGGTCGTCCAGCGCCGCGCCCAGGTTGAAGGGCAGCAACTGCACCGACACGTTGGTGTTGTCGACGCGCTCCACCACGGCGTATTCCAGGTTCACCTCATCGACCAGATTGCCAATGCGACCCGCCAGACTTTCTGTGTTGTCCGGGCCTTTGAGCAAGGCACCGTTCTGGCGCTGCACAGACTCACGCGACATCAGGAACGACTTGTTGGGGATCAGGTCCCGCACTTTCATGCCCTGGCGCCAGGGGGTGCGCACCGGTTGGGCCACGTTGCCACGCAGGGTGATGGCGTTGCCAAATTCAGGGCTCAGGGTCATGACCGTGAGCAGGTCGCCGCTTTTGAGCTTTTTGCGCAGGCCGCTGGTGTCCAGGGCAAAGGTCTCAACTGTGCGGGCGGGGGCTTTTTGCGGGTCCACGCGCTCCAGGTAGGCGCGCTTGGGGTCGGCCACCACGGGCAGGCCGCCAGCCAGGGCCAGGAGGCTGCCAATGGTGTCTTGGTCGCCGGCCAGTTCATACACCGCGGGGTTGGCCACCTTGCCGCTCAGGGCCACATAGGCTTTGGCGGGTGGGATGACGATGGTGTCGCCGTCCTGCAGTCGAATGTCGGTGGACTTGTCGCCCTTGGCCAGAAAATCGTACAGATCCAGGTCGGTCACGACACGGTCGCCGCGCTTGACCTGCACATGGCGCATGCTGCCCAGGTTGCTGGGGCCGCCGCTGGCAAACAGGGCCGACACCAGGGTGGAGGCGCCCGAGAGGTTGTACGCGCCAGGCTGGCGGGCCTGGCCCACCACATAGATGGTGATGCCGCGCAACTGCCCCTGGGTGACGCTGAGCTGGAAGTCCTTGTAGTACTGGGCCACGGCCGCACGCACGGTGGATTCGGCCTGCGATGACTTGACACCGGCCAGGGTGACACTGCCCACGCGGGGGATGTGGATCAGGCCGTTGCGGTCAACCACGGCGCGCACGTCGATGTCGACCGAACCCCAGCCCTTGATCTGAACCTCGTCACCCGGGCCCATGCGGTAGTCGGGTGACACCGGGGTGTTGGCCTGCGGCGCAAAGGCGCCACTGGGTTGGGCAAAGAACTCCGCGCCAAACAGAGGCAGGTTCTGGCCGGTGCTTTCTTGCACGAACTTCTGGAAGTCGTTGGGCGTCAGGGGCTTGAAGGTGGGGTGCTGGCCGGCGCCGGGGGCCACCTGTGAGGCAGAGGCGCGTTCGTCCTGGCGGATCAGGGGCGTGCTCAGGGAGGTGTCCAGGCGGCCGGGGCTGCCCATGGCGCCCAGCGAGCTCAGCACGTTGTTGGGGCTCAGCCGAGCGGCCTCCAGATCACCCATGCTTTGTGCCCACGCGGGCATGCTGCTGGCCAGAACCGAAAAGGACGTGAATGCGACAAATACCTGCCGCCATGCGCGAGACCGACGCTGTTCCATGACCCCAATACTTTCATCTGACGATTTGTTCAGATTGTAGGGGGGCAATCAGGCGGCGGACGCCACCCAGTTGGCCAACAACAAACCGGGAACGCGCTCGAATTCCCTGAGGTTGTTGGTCACCAGGGTCAGGCCTTCGCTGCGCGCATGTCCAGCGATGTGGAGGTCATTGACGCCAATCGGCTGCCCAACCTTCTCCAGACTGGCCCGGATCTGGCCGTAGTGTTGTGCGGCCTTGGCCGAGTAAGGCAACACCTCAAGCCGGCTGGTGAAGTCCTCGACCACCGAGAGGTTGTGAGCTGGATCCGCGCTTTTTTCTGCGCCATGAATCAACTCAGCCAGGGTGATGGCCGACACCGCCATGCGTCCGTGGTGCAGATTGAAGGTCTGGAGCACATCAAGCGGGCGACGCTTGATGACGTAGATGACGATGTTGGTGTCCAGCAGGAACTGAAGCATCAGAAAGACTCGCGATCGCCTTGATGTTGGTCGGCGCGCTCATTCATGAAGTCATCGCCAGGCTGTGGGCCCTGCAGGAAAAAGCTGTCCCAGGCGGCACCTGCCGGAGAAATGATGCGTTCTTGCCCCCGGACACGGACGTCGACTTTTTTGACGGTGTCAGGGAAGCGCACGTCCGCGGGCAACCTGACGGCCTGGGTGCGGTTGTTGGTGAACACAGTGCTGTGGGACATTGGGCAGCTCCATCTGTTGCCATATACGACAACTATATACAAACAATGCTCACCATGGATAGTGCGCTGTTCGACGTCGGCCATCATGACTGACCTGATGCGCCCCAAAGGAAATAGAATATCTATTCATTTTCTATTCAAAAAAACCCATGCACAACAGCGACTTGCATGACCGTGATCTCCTGACCATTCTGGGCACGCTCAGCGTCAGGGGGCTGGCGTCATCCAAGGAACTTCAGGAAAGCACGGGCAAAAGCCAGGCAACCGTCTCGCGCCTGCTGGCTGAATTGAGCGGTCGGGTGTTGGTGCTGGGCCAGGGGCGTGCCAGGCGTTATGGTCTTGCCAAATCCATTCGTGGCTTGCCGGCTCAGCAGCCACTTTACTGGGTGGACGAAAGCGGGCGTTTCGACAAGGTGGGCACGCTGAGCCTGCTGTCCGGCGACGTGCTGCACGTGGACTTGGCCGGCCACACCTTCGTCACGAAGGCCGCCCTGCCCTGGGTGCTGGATCCGCTGCGCGCCCAAGGCTTTTTGGGCAGGCTGCTTGCGCAACACCTGAGCGCAAGCGGGGTGGAGTCAGACCTGGAGCGCTGGACACTGGAATCCATCCTGTTCGCGGCGCTGCATGTTCAGGATGCGCCGGGGGCCATCGCGCTCGGAGAGCCTGCCGATCAAACGCCTGCAGGGAAGGTGCATGTGCTGCCTGACTTGGCAGATGACGCAGACAAGATGGCAGCGGCGCTGGATCAACTCAGCCTGAATGTGGCGAAGACCTTGCCGGCGGGGTCGTCTGCCGGTGGGGAGCAACCCAAACTGCTGGCCAGGTATGCAGACGGCACGCATGTGCTCGTGAAGTTCACCCCGCCCAGGGGCACGGCCTTTGGTGAGCGTTGGCACGATCTGCTGCATGCCGAATGCCTGGCGCTGGACACGCTGCGTGCTCACGGCATCGCCGCTGCCACCACGAAGATGGTCAGCAGCCCCACACGCACTTACCTGGTGAGCGAGCGCTTTGATCGCTTGGGCGCCTTGGGGCGCCGCCATCTGGTGTCTGTAGGGGCTGCTCATACAGGCTTTGTGGCGGATGCTTATCAAAACTGGACAAACACCTGCGCGCAGTTGGCCACCCAGCAGCAGTTGAGCAAAGACGATGCGAGCAAGGCAGAAGCCGTGTGGCATTTTGGTCGACTCATTGGAAACTCCGACATGCATTCGGGCAATCTCAGCCTGTTTGTGGACAGCCGCACGCTGATTCGACCGCGTTTCCGGATCGCACCGATCTATGACATGCTGCCCATGCGCTGGCGGCCAGACATGATGTCGGGCGCAGCAGACTACAGCGCGTTCGAGCCGAACACGTTGAGCCTGCAAAGCGCCGCGCGGCACATGGCGCAGGTTTTCTGGCGCGCATTGGCTGAATCCGACACCGTGAGCAACGGCATGAGAGAGGTCGCCCAGATCATGGTTGAGCGAACATGATGGAGTCTGGGTCTCCGTCTGACGCACATTGTTCCCTTCTGACGCCCAGGCACCACCCACGACGGGCCTTCTTGCCTCAGAATCCACCCCGTTTTTGACCTGAATTTGTTGCCCCCCATGAAGACTTACCAATGCATCGTTTGCGGTTTCGTGTACGACGAAGCCCAAGGCCGTCCTGAAGATGGCATCGCCCCTGGCACCCTGTGGGCCGATGTGCCTGACACGTGGGAATGCCCCGACTGCGGCGTCGGCAAGTCCGACTTCGAAATGATCGAAATCTGATCGAGGCCAGAGACATGTCTGATGCGGTGGTGATCATTGGCTCGGGTCTGGCGGGCTACAACGTGGCGCGTGAGTTGCGCAAGCTGGACGCGAACGTGCCCCTGGTCGTGATCAGCCGCGACC
>JACCDH010797995.1_pt1 | contig 10145 bp, 10 predicted proteins | sample 7442481 | NCBI WGS metagenome assembly JACCDH01 (sample SAMN15323433, study PRJNA562643) | freshwater metagenome | isolation source: river surface water | place: USA:Blue River Watershed | collected 2017-08-15
CGAGCGAACCGCGCACGATGTGGTAACGCACACCAGGCAAGTCTTTGACACGACCACCGCGCACCAGAACCACAGAGTGTTCTTGCAGGTTGTGGCCTTCACCGCCGATGTATGAAATGACTTCAAACCCGTTGGTCAAGCGCACTTTGGCAACTTTACGCAGAGCGGAGTTTGGTTTTTTAGGCGTCGTTGTGTACACGCGGGTGCACACACCGCGACGCTGCGGCGAGTTTTGCATCGCAGGGCTTTTGGACTTGGTCTTTTCGACCTCGCGCCCCTGACGCACCAATTGATTAATGGTTGGCATTGAAAAACGTCCCTAAACGTTTGATTAATTGAAAGAAAACGTGAATCCCTTCGGAAAGATTCCGAAAAGCCTTCTAGTATATCAGTAATAGGGGCAAACACCAAGCCCAGAGCGAATGAAGCCTAAAGCGTTCAGTCTGCCGGCGACTGGCTTGAGGGAGGCCAAGCCTCTGATGAGCAAGGGTGGTCTTATTTCACCCAGAGGCGAACCGTGTCCCAAGCGCGGCCGATGAAGCCGGCTTGCTCGACCGGCTCGAGCACAGTCAAGGGCACGTCAACCAGAGCTTGCTGGTCGAGGGCGACCTTCAAGAAGCCGACGTTTTGACCTTTGGCAAAAGGCGCCACCAAGGGCTCAGGACGGGCCACTTGGGTTTGGATGCGGCCCGCCATGCCCGCAGGCACCGCCACCACGATGGGCTGGGGGCGACCCAGTTTGAGCACATTGCTACGCCCTTTCCACACATTGGGGCTGACCACCGCTTGGCCACCGTCGAACAACTTGACGGCTTCATAAGCGGTGTAACCCCAGTTGAGGAGCTTTTGCGATTCGGTGGCGCGCGCGTTTTCGCTGGCAGCCCCCAACACGATGGAGAGCAAACGGCGCGAGCCCACACCGGGTGCGTCGCGCTTGGCCGTGGCGATCAAGCAATAACCGGCCGCCTCGGTGTGCCCGGTTTTCAAGCCGTCAACGCTGGGGTCGCGCAAGAGCAACAAGTTGCGGTTGTTTTCGTTCGCAGCGGGGGTGCCGGGGTAGCGGTATTTTTTGAGCGCGTAGTAGCCCACGTAGTCTGGGAAGTCGGTCATCAAGCGGCTGGCCAAGATGCTCAGGTCACGCGCCGTGGTGGTGTGGCCGGGTTCGGTCAAGCCTTCGGGGTTTTTGTAGCTGGTGGATTTGAGGCCCAGCAGTTTGGCTTGGGCATTCATCATTTGCACAAAATGGTCAACCGTTCCGCCGACCCCTTCGGCCAACGCAATGGTGGCGTCGTTGCCCGACTGCACGATCATGCCCTTGATGAGGTCAACCACCGGCACCTGCATTTTGGGGTCGATGAACATGCGCGAGCCGGGCATTTTCCAAGCGCGTTCGCTGACGGGCAGGGTTTGATCAAGGCGAATCTTTTTGGCTTTGAGCGCGTCAAACACCACATAGGCAGTCATCAGCTTGGTGAGCGATGCAGGCTCGATGGGTTTGTCGGCATCGAGTTCGGCCAACACTTGCTGCGCTGTGACGTCCACCAACAAATACGCACGCGCTGCGATTTCAGGCACTTGCGGCGCTTGTGCGTGCACTTGGAAGGCACTCAAAACACCCAGTAAACCGAAGAACAGTTGGAGGAGAGAAGCGCGCAGTGGAAGAGTCATTGCCATCTTTGATTCGAGAAAAGAAACCGTGCTGATCGAAGGCTTGGCGATTGCGACAAGCGATGGGGCTCAGGCCAACAAGTGCCGCACCACCAAACCTTTCAACAAGGGCAATTGTCCATGAAAGAAATGACCGCCCCCGGGCACCACGGTAACGGGCAGGCTTTGCGGTCTGGCCCAATCCATGACCGAGGCCAACGACACGGTGTCGTCTTGCTCGCCATGCACCACCAAGGTTTTGTCGTGCAGTTCGGTTGGCAAGGCTGCCACCGTAAAACGTTGTGCAGCTGTGCCTACAAACACCACTTTTTCAATGGTGCGGGCGGGCCATAAAGTTTGCAAAGCGTGGCTGGCAACAAAAGAACCAAACGAAAACCCCGCAATGGCCAATGGTCCCTGCGCAGCCACTTGCGCCACCACTTGCACGAAGTCGCGCGCTTCGCCGTCGCCTGCATCGTGCACACCGGCAGAAGCACCGACACCGCGAAAATTAAAACGCACCACAGTCCAGCCACATTGCACAAACGCACGCGCCAAGGTTTGCACCACTTTGTTGTCCATGGTGCCGCCAAACAAAGGATGTGGATGGGCCACGATGGCCACACCTTGAGAAGTGCCCTCGGGAGTGTCACGCAGGGCTTCGATGTTGCCGGCTTCGCCTTGCAGGGTGAGGCGTTCTGTTTGTGAGTTCATGCGAAAAAGGTTGGGTTAACGACCGACGTCAGCAGGCAGTTGCAAACGCTCCACGACTTGTCCATTCTTCAAATGGCTTTGCACGATTTCATCGATGTCTTCTTTGCCAACATAGCTGTACCAAATCGCTTCTGGGTAAACCACCGCCACGGGCCCGCCGGCGCAACGGTCTAAGCATCCTGCTTTGTTGACACGCACGCCCCCAGGCCCTGCCAAGCCTGCGGCTTTGACTTGGGCTTTGCAATGCTCAAAAGACGCTTGGGCGTCATGGTGTGAACAGTCGTCACCGTTGTCGCGCTGGTTCAAACAAAAAAAGATGTGGTGTTTGTAATACGTGTTTTGTGACATGGGTGAATTTTAGAAAGTGAATCAGTTTGGCGATGAACGTTCTCGTGAGACACGTGCAAAGGCCAAAAGCAACACAGCAAAAGGCCACAGCCAGCCTAACCATTGCACGATACCGTGAAAGCGAATGAAGCGACCTTGCTCCCACAGCTGCAGGGTTTGCGCAAAGTAGGCACTTTCGGGCGCTTGGTTGAGGACACTTTGCTGAACCAACAAGGCCAACAACAAAAAAGCCCAATAGGTGCGTGCGTTGAGCCAGACCAACAAGATGGCCAGCACCCATCCTGCTGTCAAACCGACCAACGCAGGCGTGCCCAACCAAACCCAAGCGTGCGTGGGCCCGTAGGTGAGTGCAGAAGACAACGCACTCATGCCCAGCGCCAGCAACAACACCCAAAGCGAGAACACCACACGTTGCCAAATTTGTTTGAGCAAACCAAAACCCAGCAAGCAAGGAATCAAGAGGCCCAGCAACACGCACAGCACTTCTGCACCGGGCAACAAAGGTTCGAGTTCAAAGGCACGTAAAGGAATCCAGTCTTCAAAGGGGGTGGCTTCAAATGCGCTGGTGAGCGCGTCTTCCACACGCTCCCACACTTGGCCCAAACCCAAAGGCACGGACACGGGAAACAACAATGCCACCGGCCAAACGGCCAAGAGAACCAAGCCCATGTAGGCATCGCGCACAAACCATCGTTCGCGAAATTGGCTCCAACGATGCAACAGACCCAGTTGTTCAAGTGCGCTGGCCGTGAAAGCACCTAGCCATGCACCCAAGCTGTTCAACAAAAAGTCAGCCAACGAAGGCACGCGCGAAGGCAAATAGCTTTGCAAACTCTCCATGGTCAACGACAACATCGCCGCTGCCAAGGTGGCGCCAATGACAACGTGTCCGCGCCAGCCCATGCGCATCGCGCTCAGCGTTAAGAAAAAACCCAGCGGGGCATAACCCACCACATTGGCCGCGACATCAAAGCCCACCCAATACTTGGGCCAAGGTGCGGTGAGGAATGCCCAGGGTGCGATGCCTTGGTTGCGCCATTGATCAAAGGGATACAAGCTGGCGTAGATGATCAACGCAACACAGAGTTGCGACAAGGGCCACGCAGAGGTTTTGCGCATGGTCCCCAATCTCGCTTAAAAAGGTTTGACGACCACCAAAATGACGATGAGCGTGAGCAACACCACCGGCACTTCGTTGAACCAACGGAACCACACATGGCTGCGCTGGTTGGCATGGGCTTCGAATTTGCGCAGCAATTTGCCGCAGGCGTGGTGGTAACCCAAGACCAACAACACGAGGGTGAATTTGGCATGCATCCAACCATTGCCTGGGCCACCCAAACCAATGCCGTAGTAGAGCCACAACACCAAACCCAGCGCTACCGCAGGGATCATCAGCAAGGTGGTGAAGCGCATGAGCTTGCGCGCCATCAGGAGCAGGCGCTCTTCTTCGGCCAAGGAACCGGCTTCCACCATGGCGAGGTTGACAAAGATGCGCGGCAAATAAAACAAGCCCGCAAACCAACTGGCCACGAAAACGATATGAAAAGTTTTGATCCACAACATGGGGGCAGTTTAGCTGGGCTTGGTCGATGTGGCGCAAAAAAAGCCCGACACGAGGTCGGGCGAAGTTGCCTGTTTGCTTTGACACAAACGGCACCCGCTCAGGGAGGAAAAGCGGGGGGCAGCAAGCCGCCCGAGTTCAATCTAGCAAATGTGTGAGGCATCAACAAGCGGGAAAGAAGGGGGTATTTGTCGAGAACAATCACCTGCAAGACAGAGTCCGGCTAGGTTTGGGGCACAATTTTGCGCATGACCCACCCCTTTGCCCCCTTCCCCGCCAACCGCCCTCGCCGCTTGCGCCGCGATGATTTCACCCGCAATTTGGTGCGCGAACACGCATTGAGCGTGAACGATTTGATTTACCCCGTGTTTGTGCTCGAAGGCAACCAACGCCGCGAGGCCGTGGCGTCGATGCCGGGGGTGGAGCGTTTGAGCTTGGATTTGTTGTTGCCCGTGGCCGAGCAATGTGTGGCTTTGGGCATTCCTGTGATGGCTTTGTTTCCGGTGATCAGCGCGCACCTGAAAACACCCGATGGCAAAGAGGCCACCAACCCCGAAGGCTTGGTGCCCCATGTGGTGCGTGAGCTGAAAAAACGTTTTCCTGAATTGGGTGTGATGACCGATGTGGCGCTCGACCCTTTCACCAGCCACGGGCAAGACGGTTTGCTAGACGACACGGGTTACATCTTGAACGACGAGACCGTGGCTGTGCTGACACAGCAAGCATTGACACAAGCCGATGCCGGCGTAGACATCGTGGCGCCCAGCGACATGATGGACGGACGCATTGGCGCGATTCGCAACGCACTCGAGGCCAAGGGGCAGATTCATACGCGCATCATGGCTTACAGCGCGAAATATGCGAGTGCGTTTTATGGGCCGTTTCGCGATGCCGTGGGCTCCGCTGCCAACTTAGGCAAGAGCAACAAGAAGGTGTATCAAATGGACCCCGGCAACAGCGACGAAGCGCTGCGCGAAGTGGCCATCGACATTGCCGAAGGCGCGGACATGGTGATGGTCAAACCGGGCATGCCGTATCTGGACATCGTGCGTCGTGTGAAAGACGAATTCAAAGTGCCCACCTTCGCTTACCAAGTGTCAGGCGAATACGCGATGCTCAAAGCCGCTGCACAAAACGGTTGGCTCGATCACGACGCGGTGATGATGGAGAGTTTGTTGGCATTCAAGCGTGCGGGCGCAGATGGTGTGCTCACTTACTTTGCGCTGGATGTGGCGAAGAAGTTACGCCAACAGAGTTGATGACGTGTGCGTGTTGAGTCCCAGCAGGACAAATGCATCAGCGCACAAATTGATCCACGTAATCAGCCCCTAAGCCAACCGAGATGTAGTGCTTGCGGCACATCTCGATTTTGGTGAACACGTCTTCGTAGCCGGTGGTGTTGCCTTGGTCATCCACATACACCATGGCACCGTGGATGTTGAACTGGGTGATCATCTCAGGCTCACCCACCACATCGTCCACCACCAAGGTGTGTATTTCACCCGGCGGTTCATACACAAACGAACCAGCGCTGGCGACCCAATCGTGTTCTAAATAACGCCACGCACCTTTGATGACATAGCCCGTGACCCAAGATGGATGGATGTGACGTGACAACACACCCGCTTTGCGCACACGCAACAAATTGCACCAACTGCCGGTGACGGTGTTGAGCAACAGCGGTCTGAACCAAATCTCTGGTGCTTGTGGCACCCACACGCGTTCGTCATCGGGAATGGCTTGCACCGCAATTTCAGCTTGAATACCGGGTTGTTGAACGATCATGGTGTGTGTCCTGTGAGGGCTCGAATGCAAATCAATGAATCAAATAACCACCGTCAACGGGCAACACCACCCCTGTGATGAAACGTGCGGCATGGCTGGCCAAAAACAACACGGGGTCAGCGATGTCTTGCGGCTGCCCCCAGCGACCCAAAGGTGTGCGTCCCAAAATTTGCGCGGAACGCTCAGGGTCTTGCTGCAAAGCTTGGGTGAGTGGCGTGGCAATCCAACCCGGTGCCACCGCGTTGACACGGATGTGGTCGCTGGCATAGGCAATGGCCAAGGACTTGGTGAGTTGTGCCACACCACCTTTGCTCGCGCTGTAGCCCGGCACCAAACCGCCACCAAAAAAACTCAACATGGAAGCGGTGTTGACGATGCAGCCGTGTCGCGCCTTGAGGCCTGCACGCGCAGCCGCGCACACCCGCATGGTGCCGTTGAGGTTGATGTCGATGGTGCGCTCAAAGGCTTCCGGCTCGAGTTCGGCTTGACGCTGGATGATGCCCGCGCAATTGACCACCACATCGAGTTCACCCAACTGGTGCACAAACGCTTTGACGGCCTCACCATCGCGCACATCCAACACATGGTGATGCACATCGGGCGCTTGTTGTGAAGCGGCTTGCACTTCGGCTGCGGTTGCACCTGTGGCCGTGACGTGTGCGCCAGTTTGCGCAAAGGCCTGCGCAATGGCCGCGCCAATGCCGCTGGTGCCGCCGCTGACAAACACGTGGCGCGTGGCCTGCGCTGAGGTGGATGAGGTCATGTGTTGCTTGCGTTCGCAGGGTGAATGGTTTAAGCCAAATGCTTGGCAAAGAAAGCCAAGGTGCGTTCACGCGCCAATTTGGCCGAGGCTTCTTGATAGGCACCTCGATGGTCGCAGTTGAACCCGTGGTCAGCCTCATACAACTGCACCTCTACGTTGGGTTGCGCTTTTTTGAAATCGTCTACCGTTTCCATGGGAATCCAATGGTCTTGCGTGGCGAAGTGCGCCAACACCGGGCAATGGGGCGTGCGTTTGATTTCAGCTTCGCTGGTGGAGCCACCGCCGTAATAGGGCACGGCCGCGCTCACGCCTTTGACCAAGGCCGCAGAGCGCCAGGTGAGCAAACCACCCCAGCAGTAACCCACCACCCCCACTTTGCCACCGCAGGTGATGTGGGCGTGGTCTACCGTGGCTTGAATGTCAGCGATCACGCCGGGGACGGGCAAATTTTCAATAGCCGTTTTGAGTGCCATGCCTGCTTGCATGTCTTCTGGTGTGTAGCCCAGCTCTACGCCGGGTTTGGCGCGGTGAAACATGGCTGGGGCAATGGCCAAATAACCGGCGGCGGCATAGCCATCGGCCACTTCGCGAATGTGTGCGTTGACGCCAAAAATTTCTTGCAATACCACCACCGCCGCTTTGGGTGTTTGTTTGGGTGTTGCCACGTAAGCGGGAAACTGAAAGCCGTCGGCGGATGTGAGTCGAATGGTCATGAAAGCACCTTGCTGAGTGGGTTGAGACAGCGCGCCTGCAACAGGTGCAAGCTTGTCTTGTGGGTTACGGTTATTTTAAGTTTTGCATGCTATCGTGCAGCGCAATCGTGCTAACAACCAGCACCTAGGAGACAAACTTGAAACGCGTGCTTTTGATCACCGGTGGCAGTCGCGGCATTGGCGCAGCCACGGCCATATTGGCCGCACAAGACGGCTGGGCCGTGGCTGTGAATTACGCCAGCAACCAAGCAGCAGCCAACCAAGTTGTGCAAGCCATTTTGCAAGCGGGCGGACAGGCCATCGCTGTGCAAGGCGACGTGGCTGACGAAGGCCAAATCACGCGCATGTTTGCCACGGTGGACCAACAACTCGGGCCGGTGACGGGCTTGGTCAACAACGCTGGGGTGGTCGATGTGACCGCACGCGTTGAAGACATGAGTTGGCAGCGCTTGGAGCGCATGATGCGCATCAATGTGCTGGGCACCTTTGCGTGTGCGAAAGAAGCCATTCGACGCATGAGCACGCGCCACGGTGGACAAGGCGGCGTGATCGTGAACCTCAGCAGCGTGGCCGCTCGTTTGGGTGCGCCGAGCCAATATGTGGACTACGCTGCCAGCAAAGGCGCTATCGACACGTTCACGGTGGGTCTGTCCAAAGAACTCGCGGCTGAGAACATCCGTGTGAACGCGGTGCGACCCGGTGTGATCGACACCGACATTCACGCCAGCGGTGGCCTGCCCAACCGCGCGCGTGACCTCGCACCGCAAATACCCATGCAACGCCCCGGGACCGCTGAAGAAACCGCGCAAGCGATTGTTTGGTTGTTGAGCGACAAGGCCAGTTATGTGACGGGCACCTGTTTGGATGTGACCGGTGGACGCTGAAGCAACTTTCCACACTTGATATTTATGAGCGACACACAGTTTGACTACATCATCGTTGGCGCGGGCACCGCTGGGTGTTTGCTGGCCAACCGTTTGAGTGCCGATGCACGCAAGCGCGTGCTGCTGATTGAGGCGGGTCGCAAAGACGATTACCACTGGGTGCACATTCCCGTGGGCTATTTGTATTGCATTGGCAACCCACGCACCGACTGGCTTTATCAAACCGCACCCGATGCAGGCTTGAACGGGCGCAGTTTGCGTTACCCACGCGGCAAAGTGTTGGGCGGTTGCTCGAGCATCAACGGCATGATTTACATGCGCGGGCAAGCACGCGATTACAACCAATGGGCCGACATCACGGGTGACGCACGCTGGCGCTGGGACAACTGTCTGCCGTATTTCAAATTGCATGAAGACCACCACGCAGGCGCCAACGCTTGGCACGGCGCCAAGGGCGAGCGCAGCGAGGTGTTGGTGAACGACGCCAGCATTTACGGCGAAACGCTGCGCCACCATGTCGCCGGTGGTGAGTGGCGCGTCGAACGCCAACGTTTGCGTTGGGATGTACTCGATGCGTTTGCACAAGCCGCCGTGCAAGCCGGCATTCCTGCCTCCGACGATTTCAACCGTGGTGACAACGAAGGTGTGGGCTACTTTGAAGTGAACCAAAAATCAGGTTGGCGTTGGAACACACCCAAAGCTTTTTTGCGACCCACTTGCTATGCGCGACCCAATTTTGAGCTGTGGTCTTCGGCGCAGGTTTCCAAACTGGTGATGACCACCGATGCCGATGGCCAAGCGCGTTGCAACGGCGTGGAAGTGTGGGCAGGTCAACACGGTCATGTGACCGCCACCGCCAAACACGCGGTGATATTGAGTGCGGGCAGCATTGGCAGCGCGCAAATTTTGCAGCTCTCGGGTTTGGGTCCTGCTGAATTGTTGAAGCAACACGGCATTGCGCCTGTGATTGATTTGCCTGGTGTGGGCGCGAACTTGCAAGACCATTTGCAAATTCGCTCGGTGTTCAAAGTGAAAGGTGTGACGACCCTCAACACCTTGGCCAACAGTTGGTGGGGCAAAGCCAAAATTGGTTTGGAATATTTGTTCAAGCAAAGTGGCCCGATGAGCATGGCGCCTTCGCAGTTGGGGGCGTTCACGCGCAGCAGCGCTGACCAGCCGTATCCCAACATCGAATACCACGTGCAACCTTTGAGCTTGGATGCGTTTGGTGAACCCCTGCACAGCTTCCCGGCCTTCACCGCGAGTGTGTGCAACTTGAACCCCACCAGCCGAGGCAGCGTGCACATCACCAGCCCGCACTTTGCGGATGCGCCGCGCATTGCGCCCAACTACTTGAGCACGCCGGAAGACCGACAAGTCGCAGCTGATTCGCTGCGCGTGACGCGTCGCATCGCCAGCCAACCTGCGCTGGCGAAATACCAGCCCGTTGAATGGAAACCCGGCGTGCAGTACCAAAGCGATGAAGACTTGGCGCGTTTGGCAGGCGACATTGCCACCACCATCTTTCACCCCGTGGGCACCGCACGCATGGGGCGCCTTGACGACCCGCTGGCCGTGGTCGACCCCGAGCTGCGTGTGCGCGATGGACGCGGCGGTGTGGTGCGCGGTTTGCGCGTGGTCGATGCCAGCGTGATGCCCACCATCACCAGCGGCAACACCAACAGCCCCACCCTGATGTTGGCCGAAAAAGCCGCCCAATGGCTGGC
>JACCDH011130380.1_pt1 | contig 10145 bp, 10 predicted proteins | sample 7442481 | NCBI WGS metagenome assembly JACCDH01 (sample SAMN15323433, study PRJNA562643) | freshwater metagenome | isolation source: river surface water | place: USA:Blue River Watershed | collected 2017-08-15
GCAGCAATCAGCACCGTCTCGGTGCTGAGCAGTAATTCCATGAGGCGGCCCTTGGGTGTTTAGATTTTGAAAGCTTCTAGAGACTCTGGCGCAAACAGCTCTTGCGGACTGAGTTTGCGAGGTGACAAACCCTGCTCTTGATGGTAGCGCGTGAAGGTTTCCAACACGTTGAGGTTGTTTTCCAAGCCATACGACCACCAGTCATTGCCAAACTCACGACGAGCGTCTTCCACGTGCGCAGTCAGCCAGGGCAGCATGGCTTTGAGTGCCGCTGTTTCGTACAAGTCTTCGTAGGTACGGCGCTGCGCTTCAATGAAGGCTTTGGTCAATGACTGCGCAATCCATCGATTAGCCTCATACACTTCGCGCCGAATGACCACGGTATGCATGATGGGGAAAATTTTGGTTTGACGGTAGTACGCGCGCTCAATGTCAACGTAGTTTTCAAACAAACGCTTGACCTTACCATCGCCCTTCAAGAACGACGAGGGCATGCGGGCCGTATACAGAGCATCGAGCTCACCTTCGTGCAACATTTGCGACAAGGTTTGGTGCGGCTGAATGGGGTGCACTTGAATGTTGGGTGGCAAGTTCAGCTTTTGCTTTTCAATTCGGCCAGTTTCTTCTTCGCCACCAAACAGGTAAGGCTGCGCATCGACAGGCACACCATAATGGTCTTGCAAAATACCGCGAATCCACACGGGTGCAGTCATTTGGTACTCAGGGCTGGCGATGCGTTTGCCGATCAAATCTTTGGGCTCGTTGATGCCCGAGTTGGCATTCACATAGATGCAGGAATGGCGGAAGAAGCGTGAGGGAAACACCGGAATCGCAATGAATGGACGATCGGGTTTGTGCAAAGACACGCAATACGATGACAGCGACATTTCGCAAACATCAAACTCACGAAAACGTGCCATGCGGAAGAATGTTTCTTCCACAGGCAAGTTCAAATAATTGAGATCAATGCCATCGACTTGAACACTGCCGTCCATCAAAGCGCGGGTACGGTCGTAATTCCAACATGCAAAGCTGAGAGGCAGTTTGGCCATGGTGCTCTTCTATTTTCGTTATTCGGGTTTTAAACCAGCCAACGCCACGGCTTTAGCCAAGCGTTCGTTTTCAGACTGAATGGCCTTGGCGTAATCTGCGGCCGAACTGCCAACTGAGTCAATGCCTGCGGTGCCCATGGTGGCCAGCAATTCAGGGTGGTTTTTGACCGCTGCGGCTTCTGCACTGAGGCGTGCAATAGCGCCAGCGGGTGCATTGGCAGAAGCCAGTGCGCCAATAATGACAGCAAAATCAAAGCCAGGAATAATTTCTGAAATGCTAGGCACCTGTGGCATCAAGGCCGATCGTTGGCCAGCATTACTACCCAAAATTTTAACTTGGTTATTTTTGGCAAAGCCTGCCAAGGATGGCAAAGCAGAGAACAAACATTCAACTTGGCCGCCAATCAAAGCAGGCACTGACTGACCGGAACCTCTGAATGGGACATGCGTCATTTGAAATCCCAGAGCTGACTTCATGGCTTCCATGGTGAGATGGTGACTACTACCAATGCCAGATGAACCATAGTTAATTTGATCTGGCTTCGATTTGACGTATTGCACAAACTCTTGCAATGTATTGACGGGCACTTTGGGGTGAACTGCCAAATACAAAGGTGAACGCGCCAACAAAGACACAGGCGCAAAGTCACGCTTTAAGTCATATGCAAGGCTTTTGTAGATAAGTGGATTGATGGAAAACATCGAACCATCGGTGACCAAAAAAGTGTGACCATCGTTGGGACTGCTGGCCAAGGCCTGCGCCGCGACCACACCATTGCCACCAGGCTTATTTTCAATCACAACACCCTGACCAATGCGCTCACCAATGCGCTGTGCAAAAACACGCGCCACGGTATCTGGCAAGCCACCGGGTGCGTAAGGAACGATGAACTTCACTGCTTTGGTGAAATTGAAACCAGCTTGACTCCATGCTGGCAGTTGAAGGCCGGCCAACAAAGGGGCTGCTGATGCAGCCAATAGATCACGACGTTTCATTGAGATTTCTCCTGGTGTTAATTGCTTAAACAGGCTTTGCGTCATATTGACGCCAGTCTGTGGTTTTGGGGATGATAGATTGATATGCACAAACATGCACAGGAATGCGGTTATCACCCGTACCTATGGGCACCTCTCCCGCCATGAAGCTGCGCACAGCCTGCAGCATTCTTTGTCTGAATTCCACAATGGCCAAGTCGGATGCACCCAAGCGATCATTGGTTCTGTCCACGATGGGGCCCATGGACACCCACATGGCCATGTCTTGATTGGGAATGCCTTGAATGCCCGTGAAGTTACCTGCCTTCATCGCTTTGCGGTCTTGGTTGAAGCGGTTGGCGTGTGTTCGCTTGGGGTTAAATTGAGCGTCTAAATCAGGACCCACTTGCGCATGCAAAAACGCACGCCAGGCTTCATGATCGGGGGTTGTGTCTGGCGAGCCCCAAGCCATGAAGTGAAAAGCCGTATGGTGATCGTCTATCGGAACATTCAAATTGGCTACGTTGTACTGATCGTTGGGAGGGATGAGCGCTGAGGCGGGTGCAACAAACACTGTGCTACGGATGTAATCGTGGGTTTGGGCATCTTTAATGGGTCTTCGAATCGCCGCATATCTAAAGCCGTAAGCCGTACGCTCGACTTGCATGCGCGGCGACTTGTCGGTGGAGGGACGAAGCCACTGCGTGTCAGTAGCCTTAGCGCCATCAACACGTGCAGGCACCATGTCAGAGGAATGCAAACTGGAGCTGTGGGCTGAATCAATTTGGCCTTCTAAAATTTGCGCCCAGTTACATGGAATGATAATTTTGGCAACCGCCAAGCGAGACGCCTCATTGGGCGCCCAAGGTGGCGGCGTAAATTCAGGTTGGTGCTCGGGTGGGCCCATGTAGGCCCACACAAAACCACCCCATTCTTTGGTAGGAAATGCACGGTGCTTCACCTTCTCGACCAAGCCACTGCCTGCAGGCTCAGAAGACATGTCTACCACATTGCCCGCGACATCCATCTTCCAACCGTGGTAGAGACAACGCAGTCCACAGTCTTCATTACGGCCGTAGACCAACGAAACTTTGCGGTGAGGGCAGTATTCATCCATGACACCGACTCGGCCTTTGGTGTCCCTGAAAACCACTAAGTCTTCACCCAGAATACGCGCTTTAATGGGGGTGCCATCGGGCTCGGACACTTCCTCAATCAAACAAATGGCGATCCACTCACGGCGCATGAGTTGCCCCATAGGCGCATTGCCTTCAACACGACACAACAAGTCATTTTCTTCCGGGGTTATCATGATTCTTCAATTCTTGGAAGCATTCAAACAAAGGCTAGTTTTTTTAACAAGCGATTAATTATTCTTAGGTATCTAAGATAATATGAAAACATGACATTTGTCAAGTTTTAGAAAAAACTTTTCTTTAATTTGTTTGACTCACGGCGCTTCCAACAATGACTCAAGTTACCGACTCAGATTTTTCTTCTTTGCTTGTGCAACACAAAAGCCAAGTGGCCAAAGACATTTGGTCCTTCAGGCTGGTCCACCCCCAAGGAAAAAATTTACCCAGTTTCAAAGCGGGCGCTCATATCACTGTCGAAACACCAGCGGGCCATCGTCGCAACTACTCCCTTTGCAACGACCCTACTGAAACCGGCTTTTGTGAAATTGCCATCAAGGTTGAGCACAATGGAAGGGGTGGCTCAAGAAGCATGATCGATCAAGTGCAAGTGGGGCATTCACTCAATGTCAGCGCACCCAAAAACGATTTCGAATTGCTAGACCCTGCGCATGAGGTGATCTTCATTGCAGGCGGGATTGGCGTGACGCCTTTACTGTCCATGGCCAGACAAATGTCCAGACTTCAAGCAACAGGTGGCCAAGGACGTTTTCGTTTTTATTATTGCGCGCGGGATGCTGAAGGTGCCGCATTCATTGCCGATCTTCAAGCCTTGCAAAATGCGGGTGAAGTGAGCTTTCATTTTGACGGGGGCAACCCCGATGCCGGCCTCGACTTTTGGCCCTTGCTAGAAAAACCAAGTCAAGCGCACATTTATTGTTGCGGACCGCAAGGCTTGATGGACGCCGTCAAGGACATGAGTGGGCACTGGCCACAAGGTCGTGTTCATTTTGAAAGCTTTGGCGCTAACGTGGCCCAACACGCCAGCAACAGCGCTTTCCAAATTAAGCTTTCGCAATCTCAAACAGTGTTGCCCGTGACAGACAAAGAAAGTATTTTGGAAGTGCTGCGCAAAGCTGGGCACAGAGTTCCTAGCTCGTGCGAGAGTGGCACTTGTGGCAGCTGCAAAACTGGCTTAGTGGCTGGCCAAGTAGACCACCGCGACTTTGTCCTGACAGATTCAGAAAAATTAAATTACATCATGGTGTGTGTGTCTCGCGCATGCCATGCCAACGATGAAGTTGAGATAGACCTTTGAAAAAAGTACAGGCTCTATGACGCAAACTAAAAGCTCCCCCCTTAAGATTGGTATTGCTGGATTAGGCCGTGCATTCACTTTGATGCTTCCAACCTTTCTGCAAGACTCACGCATCCAGTTGGTTGCGGCAACTGACCCCATCGCGGTGGCGCGTGCACAGTTTGAAAAAGATTTTCACTCGATCACTGTGGACAGTGTGGAAGCCCTCTGTAAGTTGCAAGAGGTAGAAGTGATCTACATCGCCACGCCCCATCAATTACATGCTGAGCATGTGGCGTTGGCAGCACAACATGGCAAACACATTTGGGTTGAAAAACCCATGGCTATTTCATTGGAAGAATGCACCCGCATGATGGCTGCCTGCCAACAAGCCGGCGTGCAAATGATGGTGGGGCACAGCCACAGTTTCAATGCACCCGTTCTGCATGCACGTGCACTGATTGCTTCAGGCCAATTAGGCACAGTGCGTATGATCACTGCCATCAATTACACCGACTTTTTGTACCGTCCCCGTCGCCCAGAAGAGCTCAACACATCTCTGGGCGGTGGCGTGATTCACAGTCAAGCAGTGCACCAAATTGACATCGTCAGGTTGTTGGGCGGTGGCAAAGTAAGCAGCGTGCAAGCCTGCACCGGTCAGTGGGACCAGACCCGCCCCACAGAGGGCGCTTACAGCGCATTGTTGCAATTTGAAAACGGTGCTTTTGCCAACGTCACCTACAACGGCCATGGCCACTTTGACAGCGATGTTTGGATGGACCACGTAGGCGAGATTGGCAACGCAAAACCTGCAACAGAAAGCCTGCAGCGCTATGGTCAAGCCCGAAAAAGACTTGCATCAGCACCAAGCGCTGAGCAAGAGTCCATCCTCAAAGCCGCGCGCAATTACGGCGGCCCCCTCTATGCACCCACTTCACTGCAGGCCAAGGCCTACCAACACTTTGGACCGGTGGTGGTCAGTTGCGATAAAGGCGACATCAGGCTCACGCCTTTGGGCGTTTGGGTCTACGGCCCAGAAAAAGAATACTTTGAAGAACTGCCTGCTCCAGCCTATCCTCGCAAGGAAGTCATTGATGAATTGTTTCAAGTGCTAAGACACTCTGGCACATTGATACACAGCGGCGAGTGGTCACGCGCAAGCACAGAGGTATGTTTGGGTATTTTGCAAGCTGCACAAAATCAACAGGCTGTTCGCATGCATCACCAAATTGGAGTGCCAAATGGCTTCTGAAATAACCGGCAACACCCAAAGTATTTTGAAGCACTGGCATGAATCTGTGCCTGATGATCGCTTGGCGCATTTGGTCAAAGACACCGCACGCGCCTTTAACAAGAGACTACAAGTCAGATTACAAAAACACAATATCCCATTTGGACATTGGACTTTTTTGCGTATTCTTTGGTCTTCCGATGGACTGACACAAAAAGAGTTGAGCGACTTAGCAGGTGTGATGGAGCCCACCACATTCAGTGCCATCAAGGCCATGGAAGCCCTGGGCTATGTTGAACGCAGACAACGCCCAGACAATCGAAAGAACATGTATGTTCACTTGACACAGACAGGCAAAGCTTTAAGAAAGCGATTAGTACCTCTGGCTCTTGAAGTTAACCATGTTGCAGTCTACGGCGTATCGGAAGCCGAATTGCTCACCACACGCAAAGTACTTTTGCAAGTACTTGAGAACCTAGCGCTGGACGAGACGCAGATGGACAACAGTCCATCTGCTAAATGACAACCACTTAGCTACTGAACAAGAAGTTCATCACGTCGCCATCTTTGACAACGTATTCCTTGCCCTCAGCGCGCATCTTGCCGGCGTCTTTGGCGCCCTGCTCGCCCTTGTAGGCAATGAAGTCGTCATAGGCAATGGTCTGCGCGCGGATGTAGCCTTTTTCAAAGTCGGTGTGAATCACGCCGGCCGCTTGCGGTCCTGTGTCGCCCACATGAATGGTCCAAGCGCGCACTTCTTTGACGCCAGCGGTGAAATAAGTTTGCAAACCCAACAATGAATAAGCGGAACGAATCAAGCGGTTCAGACCCGGCTCTGTCTGGCCCAACTCTTCTAAGAACATCTGACGGTCTTCGTCTGACATTTCGGACATTTCGGCTTCCAGCTTGGCGCAAATGGCTACCACCGGTGCGTTTTGTGCCGCAGCGTAGGCCTTTAATTTGTCGAGCAAGGGGTTGTTTTCAAAACCGTCTTCAGCCACGTTGGCCACAAACATGGCGGGCTTGGCCGTGATCAAGAAGAATTGGCTGAGCAAGGGTCGCTCTTCTTTGCTGAACTCAATGGTGCGAACAGGCTTGCCTTCGTTCAGAGCAGCTTGGCATTTTTCCAAAATGGCCACCAACTTGATAGATTCTTTGTCACCAGAGCGCGCTGTCTTTTGCACGCGATGCAAGCCTTTTTCCACGGCGGTTAAGTCGGCCAAGCACAGCTCGGTTTGAATCACTTCAATGTCGGAGATGGGGTCAACGCGGCCGGCCACGTGAATCACGTTGTCGTCTTCAAAGCAGCGCACCACGTTGATGGTGGCGTCGGTTTCGCGAATGTGCGCCAAGAATTTGTTGCCCAAGCCTTCGCCGGTGCTGGCACCAGCCACCAAGCCCGCAATGTCCACAAACTCCACAATGGCGGGCACGATGCGCTCGGGGGTGATGATGGCCGCCAGCTCTTGCAAGCGCGGATCGGGCACTTCCACCACGCCAGTATTGGGCTCAATGGTGCAAAAAGGGTAGTTTTCGGCCGCAATGCCAGCTTTGGTCAAGGCGTTGAAAAGGGTGGACTTGCCCACGTTGGGCAGGCCCACAATGCCGCATTTGAGGCTCATGGAGGACTTTCTAGGATTCTTCGAACAATCCGTGATTTTAAAGGGTGTGCGTGGTCTAATTTCGAACCATGACCGAAGTCCGCTTTGAATGCACCTTGACACCCCCCTGCCCGCGCCTGCGAGTGGTGGCGATTGTCTTGGCCGCAGGCACTGCGTCTCGCATGGGGGGACGGCCTAAATGCCTTCTGAAGCGCAATGGCCAAACCCTTTTACAACGCCTCCTAGACCGCCTAGAGGCGGCTGGCATTGACGAAACGGTATTGGTGCTGGGTCACCATGCTGACGCTGTACAGCAAGTTTTGGATTCAGTGCCAGTCAATGAAGTCACCAAACGCATGGCCGTACACCGTGTCCTTAACCCACAGCCTGTCAATGGCCAAAACAGCTCTTTGCACCTAGGTCTGGCCAAAGCCCAAACATTAAGTCCAGGTTGGCTCATGGTGGCTTTAGCAGACCAACCGCTGATTGACACCCAAGACCTCAAAGACTTGGTCGCAGCCGTGAAGCACAGTCCCGAAGGAACACAGATGCTGCAGCCGCAAGTAAGTGTTTCTGGTCAAAAAACCCTGCCTGGCAATCCTGTGATGCTGAGTCATCGGGCTATGACTGACTTGCTGCAAACGGCTCAAAAGTTTAAATCTGAGGGCAGCTTTGACCCCTCCAGCCTTCCGGGCGGTAAAGAGTGGCGTCAGCGTCACCCAGAGCAGTACCACCCATGGCCTACCACGAACATGCATTACCGCATCGACATGGACACGCCAGAAGACATGGCCAATTTAGAGGCCCAGTTCGGCATTCAACTGGTCTGGGACGAGGGGCTTTGATCGCCTCCTACAATTCATACCATGACGAAGTCTTCCGCCTCCTTTGACGTTTGCATTCGTGGCGCAGGCATTGTGGGCCGTAGCTTGGCCTTGCTGCTGGCCGCTCAGCAATTGCGCGTGGCCTTGGTGCACAAAGCAGGCGCAGACAACTCGAACTCCGGTCACAGCGACGTGCGGGCCTACTCCCTCAATTTAGCGTCCAAACAATTGCTCACCGAACTGCGCTGCTGGCCAGACAGTCCGGCATCTACACCCATTCTGCAGATGCATATTCAAGGCGATCAAGGCGGAGAGTTGCGTTTTGATGCAGCCCACCAAGGTGTGGAGGCTTTGAACTGGATGGTCGATGTGCCCGTCCTCGAGGAAAACTTAGCGCAAGCCGTACGCTTTCAAACCTACATTGAAGAAATGTCAGAACCCGTGGCAGCACCTCTCACGGTCATTTGCGAAGGACGCGCCAGCCAAACGCGCGCCGAATTGGGTGTCGAATTTGAGGTCAAACACTACGCCCAGCACGCGCTGGCCTGTCGCATCAAAACCGCAGCGCCGCACCATCAGGTGGCCAAGCAATGGTTCCAAAATATTCAGGGTCCCGAAATTTTGGCATTTCTGCCCATTGGTGGTGAGCACAGTCACGAATGGGCCATCGTTTGGTCGCTCCCACCAGAACGCGCACAAGAGCTTCTCAAAACAGATGACGCAGAATTTTGTGCGCAGCTTGAAAGTGCAAGTCATCAGTTTGCCGGACAAATTCAGCTCACCAGCGATCGTGCCGTGTGGCCCCTGCAATTGGCCAGAGCTACCCAATGGACGGGCCAAATTCAAAGTGCTAGCGCCACTCAAAAAGCGCAAGCCTTTGCACTGGCCGGCGATGCTGCACACGCCATACACCCCTTGGCTGGCCAAGGCTTGAATGTCGGCCTAGGCGATGCGCTTGAATTGAACCAAGTGATTCAAGCAAAGGAATTTTGGCGTCCATTAAGTGACCCCAAGTTGCTGCGTCGCTACGAACGCGCTCGTCAAGCAGATGTCATGGCCATGGGCTTTGTCACAGACAGCCTCCAAACATTATTTGCCCATCCTGCAATGCCACTGCAAAAACTCCGCAACTGGGGCATGACAAGCTTCAACCAGCTGGGCCCATTGAAAAAATGGATGGCCTCACAAGCCATGAAATCGACAACCTGAGTCCCATGACCCATTGGCCTCTTTCTTAAGGACATAGAACTATGCGCTTTATTCAAGCATTTACAGCCACCTGCCTGCTCTTTGGAAGTTCTGCTGTATGGCCTCAAGATGCCAACCTGAAAAAAACATTGGCAGACCGCTTACCGTCTTTGCCCAAAATTGAAGAAATCAGCAAAACGCCCATGCCCGGTGTGTTTGAAATTCGTGTGCAGGGCAACGAAATTTTTTACAGCGATGCCAAGGGTGATTTTTTAATCCAGGGCGCTTTGATCGATACCAAACAGAAGCGCAATCTGACCGAAGAACGCAACGACAAACTGTTAGCCATCCCCTTTGACAGCCTGCCCCTCAAGTACGCTTTTACGCAAGTTAAAGGCAACGGCAAACGCAAACTGGTGGTGTTTGCAGACCCCAATTGCGGCTATTGCAAACGCTTTGAACGCGACCTGCAAAAAATTGACAACGTCACCATTTACCACTTGATGTACCCCGTTTTGGGCGAAGACTCCAAAGTCAAGTCACGCAACATTGCCTGTGCCAAAGACCGCGCCAAAACTTGGAACGACTGGATGCTGCAAAACATTGCACCGCCCGCTGTTGCTTGCGATACACACAACATTGACAACATCATTGAGTTTGGCAAAAAGAACCGCATCAATGGCACGCCCACCTTATTTTTTGCAGATGGTGCAAGGGTGCCAGGTGCCATTGAATCAGCACAAATTGAAACCTTGTTGAACGCAGTCAAGCCATGAATGCACATGCCGATCAAACTCGCAAGCACGTCAAACGATTGGCCTATGCCGGCCTGCTCCCCTTTGTA
>JACCDH010113959.1_pt1 | contig 10144 bp, 6 predicted proteins | sample 7442481 | NCBI WGS metagenome assembly JACCDH01 (sample SAMN15323433, study PRJNA562643) | freshwater metagenome | isolation source: river surface water | place: USA:Blue River Watershed | collected 2017-08-15
CGTCGTTCGGAACGTCTGTCCGCGCCGGAACCGACCCCTTCACCACGTTGAAGGCCGACTGGAAGGCCGGGTCCATGATCGCCTTGGCCATGTTGACCTGCGCTTCCTGCTTGGCGGCGTCGGTCTGGTTGAACATGGCGAACTGGTCGGAGTTGAAGGTGACCGACCCTTGGGTGCCGGGGAAGCGGATGCAGACGAAATCGGTGCCCGGCACCTTGCCCGCCTTCAGGAATTCGCCCTTGGCCCAGTCGCCCATCATCTGCATCCCGGCCTCGCCGTTGATCACCATCGCCGAGGCGAGGTTCCAGTCGCGGCCCGAGAAGTTGTCGTCCACATAGGACCGCAGCTTGATCAGGTGGTCAAAGGCGGTCGCCATCTGGTCACCGCCCAGTGCGGCGGGGTCCAGATCAACGAAGGCCTTCTGGTAGAAATCCCCACCCATCGACAGGACGATCCCGTCAAAGACAGTGGCTTCCTGCCACGGCTGGCCACCATGGGCGAGGGGGGTGATCCCGTTCTCCTTCATCTTGTCCAGCACGGCGACCAACTCGTCCCAGGTCGTCGGCGCGGGCAGGCCGGTGGCGTCCAGCGCGGCCTTGTTGATCCAGACCCAGTTGGTCGAATGGACGTTGACCGGGGCCGCCACCCACTTGCCGTCATGGGTCGAGAACTTCTGCAAAGCCGCCGGAACCACCTTGTCCCAGCCTTCGGCCTGTGCCGTCGCGGTCAGGTCGGCCAAGGCGCCCTCGGCCGCCCAGTCCTGAATGTCAAAGCCCAGCATCTGCACGGCGGTGGGCGAGTCCCCCGCCGTGACGCGGGCGCGCAGCGCGGTCATCGCCGCCTCGCCACCGCCACCCGCCACCGGCATGTCAACCCAGCCGGTGCCGCCGCCCGCCAGATTGTCCTTGAGCACGTTCAGCGCCGCCGCCTCGCCGCCGCTGGTCCACCAATGCAGCACCTCCACATCCGTGGCCCGTGCAAAGCCCGTCGTCAGCGCCAGAACCGCCGCAGCAGTCATGGTCTTCCCGAAAATTCCACGCATCAGATAGCCTCCCGTTGATTGCGTTTCATGCTTCCGTGACCTCTGACCACAGCGTCAGACCGTCTTCACCCAAGGTGCCCGCGTGCGGCCAACCCGCATCGCGACGCTCTTCACCTCAAGGAACTCCTCCAGCCCGTAAGAGCCGATTTCCCGGCCAAGACCGGATTGTTTCATTCCGCCGAAGGTCACTTCGGGGAAGCCGTCCATCCATGTGTTGGTCCAGATGGTGCCCGCCTGCACGCGGCGGGCGAAACTCAGGCAGGTGTGGACATTTTCGCTCCAGACGCCCGCGCTGAGGCCATAGGCGGCGTCATTGGCCAGCGCGATGGCCTCGTCCAGCGTGCGGAAGGTCAGGACCGACAGGACCGGGCCGAAGACCTCTTCCCGCGCGATGGCCATGTCTGCCGTGACCCCCGTCAGGACGGTCGGCGCGTAGAACTGTCCGCCCAGTCCGGGAATGGAGAGCGGGCCGCCGCCCAGGGTCACCCTGGCCCCCGCGGCCTTGGCGGCATGGACGAAGCCGTCGATCCGGGCGGCGTGTTCGGGCGTGACGATGGCCCCGACCTGCGTGTCGGGGTGCAGGGGGTCGCCAAAGGCCACCTGTCTGGACAGCGCCACGACACGGGCGGTGAAGGCCTCTGCGATGTCCGCGTGCACGATGACCCGGCTGCCGGAGTTGCAGCATTCGCCCGCGTTGAACACCATGCCGAAGGTCACGGCATCCGCGGCACTGTCGAGGTCGGCATCCGGAAAGATCACCTGCGGGTTCTTGCCGCCCAGTTCCAGCGCGACTTTCTTGAGGCTCTTGCCCGCCTCGGCCGCAATCGCCCGCCCCACGGCGGAAGAGCCGGTGAAGGTCACCATGTCGACATCGGTGTGACTGACCATCCGTGCGCCCACCGGCTGGCCTTCGCCCAGCACGATGTTGGCCACCCCCATCGGCAGCCCGGCCTGCATCAGCAAGTCCCCCAGCATCGCGGTGGTGGAGGGCGTCAGCTCCGACGGCTTGATCACGCAGGTGCACCCCGCCGCCAGCGCGAAGGGCAGCTTCTGGCTGAGGATCCAGATCGGAAAATTCCATGGCGTGATGATGGAGACCACACCCCGGGGTTCCTTCAGCACCACCGCCAGCAAGTCCGCGCCCAGACTGTTGTGGCTGTCGCCCTTGTGCGTGCGTGCCAGCGCCGCCGCATAGCGCCACAGGTCCGCCGACCCCGTCACTTCGCCGCGCGCCTGCGAGATCGGTTTGCCGGTCTCAAGACATTCCAGCAGCGCCATCCGCTCGGCATGGGTCTCGATCAGATCGGCCACCTTCAGCAGGATCGCGGCCCGCGCCTTTCCGGTCGTTGCGGCCCATCCGGCCAAGGCCGCGCGGGCGGCGGCGACGGCGGCATCGACCTCGGCGGTCCCGCCTTTGGCGGCGCGGCTGACCAGCGTCCCATGCGCGGGCGAGAGCCGGTCCGTCACCGCACCATCGGCGCTGTCACAGGCCCGACCATTAATCAGATGGCGGGCGTGGAAGGGCGCGGGCAGGGCCGTGGCCGTGGCGGGGATCAGGGTCAGGTCGGTCATCTCAGGCGCCTTTGAAATCGGGTTTGCGCTTGGCGCGGAAGGAGTCGACGCCCTCGGCCTTGTCGGCGCTCGCCGCCGTCATGCCCGAGGCGAGCGCCTCGATCAGGGCGGGGGCATCCTCGCCGCGACCGGCATGGATCATGTATTTCGCCACTTCCGTCGCCCGCGGAGAGGTCTCGGCCAGTCGCGCCGCGATGGCCCAAGCCGTTTCAAACGGCTGTTCGGACACCTCGGCGACAAAGCCCAGCGCCAGCGCCCGGTCGGCCGAGAGGCGGCGGCCGAACAGGGCCATTTCCTTGACCACCGGTTCGGGCAACAGCCGGGCAAGGCGCTGCGTCCCCGACCAGCCCGGCACGATGCCCACGCCGGTTTCCGGCAGGGCCAGCGTCGCCCCGGGTGCCATGACCCGGATATCGCAGGCCGCCGCCAGTTCCAGCCCGCCGCCGAAGGCATGGCCCTGCAGCACCGCAATCGACGGGCAGGCCAGCCGCGCCAGCCGGTCAAAGATCCGATGGCCGCCGCGTACCCATGTCCGCGCGAACTCTGCCGGCGACAGGCCGGCCCAGGCGTTGATGTCGGCGCCGGTGCAAAAGGCGCGATTGCCCGTGGCGGTCAGCAGAAGGCCGCGCGCGCCCTCCCGTTCCAGCGTGTCGAGATGCGCGGCCAGCGTCTCCAGCATAGCGACGGTCAGCGCGTTCAGCTTGGCGGGATTGTCCAGCCGCAATTCGGCCAGATCGCCATGGCGGATCAGGTGGACGGTCATGGCTGCCACCCCATCGGGCCCTGTGACAGGATCGACAGCGGCAGCGTGATCGCGTCGGGGGCCAGCCTCACCCGGCCTTGCGATGCCGCGACGATGTCGCGCGCCGGGTCGATGCCGGGCATGATCTCGGTCGCGACCAGCCCGTCCGGGGTCAGCCGGATCACGCAGCGTTCGGTGACATAGAGCACCTGCTGTCCCTGCGCGACGGCCCGTTTGCCCGAGAAGGTGACATGCTCCACCCGGTCCACCATCTTGGTGAACGTGCCGCCCTTGGTGACGGTGACGCCGGTTTCGGTCAGGGCGATCTCGGCTCCGGCCTCGAACCAGCCGGAGAAGACGATCTTGCGCGCATGGGAGGTGATGTCGACAAAGCCGCCGCAGCCCGCTGTCAGATAGGGCTTTTTCCCCAGTTTGGAGACGTTGACGTTGCCCTCTGTGTCCACCTCCATGAAGGACAGGAACGCCATGTCGAAGCCGCCGCCCTGAAAATAGGTGAACTGGTTGGGCGAGGGCATGAAGGCATCCGCATTGCTGGCGCAGCCGAAGGCGAAGCCGGTCAGGGGCATGCCGCCCACCGCGCCCTGTTCGATGGCCCATGTGACGGCCTGCGGTGCGCCTTCCTCCAGCAGGATATAGGGCACGAGGGCCGAGATGCCGAAGCCGAGGTTGGCCGTCATGCCCGCGCGCAGTTCCATCGCGGCGCGGCGGGCGATGATCTTTTCGACCCCATGCGGGGCAGGGGCGAAACTGTCCCAGGGTCGCATGATCTGGCCCGAGATCGCCGGATCATAAAGCGTCTCGCAGGTCTGCTTCTGGTCGGGGTCCAGAACGATCAGATCGACCAGATGGCCGGGCACCCGCACATCATGCGGCCGCAGGCTGCCGCGCGCGGTCATGCGCTTGACCTGCGCGATGACCAGACCGCCATGGTTGCGGACGGCAATCGCCTGATCGAGGCCGCCCAGATAGGCCCCTTCATGTTCATAGGTCAGATTGCCATGCTCATCTGCCGTCGTGGCCCGCAGGATGCAGACATCGGGCACGATGTTGGGAAAGTGCAGCCATGTCTCGCCGCCGAAGGCCACCCGGGCGACGATGGGCGCGGCAAGGCCCCGCGCGTTCATCGCGCAGCCTTCGCGGATCGGATCGGCAAAGGTGTCCAGCCCGACCTTGGTCAGGACGCCGGGTTTGCGGGCCGCGACGTCGCGGTGCATGTCAAAGAGGATGCCCGAGGGCACGTTATAGGCGGCGACCCGGTTTTCGGTGATCATCTGCCAGATTTCGGGCATCGGCAGGTTGGATGATCCCGACGGGTAAGAGCCCGCGATCACCCGCGCCAAGAGGCCGTCCTGCGCGATATGGTCCATGCCCTTGACGCCATACATGTCACCCGCCGCGATCGGATGGATCGAGGTGATGTCGCGCGGATGGCCTTCGGTGCGGAACCGCGCGCCGATGGCCGCGAGAACTTTGTCGGGGCAGCCAAGGGCCGAAGACGACGACACGGTGACCACCGCCCCGTCAGGAATACGCGATGCGGCCTCGGCCGGTGATACGAGTTTGCCCATCCTGGCCCTCACTGCCTGTCGCGGCTTGCCGCGATTCCTTCCGAGTCGGATCGTTCCAAATTAACTACTGGAACGTTCTATAGCTGTCAACAGCGCGGCCTTAGGCCAAAATGCCGAATGGTGGTCGATCATGCCCAATGGGGCGCGGACATGGGCGCGCGGGCCGCGCCGTGCGGCGCGGGCAGGTCGGGCGTCGGCCCGTCTGCGGGGCACGGGCCGTCAGGGAAAACGGTGCCGTGCCGCCTATCCGTGGTGGGCGGAGAGCGCGGATTTCGGGGCGCGCGCACCCGGGTGGCGCAGCACGATGGCCGAAAGCGCCTGACCGGCGCGGACCGCCGCGTCGATTGGGCGTCCGCTCACGCGGGCGGCGAGGTATCCCGCGTTGAACGCGTCACCGGCCCCGGTGGTGTCGCGGATGCCCGCCACCGGCGGGGTGTCCGTCTGACCGGCGGAATGGTGCACCGCCCCGGCCCCGTTCTTGACCACCACCTCGGCCACCCCGGCGGCATGGAACCGGGCGAGGGTGGCCTGCGGGCTGGCATCGCCGAAATGGGCCGACTCGTCGTCGAAGCTGGGCAGGGCGATATCCACATGGCGCAAGACAGCCGTCAGCGTGTCGCGCAGGACCGTGGGCGAAGACCAGAGGCGGGCGCGGATGTTCGGATCAAAGGCGATCCTGGCCCCCGCCGCCCGCGCCTTGCCCAGGGCGGCGAACAAGGTCTCGCGCGCGGTTGGTGACAGGATCGCCAAGGTGATGCCCGACAGATGGATCAGGTTGGCCCCCGCCAAGGCCCGCTCCAGCACCGCTGGATCATCGGCCAGATGCCGCGCCGCCGACGTCTCTCGCCAATAGTGGAAGCTGCGCTCCACCCCGTCGAGTTCGATCAGGTAAAGACCCATGCGCCGATGGTCGTCACGGACAACGCCGGAAAGATCCAGCCCGTCGGCGGCCATCTCGGCGGCGAAGGCATCCGACAGGCTGTCGCGTCCCAATCGGGTCACCATGCCGACCCGCGCGCGGGGCCCCAGAACCTGCGCCATGTGCCATGCGGTGTTGAAGGTGTCGCCCGCAAAGCCCTGACGGTAAAGGCCACCCTCCACCGGGGCCAGTTCGATCATCGGCTCGCCGATGGCGCAGAGTTTCAGGGTCATTGCGGGGCCTCGGGCCATTTGGTCCCATGGATAGCGCCGGTCAGCCATGCAGGCCAGTCACGTTCAAAAAAGTTGCGCGTCGGTGCCAGCCTGCGGTTTGCGCGGCAGGTACCCTCCATCCGGCCATCGTTCCAGCGGATCACGATCTGCCGTTCGCGGTCAGCCGGGCGCTCCTCGCGAAAGCGGTAGTCCTGCAAGGGCCCGTGGACGCTGTGTGGCACGCCTTGGCCTGCGGGATCGCAGATCGCCCGCGCCCCGCGTGATCCGCCGCCCTCCGCGATGTAATGATCCAGGGCCGTCAGCACCGCCTGCGAGGCCAGCGCCATCTGCCGCCATTGGATCGCGCGGGCCGCCTCTGCCGGACGCGCCGGGGCGACGCCCTCAGCCGCCAGCCGTGCCGTCAGGGCCTCGGCCCCGGCGCGGGCCTGTCGCACCTGATCGGCGGTGCACAGAATGCCCGCGTGATCGCTCATCCGCGCCTGAATCTCTGCCTTCAGCGCCTTCACCGCCATGCCTTCGGGCCGAAGCGCGCCCCGAACTGCCGCCAAGGCCGCGTCCAGCCCGTCAGGAGCACCCGGCGCGGTCACGGCCCCGGCGGCATCCTCGGCCACGCGCGTGCCAAAGACCTGCCCGGCATTCAGCGCCGCCCCGCCGGGCCGGGTGACGCCATGGGTGCCCGCCGCCTCGCCGACGGCATAGCAGCCGGGCAACGATGACCGCCCCCAGACATCCACCGCGATGCCGCCGTTCATGTGCTGGTTGTTGACCGCAAACTCCAGCGGCTGGGCCGCGATATCGACCTTGTAGCGACGGTAAAGCTCAATGGCCAAAGGGTTCATGTGGCGCAGGCGGTCGATGGGCCGCGCTTGGATCGCGCCTGCCGTGGTCAGATAGCCGCGCACATCCGCATCCAGCCGGTCCAGCGCGAAGGGCAGGTCGATGGCTTCGGGATTGCGGTTGAAATCCATGAAGACCCGCCGCCCGGCCTGCGTCTCGCGCACGATCGCAAGGTCGATCAGGCTGGAGCCGAAATCCAGCATCCGCGTCGCATGGAAGGGCCATTGATAGCCCTTGCGGAAGATGTTGGACGCCATTTCCTGCGTCGTGCGGTAATACTCGGCCAGAAAGGCATGTTCCTGTCCTTGGGCATCCAGGGAATAGAGATGGGGCAGGGCCTGCACATAGGTGCCCGACAGGTTCCAGGGAAAGCCTTCGCGCCGCGTGCCGATGCCGAACTGGCTTTCGGTCAGGTTCACAAGATCGATCCCGGCCTCCAGCGCCAGACCGAGCGCGCCGAAACAGCCGTTGGGATAGACGGAATCGCGGTAAAGCTCGCCCGGTCCGCCATTGGCCAGCACCACCACCGGGGCCGAAAAGACGGTCAGGCCATAGGGGTTCGCGCCGGTCCGCGCCTGTGTCCGCATCGCCAGAAGGCCGGTCACCCGGCGCTTGCGCAGGATCGCCACGGCGGTCGTATGGTTCAGGATCGGAACGCCCAGACGGATCGCCTCTTCGGCCAGAACCTTGACCATCAGGCGCGAGGTGCGCGGCCCGCAACTGGTGGCCCGACCGACCACGTCATGGTCGGTCTGATAGCGCAGCGTGCCGCCCAAGGCGTCTTGCGGCAGCGGCAGCCCGAGGTATTGCAGCGAAGCCATGGCGCGGACCGACCCCACCGCCTCGACATAGGCGGTGTCCTCATCCATCGCGCCACCGGCCCGGACGGCCTTGGCCATGGAGTGGAAATCATCGCCTTGGTCGGCGGTGTTGGCGGTGTGCAGGGTCTGCTTGTCCGACCCCGAACAGGCCGAAGTGCCGCCCCAGGCGCTTTGGCTTGCGACCACGACATCGACGCCGCGCCGCCGGAGTTCGACCGCCGCCCGCAACCCCGCCGCCCCGCTGCCCACGACGATGGCGGCGGCGCGGATCAGGGGCAGGCCCTGCACCGTCTCGGTCGGTGCGCGTTCCGGCGGCAGGCGGGGCATGTCGACATCCGTCAGCGCGTCGAGGATGTCCTGCGGCACGTTCGCGCTCATGGCTCGGCCCCCGCGACATCGACCCAGCGGCGCTCGGACGCCGAAAGCATGACGGCATCGACGATCTGGCAGATATGGTGACCGACATCGAAATCCGGCCAGGCGCTCTGGCCGGTCTGGATCGCGCGGGCGACCTCATAGGCTTCGATGATCTTGGTCTCGTTGTAGCCCAGGGAAAGGTTCGGCAGCGGCAGGAAAGCGCCGTAGGTCGCCTGCTCTGGCCCGACATCGAGGGCGCGATACCCGCGCCGTCCCTCGGCATCGGCATTGGTGTAGAACTGCAGGCGGTTCACCTGATCATAGTCGTAACTCAGGCTGCCCTTGGTGCCGTAGATCTCATAGGTCTGGCGGAACTTGCGCCCGGTCGCCACGCGGCTGAAATCGACCACGCCGGAGGCCCCGTTCTCGAAGCGGCACAGCAGGTGGGTGGCGTCGGGATTGGTGACCTCGGCCCAGCCTGTGCCTTGCGGACGGTGCGGCGTGACGATCATGTTCTCGGCGATCAGCGAGGACACGGGGCCGACCAGAAACGCCATGAAGCTGAACACATGCGTCCCGGTATCGCCCACGATACCCGTGGGGGCCAGCGCACCATCCGCGCGCCACATGAACGGGGCCGAGGGATCGCCGAAGACATCGATGTGCTGGCAGCCCTTGAACAGGCGGATGTCGCCGATCTCGCCCGACTGGATGATGTCACGCGCGCGGTCATGCACCGGATTGCGCGGAAAGGCATGGCCGACACGCGTGATCACCCCTTTGGCGCGGGCGAGATCGGCCAGCATGCGCGCCTCGGCGGCGGTATCGGCAAGGGGCTTTTCGCAATAGACATGCTTGCCCGCCAGGAGGGCCGCCTTGGCCACCGGGAAGTGCAGATGGTCCGGCAGGCAGATGTCGATCAGGTCGATCTCGGGGTCATTCACCGCGTCTTGCCAGTCCGTCAGGACGCGCGCGCCGGGCGCCCGGGCCGCCAGATCGGGGACGGCTGCCGGATTGGCCGTGACCAGCGCCGTCACGCGCGCCCGGGGCGCCTGCGCAAAGAAATGCGGGTAGGTCGCCCAAGCCATGGTGTGGACCTTGCCCATCCAGCCACTCGCCCCCAGCACCGCGACCCTGATTTCGGTCATGCTTCCCCCGATTCCGCTGTGTGCGGTAAAATGGAACCTTCCAGACAGATAGTGGAACCTTCCAAATCGGTCAACGCCCGAGATGCCATGCCAGCGCTGCCCCGTCGGTCGCGCGGGTGGCAAGGCCTGTGACCGTCAATCGCCCGCTTTGGCCGGGGGAGGAGGGGAGTCTGCGACTGCGTCCCACAGCCAAACCCGCACTATAGGGCGCGTGCTCCCAAGCGGAGCGTATCTATTTGGGGAAAGGGAAGTGGCAGCCCGTAGGGGAGTCGAACCCCTCTTACCTGGTTGAAAACCAGGTGTCCTAACCGATAGACGAACGGGCCACGCTGTCGGTGGAGCGGGTAATAGTGGAGCGGCGCAGCGGGCGCAAGGGGGAAAACGCGGGTTTTTCGGGGCGCTTAGCGGTCGATCCGTGCCGCCATCAGCGCGATGGCCTGTTGATAGATCGTGGCGGCGTTCCACTCTTCGATCACGGCGAAGTTCGGCTCGCCCTCCTGATAGCCCAGACCGGGTTGCCAGCCCTTTTGCGCCAGATAATGCGCGGTCGAGGCCATGGCATCTGTCACGCCCGAAAGATCCACCCGACCGTCGCCATCGCCGTCCACGCCGTAAGCCAAGGCATTGCCGGGCAGGAACTGCGTATGCCCCAATTCGCCATGCTTGGCCCCGACCGAGGCGGGGGTGATCGTCCCCTGATCCACCAGTTTCAGCGCGGCGATCAGATGGGGGGTGAAGAAATCGCTGCGCCGGCAGTCATAGGCCAGGGTCGCGATGGCGGAGACCACGTTGGTATCCCCCATGAACCCGCCAAAGCCCGTCTCCATCCCGTGGATCGCCAGAAGGACGCCCGCAGGCACGCCGTATTGCCGTTCCAGCGCGGC